>Ga0310690_10000591_pt1 | contig 74696 bp, 60 predicted proteins | sample AusTroGonzalo_MG_2_FD_207661 | JGI IMG/M metagenome (GOLD analysis project Ga0310690, IMG submission 207661) | Bovine rumen microbial communities from tropical cattle in Woodstock, Queensland, Australia - Gonzalo_04 (v2) (version 2) | ecosystem: Host-associated > Mammals > Digestive system >...
TGAAAGCCGTTTCCAAGCTCGTAGACGGCTGGACCGCAGACCGGATAGCTGATAAACTTCTTGGCAACGAATGCGGAGTCAAAGGGACTTCATGCGCCGACCAGCTTGCGAAAGCTGTTCTTGAGGCAGCCGGAAAGGTGAATACCGCTTTACTGCTGAACAACTACTGAAAATCAGCGGTGAACAGATTTAATATCTGACAGACTCTCCGGCCGGGAGGATGAGGCGGTTCGGAGCGTTGAACTCTTCAGCTTTCTGCCGGTCAAAAAGCTTTGACGGAGCCATGTGGTAGGGGATCGAGGTCTTTGCCTGGATGAGCTTTGCGCATTCGGCGGCTTCTACAGGATCCATGTTGTAGACTCCGTCGATCGGGAGGAAGACGTAATCGAGGTTTTCGGCGGGCATGGTCTTCATCTGTTCGGTCGTCGAGGTGTCTCCGGCAACGTATACCTTTATGCCGTCAAAGCTCAGGATGTATCCGACGCACTGCGGTTTAGGGTGGTTGGAGTTGTATGCTTCGACAGCCTTGACGGTAATGGCGCCGATAGTCTCGGTTTTGTACTCTCCGTCGACCTGGGCATCCGTATTCTGCCATACGCGGCAGTTCTCTTTGCGTGCGGGAAGCTCGATTTTGTTGTGGTCATGGTGCTGATGCGTGACCAGTATCAGGTCGGCAGGGATGTCGTAGCCGTTGCCTGCAAAGGGGTCGATGTATGCAACGAAGCCGCTCTCAGTCGTTATCCTGAGGCTTCCGTGTCCCTGATAGTAGATCTCTCTTGTCATGGTTTTTTCCTCCTTGGCGGGTGCATCGGTCCTGTCTGTTTTGTCGGGCTGTCCCGTCTCCTTTGATTCTTTGGTCTGATCGGTGCCGCAGGCAGTGAAAACAAAGCAGAGGCTGAACATTAAAATAGTAACTAAGTTGTTGAATTTGATCATGATTCCTCCAAAATCAATCTTTCCAGAACGAACGTGTGAAGATGACTATAACTGTGAAGACTTCGAGCCTTCCGATGATCATCGCGAATGACATTACCCATTTGAGCCAGTCGGGCGTGAAGGCGTAATTTCCGTAGGGACCGAGACCGATGTTCCCGACCATTGAAAGAGCGACGGGAATGGCCGTTTCCGGATTGATACCTCCGATCGCGCATAGGGCTCCGGTCGCCAGAACGAGTGCCGCGTATAGAAAAACAAAGGCGGAAATCGGATAGATCATGTCTTTTTTCAGATTTTTTCCGTCAAGAAAAATAGGGAGCACAGCCTTGGGGTGGACCAGATATTTGAGCTCGTTTACTGCCAGTTTGAAGAGCAGGACGATCCGGATGATCTTGACTCCGCCGCTGGTCGAGCCGCTGCACGCTCCGGTGCACATCAGCAGGAATATGATGAATCTCGAAAAGAATGGCCAGTTGTTGTGGTCGGTCGTGGAAAATCCGGTCGTCGTGATGATTGAGGTCGCGTGAAAGGCAGCTTCGCGGATCGAAAGACCGATCGGCTGAGATGCTTCGATCGATAGGTTCAGAGCGATCAGAAGTGTTGCGGTGATAGTTATCGCAAAGTAGGCAATAAGCTCGCTGTTCTTGAAAATATTTACCGTTTTGCCGATGACGATCCTGTAGTGGACCGTAAAATTGATGCCGGCAATGAACATGAAAACGGTGATTATCCACTCGATGAAGGGTGAGTTGTATGCCGCTATCGAGGCGTCTCTGGATGAAAATCCTCCTGTAGCGATTGTGGAAAACGAGTGGACGATCGCATCGAAATAGTCCATCCCTCCGAGCCTTAGAAGCATGATCTCGATCGCCGTGAGACCGACATAGATGCCCCAGAGGTATTTCGCCGTCTCGCTGATCCTCGGTGAGAGCTTGTCGACTGTCGGACCTGGCGCCTCTGCCTTGATGAGCTGCATACCTCCGACTCCGAGTATCGGCATGATCGCGACGGCAAGGACGACTATTCCCATACCGCCTATCCAGTGAGCGAAACCCCGCCAGAAGATGATCGACTTGGGTGTCGTTTCGATCGAGGTCAAAATGGTCGCTCCCGTGGTCGAGAAGCCTGAAGTCATTTCGAAAAATGCCGATGCGAAGTTCGGGATAGCTCCGGAAGCGTAGGGCGGGACTGCCGAAACGAGCGATATCGCGAGCCAGCAGAGCGATACGAGGATAAAGCTTTCCCTGGTCGCCAGCCGGTGGATCCTTAGATTCCTCACGGCATAGAGGAATGCCAATGAGGAGAAAAGCGTTACGCAGGCTACGATCAGAAAGGCGTAGAATACAGGGTATTCGCCCATTTTCAGAGCCATTATGCACGGGATCATCATGAAAACGGCGAGAAAGAGGAGAATGAACGCCAGCGGTTTAAAAATCGATAAGAGACGCATCTTCAGAAAACAGGTACTCAACCTTTTCGATTACTTGGGTTTTGGCTACGACGACAACGCTGTCGCCTTCCGTGATTTTGAAGTTTCCTCCGGGAATTATGACCTCCTTGTTCCGTGTTACCGCCGCGATTATCGAATCCATCGGCATCGCGAGCTCCTTCAGCATCTTGTTGCAGGCGAGGCAGCCCTCGGTTACGAGAAACTCGATCGCCTCGGCATCGCCTCCGAAAAGGCTGTGGAAAGTCTTGATCCTGCCGTGGCGGATATACTTTAAAATTGCGTCGACTGCGCTTCGTTTGGGGTTGACAGTCGCATCGACGCCCAGCTTCTGAGCTATCGAAATGTAGCTGTCGTGACTTACTGCGGCAACCGCACGGTCGATACCTATGCTCTTCGCGTAGAGGGCGGAGAGGAGGTTCAGCTCCTGGTTGTCTGTGACCGTGATGATGAGGTCGACGTCGTTGAGGCGCTCCTCTTCGAAGAGCGATTCGTCGCGGACGTCACCCTCCAGAACAAGGACGTTCGGATAGGCCTGTGAGATCTTTTTCGCCTCCTCGTAGTCTTCGATCAGCACCTTCAGGTTGATCGGTCTGGGGGCTAGCGTCCGAAGCAGGTTCTTGGCGATACGCGAGTCACCGACGACGAGCGCTGTCTTTATCTCCATGGCCTTCTTGCCGGCCTTCGTGAAGATGTAATCCAGCGTCTTCGCATCGGAGATGATGTAGATGTTGTCTCCCTCGCGGATGACCGTGTTGCCAGACGGGATGATCGCTTCGTCGCCGCGCATGATCAGGGTGATCAGAAATGGTTTGTCGATCTCTTTCCTGATTTTGATCAGCGATTTGTTCATAAAAATGGATTTTGCCGTGACGATTTCGTTCCTTACGCTGATATCGCCGCTGTCAAATGCCAGAACATCGCTTATCGCGCCCTGCTTTATCGTCTCTACGATCTGGTTCGCCGCCTCGATCTCGGGAGAAATGATGTAGTCCGCGCCCAGAAAGGGGAGTCCCTGGACCTCTGCATGTGAGTATTCGAGGTTCCTGATACGTGCGATCTTTTTGACGTGGATGCGTGAATCTGATGTGACGGAGTTCACGATCGCGCAGGCAATCAGGTTTATTTCGTCGCTTTCCGTTACAGCTATGAAGTAGTCTCCGTCCGAGAGCGAGATCTCCTGAATCGTCTGAGCGCTTGCGATTTCGCGGTTCAGCACCATGCAGTCGAGATCGGACTCGATGAGCTTAGCTCTGTAGGTCTCCCGTTCGATGAGAAGCACATCCTTGCCCTCCTTGATGAGGTGTTTTGCGATGTCGTAGCCTACAGAACCGGCTCCGGCGATTACATATTTCATATTACCGTTGCCGAGCAGCCGCTCTCTTCGACTGTTTCGCTCGCCTCAACTGCGTCGTCTCCGTTGCAGATGTAGTAGCTGGATCTTGCGTTGATCTCCTCTTCGTCAAGCTCTCCGTTCCTGTTGGAGTCTATGCCGTTCGAAACCCTGACACCGCCGAATTCGCAGTTGCTTCCTGGTTCCTCCGGAGTTACTGAGACGAGGGAATCGAACGCGTCTTTTCCGTCTTTGCCGTTATCGCCGGTTTCACCCTTTTCGCCCTGTTCACCGCGGTCTCCGGGTTCGCCCTTGCTGCCTTTGTCTCCCTTGTCTCCGGGCTCGCCTTTCAGACCGTCCTGACCGTCTTTGCCGGGATCACCGGTCTCGCCCTTGTCTCCTGTCTCGCCCTTTGCTCCGTCGGTCCCGTTGCAGACGTAGACGGTGAGCATATCCAGAAGCTCGCTTTCGCGGTCAATGACTCCGTTTTTGTTCAAATCGAGACCTATCTCAACTTTTCTGCCGCCGTTTTCGCAGTTTTCGCCCGCCTCCTCGCTGTTGATTTCAAAAATCAGAAGCGCCGCGTCGTCGCCGTCTTCACCGTTCTCACCCGGGGCACCGTTTGCGCCAGGTGTGCCGTTGGTTCCGTTAGGCCGGCAGATGAGGGTGTTTGAGGTGATCTCGCTGGACTGAAGCGTTCCGTTGTCGTTTTTGTCGATGCCGACCTTTATCCTGTAGCCGTTGCCGTTGCATTCACTTGTGGCGTTTACGACTTCGATCAGGCTTTTAGCTCCTTGAGAGCCGTCGGTCATTGAGCATATTATTGCCGAATAGAGCTCTGTCTTGTCCAGGTCGGAACAGTCGAAATAGGTATATTTTACGGCTGGAACAGGATTGTTGTACTGATCCAGACCGCATTCTTCCGATTCCGCCAGCGTCTCCTTCTCTGCGCAGTATTCCTGTGCCTGGATCAGGGCGGGCAGAAGAATAAGAAGTGTTAAAACAAAAGTGACTCTCTTCATGGCTACTTCCCGCTGTTTTCAGATCTTTTTATGAAAAGCAGTGCAAAAAATGCAAAAATCGTTGTCAAAACAGCTGCAAAAGAGGTCTGATCAGGGTCGATCGCCGTTGCAGAGCAGCCTGTAGCGCTTGAAACCAGGCCCGCCTCTTCGGCGCTGCTTCCGTTGCAGACATAGTAGGCGCTCTCAGGCAGGATCTCTTCCTGATCGAGTTTGCCGTTGTAATTCGCATCAAGACCGTATTCGATCTTCTTGCCGCCTGCCGTGCAGTTTTCGCCGGCCTCTTCATCGCTTACGGCTACCAGTGTGGTCATGCCGTTCTGACCGTTCTTTCCGTCTTCGCCGGCATCGCCTTTTTCACCGGTTTCACCCTGCATTCCCGTTGCGCCTTTGTCACCCTGGTCGCCCTTTGCGCCCTGGTCGCCCTTTTCGCCGTTCGCGCCGTTCGCTCCGTTTGCTCCCTTATCGCCCTTTGCGCCCTGGTCGCCCTTTTCGCCGTCGGCTCCGTCGGTCCCGTTGCAGACGTACTGAGTCTGTGAATCATCGATCTCTTCGGTATCAAGCACACCGTTTTTGTTAGAGTCAAGGCCAGCCTCGATTTTGATGCCGCCGTTTTCACATTCCTCACCGTCGTATACCGAAGTCCTGACGAGCGCGTTGAGACCGTCTTCACCGTCTGTTCCGTTTTCGCCTGGCTGACCGTCGGTCCCGTCGTTTCCGTTACTTCCTGCGCAGAGGTAAACTACATCGTAGTAGCTGCTTCCGTCGATCTCGCCGTCGTTGTTGGTGTCGGGGCCTGTCGAGATCTTGATCGCCTTTCCGCTGGGACATCCAGATTGATCGACCTCTTCAAGTTTTACTGCGGTCCCGTTGCCGTTGCTGCCGTCAGTTCCGTTGCAGAGGATCTGCGTGTCGGTTTCAGTTTCGCCTTCGTCGATCTCGCCGTTGTTGTTCTCGTCATCGATGATATGGATGATGATGCCGCCGTTGGGGCAGGTCGAACCCTCCTCAACATTTTCCGTCGTGATCAGGCTGGCTGCTCCGGCACTGAAAACACAAAGTATAAGAAAACAAAAGAGTGAAGCTTGTTTCATAAGGAACTCCTTGAAATGTTTTATAGAAAACGAAAAAATTTATTCAGCGCAAACCTCAGGGATCTCGACTCCGAGCTCTTCAACTGCATATTGAGGATCGATCAGATCACCGTGTGCCGAGATGGTGATCGATTCGCTGGTGAGGTCGCTGATCGTAAGTGTCGAACTTACTCCGGATACGGCTCTTACGCATTTCGCTCCGATCTTGTTGTTCGAAAGGTCGATGTTGAGGTCTCCGTAGAATGCAAAGATCTCGTTCTCAACGAAGTCGTAGTCTTCGCCGACTGCAAGAGAAGAGGGGATATTGATTGCGATGAAGCGGAGGCTCGCGCCTGACATAAGTGCGTTGAAATCGATTTCGTCGACCCAGATAACGCTGTACATTCCCTCCATGAAGCCGTCTTTGACAGTCGTCGGGAAGGAGAGGTCGATACTCAGCGCTTCGACGATCTCCTGCGGAAGCTGCTGGGGCTTATAGGTGAACTCATCATCGAAGTAGGTGAATGCGGCCTCGCCTTCGCCGGCAAGCATCGTTCCGTCGATAGCGATAGCAGCGTTGATCGTGCCTTCAAAATCAGCAGTAAATTCACCTATCTGGGTGAGCTCTGTGTCGGGGATGCAGGTCCCTGCATTCGGATGGAAGCCCTCGTTGCACTGGATCAGACACTCGTCACCGTCCGCGGTGCAGGTAGCGTTGTCCGGACATTTGAAATCAGCGCACGGGTCGTCTTCGCCGGGAACTGTGTCGTCGTCGGATGCCGGTGTCTCCTCGTCGGAAACGGGGGCTTCGCCGTCTTCGTCAGCAACCGGCTCTTCATCGGATACTGTGTTGTTGTCGTTATCGTTGTTTTCTTTTGAATCGCCGTTTCCGCCGCATGAAACCGCGAGAAGGAAGCAGGCTGCAAAAATAACCGAAAAAACAAGACTCTTTTTCATAATTTCCTCCATACAAAATAAATAAGCAAAAAATAACCGGACGATTGTCTGTTAAAATGGTTAAATTTCAAGTTAAATGCGGATTTTTGCCCCGATTATCAGTTTGAATGGAGCAAACTGCATGAATCCATTGGTGAAGCGATCAGGTCTGTAGAGGCTGAACTCTTTGAGAAATCATCGCTTACGGTGATTTTCGTGTCATTCGGTACATAGTGGAAATCTATCTGAGGCGTGCAGATATCCAAAGCCTCGCCGTGAACTCCAAGATACTCTCTGCACGTCTGAAAAAATCCGCCTTTGCAGACATTGTCGATCCAGTAGCCTTTGCAGATCTTCTGTGAAACCAGTTTGGTATCGTCAAAATAGTGGATGGTTTCATCGGGGGTGCAGTAGACGTCCGGCGATGCGCAGTATTCATCGTTCAGCCAGCCGTCGGAATCCTCCCATTTCCCGCATTCACGGGCGCTGCATCCTTTGGAAAATGGTGATTTGCACTCAATTTTCTGGTTGACAGCCAGGTCGTCGTAGGTCCCGCACCAGACTTTGCTGTAGGAGTACGGATCGATGACAGTAGAGAGTTCGGCTGTGTATTTTTTTCCGGCGCTGTCGTAGCTTACCCTGTTCAGCCTGATATCGCGCAGACGCGCTCTTCCGTTCCGCTGATAGAGATAGCTGCTCTCGAAGTCGTTTTTGTTGTAGCAGATGTTCTGTAGTGACGGACTTGCCGAAGCTTTTATGCTTATGTCGTTCTCAAATCCGCTCTGCATATCGCTGCCGGTCTTCATTTTCGAGAAGATCGATGGCCTGAATTTTACGGTAAAAAAGTCTTTTCCGTCGTAGTCGATGCTCTCTATCGCGGTCAGCGACGAAATCTCTTTGCCTATATTAAGCGCCGGAGATAAAGTCTTGGCGATTGTCTCGGGCTCTCTCCAGTAATCTCTTGATTTTACTACACATCTGTATCTTTCGTAGACTCCGTCAGCAACGCTTGAGACGTCAACGACCTGTCTCGAGAGGCTCCACGGCAGGGTCGGTGACAAGACTAGTGATTTTGCCGGAGCCAGCTCTATCAGCACGGGAGTGAAGCGCCAGTGCCAGTCAAGGATCTTTTCGCTGTAGGAGTTGTCGAAGCAAAACTCATTTTCACAGCTTAACGCCCCGCTGTAGAGGGCTGAGGCATGAACTCTTCTGCCCTCGAGGTATACCTGGACCTCCTGAAGACCGCCCGGTGCATCCGCCTGAACATTCAGGACGGGAGCGTTTGTGCCGGAGGCGTATCTCTTCTGCGGATCCGAGTATGAAAAGGATATTTCGCATGAAAAAGCGTCATGTTCCCTGTCTACGGTAAAGTAGTGGTTTTTCGTGTACAGGAGGTTGTTCGAAGTGTTGCGCGCCGTTACCGAGATGTAGTACTTTCCGTTATCAAGGTCCGAGATGTCCAGCTGGTTGGATTTCGGGTAGACGGCGGTCCCGCAGCTCTTTTTTTCGTTGTCGTCGAGGTCGTATATTTTGCAGCTCTGCAGTGTGCCGTTCGTAGTTATCGTGTAGTTGATCTTCTGGTTGTATTCACTGACGATCTCCAGGTTCAGAGAGGGTGAATCGGCGCTGAAGAAACCGGCGAAGCAGTAGGCCTCCTCGGTCGTGTTCAGGTATTTGCACATGCTCACGTCGCTCGCGAAGTTCCCGAATCCGTCTTCAGCCGCAACGGCGATGAGATAGGTCGAGCCGATCTCGGCAGGTCCGAGATTGTAGCTGCACGCCGTAAGAGAGCCGGAAGCGATCTGGCTGTAGTTCGATGCGCTCTTTTTTGTCGTGGTATCGTGGATTATACCGCCGTTCTGTTTCTTTGCGTATATCCTAAGGCCCGGACACTGCTCCAGGCTTGTGATGCTTTCATCTGTAACGGCTGATATCATCAGCGACGCGACACCGCTCTGCGATATCCACGCGGAGGCCCCGAGAAGGGTCGCCGGTTCCTTGTCGATAGTGAAGCCGGTCTGGTTGACGGTCTGATTTTGAGCCTTGTCGGTGGCTTTCACTTCGACGACAAAATCCGAGACCTTTCCGCTGAGATCGACGGCTGCCGCGTCCGACGGCGCCGGGATCGTCTGAGAGTAGTTGCCTGAGTTGTTTTTCGGTATTTCGTAAAATCCGCTGCTCGGGAATCTGACATTGTTCCAGATATAGGCGTATTCGATTTTCTTAAGGTTCTCCTCCGTTACGGTGAACGCGACGTTCGCCGAGTCGCTGTTCGTTGTCGGGATGGTCTGCGGAGTGAAGATAATTTCCGGCGGAGTGTCATCTACAAATATCGAAAGGGCGTCGCTCGTTTCGTTTCCGGCTTTATCGATGCAGGAGACCTTCAGGGAGTGCATCCCGCCGCTTTCTATCTCCAGCGGTGCGGTCTCTGCCTGGTTGGCGAGCTCGACCGGAACTGTGCCGTCGACTGAGTAGAGGATCCAGGCGAAGTTGTCGTCACTGCAAGTAACCGAGAGCTTGAGCTCTCCGCTGCCGGGGCGGAAATGGTTCGTTGAAAGGGCCTCTTTGTTGTGGATCGTAAGAACAGGCGGTATCGTATCCACGGAATAGTGAAGCGTCAGGCTGTTTCCGTTCCCGGCGGAATCTACTGCCCTGAATTTTTCGTCGAACTCTCCGTCCGTATGAGAAATGCTGAATATATTAGCATAGTTGCCCTCTCCGTCGGAGATCCAGGCTCCCTCTTTGAAATGCTCGCAGCGTATATCTTCAGGGGCGGTGTTGTCGTCATTCGGAAGGAGCGTGACTTTGATCGTCTCCGAATTTGTGAACCCGTATTCGTTGAGCTCCGGTTCCAGCGAGTAGCTGAGTTCCGGCGGATTTGTATCGAAAAAGATGTAGAGGCTTCTAGCCGAAGAATTCATCGCAAGGTCGGTCGATCTGATCTTCAACTCGTAAAGTCCGTCCGCCGCAATTTGATCCCTGGTGATCTCGATTTGCCCCGCCAGCGGGTCGTTCAACACGGTCATCTCCCCGGCTGCTGTTCCGTTCGGTACTATGCTGAACTCGGCAAGATGCGGATTTTCTTCTGAAATTTGATAGGCGGCATAGTAGGGGAGCGTTGCGAAAAGGATCTCCGAAGTCTCTCTGTCCGGCTTTTCGATCACGGGCGGTCTGGTATCTTTTACCGCAGTCAGGGTAGCAGTCCCTCTGTTCCCGGCATCATCCGTCGCCTCGATGTTTACGGAAAGTACGCCGTCCGCGCTCTCCGGCAGGAACGAAACGACGGCGGAATAGAGACCGCTTTCACCGTCCGCTTGCAGAGAAGAGGCCTCGGCATCACCTGATAAGACGACCTCTCTGATGCCGAGATCGCCTTCGTCGCTCGGTGTGACTGAAAACCTTAGGTAAAACGGGGCGTCGCCGGCGTAGATGATATTCTCGGCCGAATAGTCCTGATACTCCTCGTTTTCGAAGTGCCTGAACTGCTTGCCGGCGATGACCGGCGGCTGATCGGTGACTCTTTTAGGCTCGACATCGTCCGGAAAAAGCTCGGATGTATCCATGGAAATATTGTTTATGACAGTCTGAAGGTCTGAAAATCCAAGTCCGGTCGGATTCGCCTCATCTTCAAGGAAGAGTTTGAGCGCGATCGCGTACCAGTACCTGAATAGCAGGCTGTCCGACTGGAAGCCGCCGATCTTTCCGAAGCCGTCGAGAACGGCTGTTTCGTCATGGCTCAGATCGTTCATAAGTTCCGTAACGACATCGTTTATTGAGACTGCCGTGAAATTCTGCTCCTGCTCTTCGGCTATGAGACCGGCTAATCTTTCGAGCGAGGCTAGAACGATGAAGTATTTCGAGCTCTCTGAGAGCATCTTTTTTGATTTAGGCTCGGTATAGAGTGGAAAATCCCGGTCGATGTGATCCGAAATAAGTTCGAGCGATCTGGCTTCTGCCTCCTTTTCACCGGAACCTTTTTTTAGGAGAGCGCGATATAGAGCCTCTCTGAGCGTAGTCAGCGGAGTTGCAACAACTGAGGTTTCAGTTTCGTCTCTAACCTCCGCCCTCGTTTCCAAATCGAAGCCAAGAACGGCTGAATCATCAATAAATACAGGTGTGTAGCCCCCTCCTTTGACGACGAACCTGTATCTCCCCGGAGCAAGGTGAACGGTGTTCTCGTCTGTATCAAAATCCTTGAGTTCTTTTACCAGTGCGCCGTTGAAATCGTAAATTTCCACAGCTTTTGCCTTTGTAACGCGGTTTGTCACAAAAGGCTTGAGAAGGACCCTGTTGTTGTTGGAGATGCGTGCTTTCTGCTCAGCCGAGCCGGAGTTGAGACCATCTGTCGCGACACATTTCACGGTCATTTCTCCGTCGCCGAGAAGAGTCGTGTCCAGCACGGCCGAAAAGATCTCAGAAGCTCCATCCTCATCTTCGAGAGTGATGCCGCTGTCCGCGATTGAACAGGATAATCCTATGATTTTATTGTTGTCTTTGGCTGATGCTCTGATCTCTGAAATGCCGTAGACCGTTTCCCCCGCGGCCGGTTTTTCGATCGTTACTGCCGGTGCGGAGCTGTCGACATCACCCTCTGTTTCCCCAAAAAAGGCTGCATCGGAGCTTCGCAGGTGTCCGGTCCATTCCTGAAGGTCGGTCGATGAAAAGTTCTCTGAAACTGTCGGCAGGATATCGGCAAGAATGCCCTTCAGGATATTCTGGTCGACCTTCAGAAGTCCGAAGTTCTCCTCCGTGCTTCCGTCGATCCTGTTGTTGTCCGAAAGGTCGGCGACAAGGAGGTTTAGTAGCTTTTCGGTCGAAAAGCGGGTCTCTGGGGTGGTCTCCTGCGAACCGGAGGTGACCTCCGCTATCTTTGCAACTCCGAGGTGCCACAGCCAGCGCTTGGCGGAATCGGTAAGAGTCGTACCCGGTTCGGGAGCTGCATCAGTCTCTGTAAAAAGGTAGTCCAGCCATTCGTTCAAAGCTCTTCCGGAACTGTAATATGACGCCAGAGTCGATATGAAATCCACGATCAGGATCTTTCTGCCTTTAGATTCCGCGTCAAACGATTTCCGCAGGCATCCTGACCACGCTACTGGGGGATCGTTCTTCAGGAGCGTCACCTCTCCGCCGCAGATCCTGACAGAGAGTTTCTGTACAGCTGAAATATCGGATATATAAGCCGATCCGAGCTCGTCTGTCCGTCCTTCGCCGATAAGCCTGTCATCGCTGTAAAGTTCTACGTCTGCACCCGCAAGGATAGAACGTATTTCGATATCGAACTTGAAATCCGCCTCCGCCGGCCTTTTTCCGCCACATCCGGCAAATATTAAGGCAGTGATCAAAATAAACAATAACTTCCGCATGTTAACCTCCGTTATCTGTAGTAGTTTATGAAAAAAGAGGCACCGAAAAAGCCGAAAAGATCAAAGGTGTGGTCGTGCGGAGACCATTTGTAGATAAGCTGGAGCGAGAGCGTTATCCATTCCCAGGCGCGGAACTGAAGGTCGAATCCGCCTGCCGCGGCCGGGCTCACCTTTGTATAGCTTTCTCCGTTGAAATCGGTGATTTTTCCTATATCGACGATAAATTCACGATTGGAGAATATCTCGGTCTTTATCCCTCCGCCGATTATCAGATGGGGCGAAAAAAAACCTCCGGCATAGAGGTTGTAGCGCAGCAGGACGAGTATCTGGAGCCTTCTCAGATCAAAGTACTCCCGTCCGTAAAAGCCGTTGAATTCCCTTTTTCTACTGCTGTCGGCGAGGTTGGTGAATGACGGCTGGATGCCGATATCCAGATTGTCGGTAAGGCCGAAAAAGAGGTTCATGGCTACGTTCCAGCTTGCCTTCCGTTCCATATCAGATCCGTCTGACGGGGAGGGGACTGGGAAGAAGCCTCCTGCTCCGACCGCCGCCTGGAATTCACCCTCTTCGGCAAGGAGAAGGGCGGAAAAGAGAAGTGCCGTGACTAAAAATCCGAGCCTCATTTTACTCCAGATAGACAAAAAAAGTTCTTCCTGCAGGAACTCTGTATTCCTGAGTCATTCTTTCCGCTTCGTTCTGGCGGTTCAGTTCGGAAGCGGCGGGGGTGACAGTGTTGCCGGCGGCATCGGCGACTCCTCCTCCGATCGCAGAGGCGATGTTCAGAGCCGTATCCGCCAGAGTTCGTGTCGCGCCCGCTCTAACGCTCAGGTTTATATTTCGGGATGCGATATCCGTTACATCCGATTCGACTCCAGGATCCTTTCCCGAGACGGCGAACCCCTTGACGTTGACCTTCCTGCCGCCGGTCAGGAGTTCGGAGAAGCTGATCTGAGTACGCTTGTTGATGAATCTGACGGCCCTGCCGTAAAATTTTGAATCTGCCGGAACCAGATCGTTCCCCTCGATCACAGTCGCGACTACAGTGGATGGAGCGGTCGAAAGTATTGAGAAATCAAGCCTTACCCTGACTCTCGTGTCGTGCAGATCCGAGGCGTCCGTCTTTTTCGTCCCGCTGCTGCGCGATCCCTTCATCGTGATCCCGCCGGCTCTCTTCAGCTCTTCGCCGCCTCCCGGAACGAACCTCCTGCGGGCAGAAGGGGTGCTTTTGCGGCTTTCGTCTTTATCTACCTGAGAAGCTGAGGCCGCATCACTCATCTGAGCGTATTTCATAAGGATCTCCTCGTCCTTTTTCTGATTTTTTCCGAAGCCTGACGGCTGACCCTTCGGTGGCTTTGTCTTTCCGCTCTTTTCTCTCTGTTCGCTTATCTCGCGCCGGACCTCCTGGTTCATTGCGGACCTGAGACTGCCGTTAAGCCGTTCTCTTGCATAGCTTTCAAAAATTTCGTTTCTGTCGGTGTCTGAGGGTATCTCTTTCGTATTTTCCGACGGTTTCGGTCCGAGAAGCGCTGAAAGGGCGATAAGTCCCGAAAAAATGGATAAAAGTACGATCACGAGCCTCTTCTGCCTTGAGTTTTTTTCAGGTCGGGAAGGGCTCTCCGCTCCGGTTGGAGAGGGCGTTTCCCGTTCTCCGGCAGCCTGAGCCAGCTGCTCTAACAGCGATTTTTCATCTCTTTTTTCTTCCATCAGAACGATACCTTGAGTTCAAGTTTTCTCTTTTTTCCAGTGCTCTCCGTAACTTCGATCAGGTACTCCCGTGAGTAGTCTTCGTCCTTTATCCTGAAGGCTATCCCGCCGTTCACGGTCTCGTCGAACTGCATCGAAAATCGGTCGACGTGATACTGCGCGCCGTCGATCTCCGTCTTTCCGCCCCTCATCGAATAGATCTTTACGGATTCGATGTGGAAGCGCTGCCTGTAGCGGTTCTTTACTGAAAAGTTGACGGTGACGATCCCGTCTTTTCCGATTTTGCAGATGCGGTCGCTCCTAAGGAAGACCAGATCCTTTTCCGTTCTCGCCGAGTAGCTGCTGCACTGAAAAAACTCGCTGAACGCTTTGGCGGAGAGTGAGATCATCTGCTTTTCGACCTCGGCCGAGAGCCCTTTCATTTTCTTTTCATGTTCCTTTTCAAGCTCCTTCCTGATGGCTTCAAGCTCTCTGTTGAGCTCTTTGCTGGCTTTTTCCCATTCGGGGTAGGAGAAGATCAGTCGGTTGCTTGCGTTCGCCGGTCCGCTCAAGATCAGGTTGAGGATGAAGGTCTGCCCAGAGTTTATCTTGAACTGGACGTTGGAGTTGAGTCCGTACATCTGCTCTTCAGGAGTGTCGGGGAACATCAGCCCCCAGATCTTCATTTTGAGAGGGGCCTCCTCGACCTCGATCTGCAGGAGCCCGGCATCTCCTATCGTCGGATTCTCGGCTAGTCTGATGTCGGGCGGGAACTCGATTACAAAAACCTCTCCGATTGCGATGTTTACGCTTCTGTATATCACGGTATCGCTGTTTTTTATCGTAATGACGGAGACCTTTTCGGTTATCGGCTGAGGTGTCCCGCCTTCAACTCCGGAAATCTCTTCAGCAGAGAGTCCCGAATAAAGTGACATGAGGATCAAAAATATTGAATTTATTAAATGTTCTCTCATTCAAAGACCTCGTTTCCTTCGGTTAGCAGGTGATCCTTCCTGTTTTCGGAAAGAAAAGCTCTGAGCTGTCTCTGGTCCGGAAAGTTCCTGCCTGCGTAAAATTCGACGAAGAGACCGTCGGGCGAGAATTCGAGGGATACCGGTGTAACGACGAGAAGAGCCGAGAACCAGAGGTAGTCGCGCCTTGTTTCTCCCTCTCCCGAATAGTCGACGGCGCTGCGGAAATCCATCTCGCCGATCCCTTCGACAGTCAGTGTCGAACCGGCTTTGAAATCTCCTTTGAGGATCTTGAGTTTTGTCAGTGTGAATGTCGTTGCGAAGTTCCTGTTTTTCCAAAGGTCGATCTTGTCGCGGTGGACTGATTTGTCGAGGAGGATCTGCCGGAACTTCGGCGTAAGCATGTTGTAGGCATCCCTGAGGTCGTTCTCGATATCTGGGCTGACACCTTCGAATTTTCCTATAAAATCAGTCAGGAAGCGGTGTATCCTCACGCGGTTCGTTTCGTTGTCGAGAATGTCGTTACCGGAAAAAACGACGCGCCTGCCCTGTTTGTCGAAGGCTATCACTGGAGTAGGCTTTATTGCGACCGAATAGGCGAAAAGAAGGGCCGTGATCGTTGTCAGAAACATCATAACGCATAGAGAAATCATTAAAATCAATGATATTTTCCTGTTTTTTTCGATATCGCGGTATTTCAGCGCATCAAAAAAATCCTTTGACTCTTCCCGTTTCATTGCTTGAACCTTGAGCTGAAATTGTTGATATTTATCTGCCGGATCGCCGCAGCCGCGTTCCTGGCCTCGTCCGAATAGACGATCCTGCCTGCGAAAAAGGGGATCAGTACGAAGCCCAGCCCCATGAAGATGAGTCCGGAGACGGAGATCACCGTCTCCCTTGTTATGTCGTAAACGTACGGACAGGTGAAGGAGCTCCCGAGGCTCTTCAGCAGCCCGACCATCGCCGGAGAGACTATGAAAATGAAGACGGAATAGAGGACCGGCCAGAGGATGAGTGCCGCTGTGGATTTGAAAAAGAGGCCTATCGAGGCGAACCCGCGGTTCGGAAATGCCGGAAAGGTGAGTGCGGCGCAGAGGGCGACGGTGTTCAGCGACATCATCGTGCTCCAGCCGAATGTGTAGATTACCTCCTTTGCAGTCCAGACGGAGAGCATCAGAATATAAATCAGAAGTTTCGTCATGTGCTGAAGCGAGAAAGCGGTTAAAAACCTGATTCCTGAGTTGGCGATCGTGATATCGTGGAAAGGCGGGCATTCAGGTGTTGCGGCTGTCTCTTCCTGGACCATCATTAGGTTTCCGGAAAGAGCTGTGAGCGCGTTGTAAAATTCGCCGTCAAGCTCTTGTACCGTTTCTGTGCTGTTTGTGAAATCTAGCGTGTTTTCAAGCAGTTGCGGCAAAAAACCGTATAGCAGGATTATGACTGCGCTTTTCCACCCGAGCCCCCAGAAATCAGGCTTCTCGCCTCTTTGAAGCTTAAATATCTCGATGACGAAGCTCAGGACGAGACCGATAGCGATAACTATGAATACGACATCCCAGAGCCAGCCGGCACCGGCGCTTTGCAGAAGTATCTTGGGGTTGCTGTAGATTTTTATGTTCATGGCTGCGCCTCCGACATTTTTCTGACGGCGTCGATGACGAAGATCCCCTCCCTTTGCGCAACGATCGCAGCGGCGGCGCATGCTTCGACCCGGCTCAAGCCTCTCTTGGCGGCAAGGGTCTCAAGGAGGCGGTTTTCCTCTTTGTCGCTGGTCGCGACCGCGTAGTCGAACGGAGAAAGCTCTATTCTGACTGCCTCCGACTGGAGCTCGGAGCCGACCTGAGTCCTGAAAAGCGCCTCGGCGTATCTGCCTTTCACTGTTTTCAGCGAGTTGAAAACTCTTCTTTCGGCTTCACTGAGACCGAAATCCTCAGATACCAGCTCTCTCGCCTCCTCGTCGCCGGCATGGTTCAGAAAGATAGTTGTTGTTGTGTTGATCTTTATTTTGGAAGAGAGGGATGCCTCCTTGAAACTCAGATAGTTCTGTGTGATCGTCCAGACACCGGTGTTGTACTTTCTTGCGGTGGCGAAGAGCTCCTCGATGAGGTCGCCCAGACGGGGATTCTTGATGAGCTGGGCTGCTTCGTCGAAGAGGATGAAGCTGTTCGTAACTTCGAATGCAGTCCTTTTGGCCTCCTGGATCACGATGAAGGTGAAGAGCTCCTTCAGCTTCTGCGAAAGGGAGTTTATTCCCTGCAGGTCGTAGATCACGAAGGGTTCTTCGCCGTATCTTACAGTCGATCTGCCGTTTATCGTGCCCGAGACCGGGTCATCGATAAATCCGCGGAGGAGCTTTTTTATGAGATCGCATCTCTTCTGGTCTGAATCGTCAATAAAATCAATCAGGTCTGAAAGAATAGGCTCCTCCTTAGCCTGATACATGGCGCGAACCGCTCCCGAGACGATGTTTCTGAAGAGTTCGTCGTCCATGTTTGTTCCGCGGATCTCCAGAATGAGGTCCAGCACCGTGTTCAGAAAGTTTAGCTGAGAGGAGTTCCATTCTCCCTCTCTGAGTACCGAGCTCCTCGGTGGGAAGGGGTTCAAAACGACGCTTCCGGATGAGTCTATGGGGATGAATGTTCCTCCGTAGAGTTTTGCGGCCTTCAGATAGCTCGAATTCTCAGCGCCGGCGAAATCCACTATAAAAATCCGCCCCGGATGGCTGGAGTGTCGCCGTATGTTGGGAAAAAAAGTGTGCGAAATAAGCATGTTGACTGTTACGGACTTGCCGCTTCCGGAGCATCCGAAGATCGATCCGTTCTTGTTGTTCCTGCTGCTGCAGCCGGCGTCGAAACCGTAGAGCTCGCCGGATCTGTTCCTTAAATAGAGAGGAAAAGGCGTATCCGTGTTTCCGTGGTTGTGGCGTGAAAGTGGCAGGATGTCGATAAAGTTTGGTGACAAGACCCTGTGCTGTCTTTCAGATGCCGCCGTCTGTGAGGGGAGCGATTTGAAAAACTCGAGGTCGTGTTCAAAGGTCTCCTCTTCGTAGCAGAAACCGCGACCTTTGAGGATATTTACGATCTTTTCAGTGTTTTGCTCAAGTTCGACCGGATCACGACTCCAGAGAATGAGTTTCGATGAGAGGAACCCGATCTTGCGTCGTGTCTCCGTCAGGGTATTCATCAGAGTGTCGGCGTCGGCTGCGTTTCTGGCTGCACTTCTACCGCTCGTCGCTATATAAAAGCGCTCCTTCGCCTCAAGGGCGAGCCACTCTCTGGATTGGGGGAGCACTTGAAGTGATAGGGAAAAAACAAAGTCGATCGGAAGCGCGTCAAGGGCCTCCGATGTCATAAGCGGGGATGTCGATCCGGGCAGGAGCTTTAGTGAAAGCACCTTGCACAGAGTCTGTCCGACTTTGAAAAAGGCCGGTGTCGCGCTGCACTGATGCTGCATGAGCTCCTCTCTGACGCTCATCTGCGGATGCATCAGCCGCTCACGGTCGAATGAGAGAAGCCCGTACAGAAGATCTTTGATCTCTTCTGTTGCCAGCTGCCTGTATTTTGATCCGAGAGTGCCGGTAATTTCCTCGTGGACCTTGAAGGCGGGGGCGGAGAGCGGGAGGCGCTTTTTCGGCGGGTCTGTCGTGATGCAGAGATAGTTTCCGTTCGTTTTGACCCCGAGGGAGTTCAGAAAATTGAGGCGCTGTCTTAGAACGGGATCCTTCTCGTTCCGGGCCTTTTCCTCAACGCGTCTGTCCCGGCATCTCGAGATCCTGAAAAATTCGACGACCGAGTTTTCGGTCAGTTCACGGTCGAATGCGGAATAGATCTGCTGGAAATCGAAATGCCTGAATTCGCTTTCCAGTCCTGCGAGCTCCCATACAGAGAAGCGGCGCATCGAGCTTGTCAGTATGAAACCATCTTCGATCGAGGCTATTTTCAGCATTTCAAAGATCGATGTCATGACTTCTGCCTCGGAAATGGTGCTGAATCACGGTATTGACGCGAATAGTATATATTTCCGCCGTTGAGCCTGCGGATTATCAGTATCCCCCATTCAGGTTTGCCTGAGAAGAACTTTTCACGGACGAAGAGCGTCACTCCGAAGGTGACGGCGGGAATGAGCAGCAGGAAGGTGAGGCTCTCCAGGGCGGCTCCGATAAAAAAGCTTATGGAAAGTACGGCCGCCTGGGTCCTGTCTATCAGCTGCTGCTTTGTCCCTAAAATCCTGTAGACCTTCATATCAGCCCCGAAAGGATGTTCAAAATTGTCGAAAGGGCTGCCAGAGCCGCGCCGGCTCCAAGTATCTTGAGTGCGTCGGACCAGATGTTCGTGTCTTTGTTTATATAGCGGAACAGCAGGGAGATTATCGCTCCGCCTAAACCTCCGTAAATACCTATATATCGCGCAACATCAAAAACGATATCGGCCATCTCCTGAAATTTATTTTTGATTCCGCTTGCATCTGCTGCAGCCAGTAAAATTAATGGAACGAATGAAACTGATGATAAAATCGCTATAGCTGTTGTTTTCTTCTCCATTTTAATAAACATTCATTATACCTCGAAATAAATAAATAAAACAGCAAGCTTTTAAATAAAGCTTATGAATTTAAAATATCTGTAAAGTTTTAAAAATCAAATTATTTTTTTATTTATCGATTTGGGATTCGAAACAGGGGCGCCTTCGGCGTAATTTCAGCCAATCAAATTAAATAAGTTGAAATATCTTTCGAAATAGACTATTTAGGGGCGTAATTTGGTCCGTTAACAAATGAGAGAGACTCGTTTTTTAATTTTTTTAGGAGGAAAGTGATGAAAGTAAACGAAATGAAGGCAAGCCAAGTCCATGAGATCCTCGGAAAGTACATCCTTTGCGACGGCTACGACATGGTTGTCGACACCGAAAAAAGCCACGGCAGCTACATGTATGACGCGAAACACAACAAGGAGTACCTTGATTTCTTCTCGTTCTTTGCTTCAATGCCGATCGGATTCAACCATCCGAAACTTCACAGCGACGCATTTATCAAGGAGATCGGCGAAGTAGCTCTTCACAAAATTTCGAACAGCGACTTCTACACCACAACGATGGCGGAGTTCGTAGAGGCAATGGCTGAGGTTGCGAAACCCGACTACATGAAGAAGATGTTCTTCGTTGACGGCGGCGGTCTTGCTGTTGAAAACGCACTCAAGACAGCTTTTGACTGGAAATTCAGAAAGAATCTTGAAAAAGGCGTCGATGTCTTCAATGCCAACGAAATGAAGATCATCCACTTCAAACAGGCTTTCCACGGAAGAACCGGTTACACCCTTTCGCTCACCAACACTTCCGACCCGAGAAAATATATGTATTTCCCGAAGTTCGACTGGCCGAGGATCACCAACCCGAAGGCTATTTTCCCGCTTGAAGGCGAAAATCTGAAGAAGACCATCGAATCCGAGAAGATCGCCTGCAAAGAGATCCTTGAAGCATGTGAAAAATACGGAAACCAGATCGCTGGACTCATCATCGAGCCGGTTCAGGGCGAAGGCGGCGACAACCACTTCAGAAAGGAGTTCATTCAGGAGCTCAGAAAGTTCGCTGACAAGTACGAATTCCTTCTTATCTTCGACGAAGTACAGGCAGGCGGCGGTCTCAGCGGCAAGATGTGGACACACGAGCACTACGGCGTAAAACCCGATATAATCTGCTTCGGAAAGAAGTTCCAGGTTTGCGGAATCATGGCGAACGACAGAGTCCTTTCTGTCAAAGACAACGTTTTCGTTGAATCGAGCAGACTTAACTCGACATGGGGCGGCAACATCGTCGATATGAAGAGAACTGCACGTTACCTCAAGATCATAAAAGAGGAAAAGCTTGTCGAGAACGCAGCGAAAATGGGAAAAATCCTTCTTGAAGGACTTGAGAAACTTTCCGCAAAAACGAAAGGCAAGATATTCAACGTCCGCGGCAAAGGTCTTCTCTGCGCATTCGACATGAAAGACGGCGCTGCTAGAAACAAATTCATCGAGGACTGCATGAACAAAGAGAGCATGATCGTTCTTGCATGCGGCGACAACTCCATCAGATTCAGGCCGTTCCTTGACATCAAAGAAGCTGATGTCAAAGAGGGCCTCAAGAGAATGGAAAGAGTTCTTACCGCAAAAAAATAACGGAAGATCTCTACTCTAACCTTAATGAGCCGGCTTAGTCCGGCTCTTTTTTTTATATTGTAAAAAATTGTATAAGGCACTCTCTGTGGTATCATGCGGGGTTAATTGCTGCTAATTCGGAGGGAACTTTGTTTCATATAAGTCGGATATATCCGGTTTTTGTCCTGCTGCTTGCGCTCCTGTCAGTTTCGTGTTCTTCGAAGGAAGAAGCCGCTCCCGCCCCGAATCTGACGGTGACCGGCAGGGATGTCGCGCTTTTTCTGCAGAACAAAAAGGCTATCGACCTTATCACCGAGGAGTACGACAGGAGGATCGCCGAGGCTCCGGCCGAGATGAAAAACATGCTCGTCGAGCAGGGAAAACAGGCGATAAACAACTATCTCGAACTGCACGGGATCGAACCAGTCTCCTACATGAAGAAGTCGAAAAAGATAATGAAATGCTATATCGCCTTTGCCAATACGAGCGACCTTATGCTCGAGAGGAGGGCCGACGAACTGCGTAGGATAAGCTCTAACGAGGCGGAATACGAGCGTCAGGTGGAGCAGTTAAAAAAGGCGAGCGACAAGCTTTTTAAAGAGTACACCGCCGGTCTGACCGATGCCGAAATCGATGCGATCCGACCGTATTTCAAGCAGATCGCGGCGGTCATTCAGTAGTAGATCAGTGTAAAAATGGAACAAAATCAATCGCTTAATGTCAAAATGCTGGCCGTCCCGCCGATCGGGGAAAACACTTACATAGTGAATGACGGGAGATCCGCTTTCATCGTCGATCCGGGGGGGCTGCCGGGTGCGATCATCAAAAACGCATCCGGTTTCGAGGTGCGCTATATCCTGCTGACTCACTCTCATTTCGACCATATCTACGCGCTTCGTGAGGTGGCTGAGGCCTTTCCCGAGGCTTCCGTCTGCATCCATACGCTTGACAGGCCGGCGCTCTCTTCGGAGGGGAATCTGGCATATAGTTTCGGCGAGGATCTCAGGTATGACGGAAGGGTCGATATCGAGCTGAAAGACGGGCAGCTGCTCGACTTTGACGGTCGTTCGATCGAGGTCCTGCACACTCCGGGACATACGAAGGGCGGAGTCTGTTTCTACATCGGCTCTGACGGGATGCTTTTTTCAGGCGACACGCTCTTCAGGGCGAGCGTCGGCCGCAGCGATTTCCCGGGCGGAGATGCAGCGATTCTTGAACGTTCGGTCCGCGAAAAGCTCTACACCCTGCCTGGCGGAACGAAGGTCTATCCCGGCCACGACGAACCGACTGAGATAGCCTGGGAGCGGATGAACAACATGTTTGTACGGGCATAGCAGACGATGAAACATCTTGAACGGCTTGAAGCGACATCGATCCACATCATCAGGGAATCGTACGCGAATTTTAAAAATCTCGGAATGCTCTGGTCGATCGGCAAGGACAGTACGGTACTGCTCTGGCTTGTCAAAAAGGCCTTTTTCGGTCATGTCCCGTTCCCTCTGATCCACATCGATACGCACTATAAAATACCTGAAATGATCGAATACCGCGACCGTCTGACGAGGGAGTGGCATCTGAACATGGTGGTTGGCGTCAACGAGGCGGCGCTTGAAAAAAGGGAGACCTTTCCGGACGGTGCCGTCGACAGGATCACCTGCTGCAGAAAGCTCAAGACCGAGGCTCTGCGCGACACTCTGAGCGGAGCCGGCAGGCGTTATGTTTTTGACCACGAAAGCGGAAAATATGTGACCGACCCATCTCACGAGCCCTTCACCGCGATCATTCTTGGCATCCGCAGCGATGAGGAGGGCAGCCGTTCCAAGGAGCGCTATTTCTCACCGAGGAACACGGCTAACGAATGGGATATCGGCAATCAGCCGCCTGAATTCTGGAACCAGTTCAAAACCGATTTCGCTCCGGGGACGCATCTCCGGATCCATCCGCTGCTGGACTGGACGGAGCTTAACATCTGGGAGTATATCGAGCAGGAAAATATCCCTACCGTTCCGCTCTACTACGATCACGGCGGGGGATTCCGCTACCGTTCGCTCGGCTGCTATCCGTGCACGTCGCCGGTCGAAAGCAGTGCGAAGAACGTTCACGAGATCATCGAAGAGCTGAGGAGCGGGAAGTTCGCCAGGATCGCCGAACGTTCCGGCAGGGCTCAGGACAAGGATGACGGCGGCGGGCTCGAAACTCTCCGGAAAGAGGGCTACATGTAGCCTGAACGGAGTTCTTATGAGTACGGTTCTTCCCTCAAACAACCTGGTTAAGGTCATAATCTGCGTCTCGATCGACGCGGCCGAGTCGAGGTATCAGTTTCTGACTCCCGAGCAGTGGCTGCGGACCCTCCTGATCCTTCCGAAGGCGCGTCAGATCATCCGCGGGCTCAGGCTCGACATCTTTTCGGTAAAGGCGACTCTTGAGGATTATATCGAAACGGCTGTCCCGAAGACTAATACGGAGGGGGAGCTTCACATTTCGGCATCGCTCTCGAAGGTCATAATGCGCGCCAGGCTCCAGGCTGAGGCCTCCGGCAGGAAGTTTTTTGACACTCAGGATGTGATCCTTGCGATATTCGACGAAAATTGCTTCGCCTCAGATATCCTCCATTCCGGCGGTGCGGGCAGACTCGAGCTTTTGGAACTGATCTCTCACGGTCTTTCCTCCGACGTATCGGAAAACGAGGAGGAGAGACGGCTCGGCGAGGCCGGCGGCGGTATTCTGCGCGAGGTGACTCTTCAGGCTATCAAAAAGCAGAGCGGTTCGGTTCTCGAGAGCTTTAAAAATCTGGAAAATCCCTCGAACCCGAAGGATGAAATGGCCGAAATCCCTCTCTCTGGCGAGGCTGAAAAGTGGGATCTGTCCGACCTCCCGCAGGATGAGATCGACAGCTTCATGCGTGAGATCGAGGATGACGGGGCGGATGAACAGCCGGCTTCCCGTGTAGAGCGCGGAACGCTGATGGAGAGCGTCTCGACGGACCTCACTGCAATGGCGGCCGACGGACTTCTTGACCCCTTCATCGGGCGCGGAGATATCCTGAAAAGAACGATACAGGTGCTTCTCCGCCGCAAGAAGAACAACCCGATCCTGGTCGGCGAACCGGGTGTGGGAAAGACGGCTGTAGTCAGCGGTCTTGCCGGCCTGATCGTTGAGGGCAGGGTCCCCGACCAGCTTCTGAACTGCCGGATCGTGTCGCTCAATGTCTCGCAGATAGTCGCCGGAACAAAGTTCCACGGCGAATTCGAGGATAAGATGAAACGTCTCCTGAAGGAGATGGAGGCCGAGAAGGATCTCATCGTTTTTATTGATGAAATACACCAGCTCGTCGGTGCGGGGAGTGACGGCGGCTCGTCGATCGACGCAGCCAATATTTTGAAGCCGGTACTCTCTGACGGCGCTGTCAGGTTTATCGGCGCAACGACCTACGAGGACTACCGCAGGCGCTTCGAGCGTGACTCGGCGCTGGTCCGCAGGTTCCAGAAAATCGACGTGCCGGAGACCGACGCCGAGGAGAGCTTCAGGATCCTGAAGGGACTCCGCGAAAGTTACGAAAAGTTTCACAGGACGCAGTTTACCGACGACTCCCTGCGCGCGATGGTCGAGCTTTCGGCGAGAGTGATGAACGACAGGTTCCTGCCTGACCGCGCCATCGATCTGATGGATGAAGTCGGAGCGGCGAACTCGATGGAGAGGCGTCCGAACCCGAAAATCAGGCGCGAGTACGTTGAAAAGACCGTCGCGTCGATGTCCGGCAAAAAACAGGAGTCTGCGGCTGCCGACATGCGTCAGCTCGTGAGCGGTCTCGAGGAGAAGCTGAAATCAAAAATCTTTGGTCAGGATGCCGCTCTGTATGAGGTCATCCGCGCTGTCAAACGCGGTTACGCCGGCTTCAAGAGGCCGGACAAACCGGTCGCGTCGTTCCTTTTTGCCGGCACGACTGGTGTCGGAAAGACCGAGCTGGCAAGGGTCCTTGCCGATTCGCTTGCTGTTCCGCTCCTTCGCTTCGACATGAGTGAATACCAGGAAAAGCATACTGTTTCAAAGCTCTTCGGCGCACCTCCGGGATACGTCGGCTACGACGAGGGCGGACTCATGACCGAGGCCGTCCGCAAAAATCCGTCATGCGTGCTTCTTCTCGACGAGATCGAAAAGGCGCACGGCGACATCTACAACTCGCTGCTCCAGATCATGGATTACGCGACTCTCACAGACAACGCGGGAAGGAAGGCGAACTTCTCGAACGTGATCCTCGTTATGACCTCGAACGCCGGTGCTAATGAGTTCAGCAGGCGGCAGAGCGGCTTCGGCGAGTGGTCGTCGAAGTCCAGCGTGCTGGAGGAGGCGATCAGGCGGACCTTTACCCCTGAGTTCAGGAACAGGCTCGACAAGATCGTCTACTTCTCGCCGCTTACGCCCGAAACCGTGCGGCTCGTCGTTAAAAAATGCGTGGACGAGCTCTCTTCGAGACTTGCCTCGAAACATGTTTCAGTCGAGATTTCGGAGCGCGCAGTCGATTTTCTCGCAAAGATCGGATTTTCAAGGGATTTCGGCGCAAGAGAGACCTCAAGGATCGTTGAAGAGAGGCTGGAGGCTCTGCTGCTCGACGAAATACTCTCCGGCTCCCTGAAAAACGGCGGAAAGGCTGTGATCGATATTGACGGCAATGATGTTCTATATCTTTCTGAAAAAGAGGTAACTAAATGAATTTTAAGAAGATCTTCCCAATTATTGTGCTGCTGGCCCTGATTTTCGGATGTGCTACGGCTGAAAAAAAAGAGAGTGAAAACGGTGAACTCAGCGAGGCTGAACTCAGCTATCTTGCCGATGAAGCCAGCCACCGTACGTTCCTGAACTCGGTTGAAAGCGAGGATGCGGTGCTCCGCAAAGTGTCAAAGAAAGCTTTAATAAATTCAGAAGGTTATGATAAACTTGAAAAGCTCATGTCGCGAGAGCTCGAATCGGGCAAAGGCGTCGGTATCGCCGCTCCGCAGGTCGGCGTGAACAGGCGTATCATCATCGTCCAGAGGCTTGACAAGGAGGGCCATCCGTTTGAGTTTTACTACAACCCGGAAATCGTGAAGAAAACCGGAGAACAGAAAGAGGGCTGGGAGGGATGTCTTTCGATCCCGGCAGGCTTCGGAAAGGTCATGCGCTGGTACGATATCGATCTTGAATACGACGTGGCGAAAGATGGCGCTATCGCCAGAGAACATGAGAAAATTCAGGGGTTTACGGCTGTAATCTTCCAGCACGAGATCGACCATCTGGACGGTGTCCTCTTTATCGACAGAAAGAGCAGCGACGAGCCTCTGATGCCGAAGGATGAATACTACGAGATGAGAAGAAGGGAGAAGGAGGCCGCGGCTTCGAAGCAGGAGGCCGAATAGTCTGCTAAATTTTGGACCTCAGTTTGAGGCTATTGATAACTTATTGGATTAATTGAAATTTTAGGAGGAAATCATGGCTGAATGGACAACTGCTGTAACATCGATCAAACCGAATGAAATTTTGATTCGCGGCTATGCGATAGATGAGGTAATGGAGAAGCTCAGCTTTGCCGAGGCGGTATATCTGATACTCAAGGGCGAGCTTCCGACCAGAGAGGAGGGGAGAGTTTTTCAGGCTGTTCTGGTTTCGTCGATCGACCACGGCGTAACGCCGCCCAGCGCGCTTGCGACCCTCAATTCCACATCGACCGGCGCACCGCTCAACGCGGCTGTCGCATCCGGACTTCTGGCTATCAATGCATTCCACGGCGGAGCCATCGAAAACACGATGAAGATGCTCAAATCGGCTGCCGACTTCTGCGGGAACGAGCTCGATCCAGACAAGGTTGAGGAGTTCGTAAAGCAGAAAATCGAACAGAAGTTCAGATTCCCCGGTCTCGGTCACAGAGTCCACACCGAGGATCCGAGAAGCGTAAAACTTGCCGAGATCTGCTTCAAAAACCTTCCGGAAGAGAAACTTTTCTTCATAAAACTTGCCAAAATGATCGAGGAAAAACTCTTCGCAGTCAAGGGGACCAAGCTCCCTGTTAACGTCGACGGAATGATCGGCGCAGTCCTTCTTGCACTTGAGATCCCCGCCGAGCTTGCAAACGGTATCTTCATGATCTCGCGTGTTCCCGGTCTCATGGCGCACTACGTTGAGGAGAAGACGACCCAGAAGCCGATGCGCAACATCGATCAGAAGGCTGCCGTCTACAACGGACACGAAAAGAGACATATCGACTGAGGTCAGGATCAATGAAAATCAAGATTCCGGTTCTGCTTTTCGTTCTCTGCGCTCTCTTTGTTCCGGGGTGCGCCCATACGGATCAGAACTCAGATTCAAAACGCGAAAATCTGCCGACGATATCCGTCATCGTGAACGGAACGGACAACTTTTCACAGGGCTCTATGGATCTGCTGCGGAGTTACCTCCGGCAGTATTTCACGGTTTACGATTCGGTACGCGACGCCAAGGCCGATCCTTTTGTCAGCAGGATCATCTCTCTGGAGGGTGATGCGATCGATAACGCCCGCAATCTGGCCTTTACTCTGGGCACGGAATACTACGCGGCGGTGAACGTCGTCTCCCCGACCGAGGTGACGCTCACTATTTTTGAGACGGCTACTTCCGAGATAATTGCGGCGGCTACCGGAAAGGGCAGAGAGGATCTCAAACAGCAGGCGATCCAAAACGCGATCAACGAAATCAAGAACTTACAGGCCCGTCTGGATGAAAGGAAGACGACCGGGAAACCGTATAAAGTCGTTTTGCTTTCGAGTGACGAAGACGGCAGCGCAGCCGATAAGGCGGTCTCTTCAGAGCTGAGGATCCTCTCTTCGGATCAGAAGGTCCAGCGGAACGACCTCGGAAATTCGGTGTACAGTTACATCGTTTTCGTGAAGAGGATCCAGACGGCTTACGACCTTTTTCAGGCTCTTAAAAGCGACTACGACAGGGCCGGCGGTATGGATGTCGTCAGAGACCTGGGGCCCTTTCTGGTGATAAAGGCTGCATCCAGCGGAGAGATCGGGTTTTCAATGATTCAGGAGGAAGGAGAGTCCGGCTCAGTGGCACCCGGAAGCAACCTGTGCGGCGCAGAGGGCTGCAAAGCCGGCGATATAGTAAAATTCGGCCGCTACGAGCAGGATAACGACGGAACAAACGACGTCGAGCCGATAGAGTGGCGTATACTTGAGGTAAAGGACGGCAGGGCCTATCTGCTAAGCGTCAAGGGACTTGACGCCAGACGCTTCAACCCCGAAAATTCCGGCAACGGCTATTCCGTCAGCGAGATCCGCAGGTGGCTCACCGAAACATTTGTCGATGCTGCCTTCACGAGCAGGGAGAAATCGAGGATCGAACCGGGTCAGAACAGGGATCTTGTCTCGCTGCTGACATCAGAAGAGGTCGAACGTTACCTCCCCGAAAAGTGTGACCGTGTCGTCTATCCCACAGCATATGCGAAGGGAAAGGGTGCCTATGCCGTCGGAAACAGCTCGTGCGACGGAGCAGGCCCTGATGCCGGCTGGTGGTGGCTTGGCTCGAAAGGCTCGGGCAACGAGTTCGCGATGATCGTGAACTTCAACGGCGATATCGCCAACAGCGATGTCTACAACCCGGGTTACACGGTCCGTCCTGCTCTCTGGATCAGGATGTGATTTCGATTTTCAGGCACCACTGCTGGCAGCTGTTTTTTTCTCTTTTAAGGAGGGAACGATGAAAAATCTTATCTTTTCGGTTTTGGCTTTTACGGCAGTTTTTGTACTGTCCGGTTCTCTTGAGGCGCAAACGTCATGGTCATGCCAATTTGATGAGTCGATTTTAAACAGCGATGCGGAGTATTACTTTGCGTTTAAAGGTTTAGGAAAGATCCAGGATGCATCTGTTTCAGACCCAGATTTCGCAGGGCTCGTGACAGCGGAGCTTGTCGGGATCAGCGGAAAAGATCTGGATTACGGAGATCAGTTCTCCATTTTTTCCGAATATGACGATTCCGGCGAGAAAGGAGTGCTGGTGACGGTCCTTGGAGATCCGGATAAGAACAGCGCGTTATTCACAACGATCGCAAATGCCGCCATACCCGTCAGTTATCTTGAACTTATGCAGGAGCAGGAACTTGACAGACTGCCGCTGGCGCCTCCTGTAGAGATCAAAGACATAACCTTTTCCAAAGATCAGTTATACGTTAAATACTGCACTATAGCGTCAAATAAAAAGACAGAATCGGAAGAATTCGGAGAAGTAGGTGCCGGTCAGCTCCAGGTCTGTTTCAACAACAATACCGATTTTTCGGCGGGCGAGAATTTCAAAATTACCATGATGGCTGAACTTGTTGTCGGCCAGGATTTGCTGGCAAACTATGAAGGTGCGGAGACTATGGATGATCTTTGCGACTGTTATGTCACCAGCGGAAGAGAGAGAGTCGACTGCTCAACGATAGAGTGGGACGAGAGCGGAAACGACGGCGGTGCGGATCATTATTTCAAATTCAAAGGCAAGGGGATCATCAATCAGGAAAATACAGACCATCCTGATTTTATAACCAGTCCGACATCGGAACTTGCGGGAGTCGAAGGGAAAGAACTCTCTTCACCCTCCTCGTTTTTTATGGAATACACTCTTCAGGTCTCTGATCCAGACTTGAAAAAATGGGTGGCCCTGGAGGTTATCGGAGACACTGACAGCTCTGGTTATTACTCTACAGTCGTTTTCGTCCTTATTCCCGTTTACTATCTCAACATTATGATCGAAGATGAGCTCGACGTAATGACGTCTGCACCTATTACTCTGGTCAGGGATTATCACTATTCCAAAGACCATGTATTCGCCAGAGAGTGTACTGTCGCCGCGAACAACGGAGAAGGTGACGGCGAATTTCAGGTCGCCTTCGAAAATAATATCGATTTTTCAGCCGGAGAGACGTTCGATCTGACTATGAACGTGGAACTTGCTGTCGGTCAGGAGCTGATCGACAGCCTTGATGTCGAAACAGAGGAGGAGCTCTGCCGTTGTTATAAAATCAGCGGCGGCGGTGATGTTGAGTGTTCGGAAATCGACTGGAACGGTTCCGTCGGCGACAGCGATGGCGGCGATACTGAGAGCGATATTTCCGAAGACCCGGCAGATACAGGTGATGATGACAGTATCGATGCCGGTGAGACGGAAGATTCCGATGCTCTGGACGACGCGGATGCTCAAGCCGAAAAGAGTAACGGCGGATCCGGCGGCTGTTCGATGCTGTTCTTCTAAATTTTATACGATCCCAGCTTTTTCAAAACCGGCAGATCAGCCGGCGCCCAGTCGAGCTTTTCGAGTTCGGCGGGTTCCGCCCAAACGTGCGAAATGTGCTCTTTTCGGGTGAAACGGTCTGTCTTTGCGCGGCATAGATAGCAGTAGAGTGTTATCGAAAATTCTGAATAGGTGTGGTCGACGGCTGTCAGGAAATCATCTTCCGTGATCGCGATGTCAAGGTCGAGCTCTTCTCTGAGCTCGCGCATGAGTGCCTCGGAAGGAGTTTCGCCGGGCTCGATCTTTCCGCCCGGAAATTCAAATTTGTACGCTGTCTCGGCGCACTTCGAGGCGCCTCGCTGAAGAGCAAGGATCCTGCCGTCAAATTCGATAACGGCGGCTGCGACGTTGAGATGCTTCATTGTCGGGATTCTTGTGAAAGTTTATTTGTTCTTTTCCGCAACCTTTTGATTCAACTCAGCTATTTTCTGGTTGAGGTCGCGTATCCTCTGGTTGAGGACGCGGATGATGCCGAGTGCCACTTCATCGCGCTGTTTCAGGATCTCAAGGAAGTCCGTACTCTCCATCTTGAGTGCAAGGACGGTCCCCGATGCGATGATGTCGGCGCTTCTGGGCTGGCTGTCGATGAGCGCCATTTCTCCGAAGCCGGCTCCCGCCTTCATGACTGCGACCCTGTTCCCGCCGACGACGACGTTGACTTCGCCCTTGATGATCATGTAAAGCTCCTTTCCGATGTCGCCTTCGCTTACGATGTACTGACCGTCTTCAAAGGTCTCCTCCTCGAGCAGAACGGCGATGTCCGCCAGAACTTCGCCCGGAATATCGTGAAAAAGCTCAACATTTTTTAAAGCAAGAACTCTCTCTACACGTGTCAGCATAGCTCCTCCTATTTTTCCTGAAAAACCCCTGCGGCATAAAGCCTCAGCGAATTGTCGAAATCGTTCAAAAGCGACGCTTTGTCTTCGGCGGCAATCTTGAGATGCAGATAATTCATCGCGTACAGTGCAGCTTCGCGTACTGTCGGTGACGGATCATAGAGGAAGATCTCGATCCGGTCGAAAATCTCTACAAAGTTTTCGTGTGCGATTACGTAAAGTGTGATGGAACGTACCCACTCAGAGTCGTCAAGAAGAAATTCATCAAGTATTTCAGTGATTTGTTTTTTCTTTATGTTGAAGAACGAATACCCGAGCCTTAGCCGCTCCTCGTCATTCGAGCTCTCGATAAGCGGGACGATGATCGGGCGGATCTCCTTGTCGACGATGTTGTCAACTATCTCGAGCGCGTTCGAGCGCTGTACATTCGAAACGAATTTCTGCGTCAGGTTGAAGTAGATGTTGTCAAATAGTGAATTTCCGTACATCAGCGAAAGTATTGAGAATATACGCTGGAAGCAGTTTTGGAGCTTTCTGTCAACGACATCCCAGAGGTGGTGCGTCTTAAATGCCTTTTTGATGGCTACCGAACTGTAAAGTATCTGGAAATATTGGGAGATCTCTTTGAGAAGCAGCTTTTTGAGTTCGTCTTTGTCGATCGAAAAATCCTGGAAGTCGTTGATAAGCTTTTTCATGCTGTTGAGGGCGATCGTGCGGATCTCGTCGCTCCGGCTGTTGAGGGTCTGCCAGAGGAGCGCAAGGGCCTTGTGGGACCTGATGTCGCCGAGCAGCTTCGCGACCTCGATCTTGAGTCTGTTGCTTTCTAGGTTGTTGGTCAGAATATCTTCGGCGGGGACTAAAATCCTGTCTCCGAGCTTCGAAAGGACCTTTTCGACGTCAAAGCTTACGCTACGGTCGAAGAGCATGTAGAAAAGCTTCGGGATGAAGATATTGGAATCGATCTTCGCGGCGGCGAAGACCGATTCACGTCTTACCGCAACGCTCTTGTCGTTCAAAAGGGCGAAGAGGTGCTGGTCCATGTTCTTCTGCCCGATCTCGCCGAGTATGTAGGCCGCAGAGGCTCTGTCCATATCGTTTCCCGAACTGATCATCGAAGAGAGGTGGCTCCCGGCGATCATGACTCCGCTGACTCCGGCGAACTTTATCAGGCTTATGATCGCTGCGCGGCGGACATGTATGTTTTCACTGTCGAGGAAGGCTGTCAGGAGCTTTATCGACTTCTCCATCTGCATGTATCCGTAGGTGAGGATCGCTTCGCAGAGCACATCTTCATCGGTCGTGCTCAGGAGCTGAAGGACATCGTAGGTGTAGAAACGGCTCTCCATGCTGCGTAACAGCGCCAGGATCTTGACTTTGATCTTCGGAGACGCCTTTGCCAGAAGCGGAACGAATTTGTGACCGAGCTTGAAGGAGCCGCTGCTTTCGACCATGTCGATCGCCATTGCGACCTCTTCGTCTTCACCGGATTCGATCGCTCTTTCAATGATGCTCTGGATGACTCCGGACTGTACCGTGAGCTGGTTGGAGCCGAAGCGTTTCTTTTTGATGTTGTCGATGAGGACTGCGAGGTAACGTCCTCTGATCCCGATGATCGTGAGGATCCAGACGCATCCGACGATGGTCACGATCCAGGAGATCAGCTTGACGTCGGAGTTTATCCAGCCCTGTTTGCCCATGTAGCTGATGGCGAAGAGGATAAGGCCGGAGATCCCGATGAAGGAGGGCTTGACGATCCCGTCGATCAGAGCCTTGGTACGGCTTTTGATCCTTGCGTCAAGCGGTATGTAGAGCAGCTGGATCGCCGCATCGTTGATGGTGTATCTGAAGGCAGAATCGCCTGATTTCGCCATGGTTATCGCGACTAAAGGCGCCACGAAGCTGATGCCTGCGTAGGTGAACATTACCCAGTCCGCAGGGAGGACAATGTAAAAAATCGAGCCTATCGTGAGTACTGCCGGAAGTATTCCGAGACTCATGAAAATGCTGTATTTAAGCAGCTTCGAGGTCGCAAAAAACTGGAAAAGAAGCGAGAAAAAGCCGCCGAAAATCGAGTAGATGAAGCCGAAGTAGGATGCCAGCTGCTGCGGGTCGGAGATCTTGTCGGAGGCGACGATCTTGAACTGGTAGTCGACAAGTGTCGTGACGAGATAGATGAGACCGGTCATTATGGCGATGTACTTGACGTAGGGCGTCTTTGTGATGCTGATTTGCGATGTTATCTCGGCCTGCTTAGTCGAAACCGTCTTCGCGATGACGCCGCGCTGGAGCCTGAGCCTGTATTTTTTGCCCATGTTGCGGACGATCGTTATGCAGCAGAGCATGAAAAAGGCGTTGATGAACAGCAGGAACTGCACCCTGCCGCCGAGAAGCTGCACGAGTTTTCCGACGGAACTACCGACTATGATGCTTGCGACGATACCTCCGCCGCCGATAAGACCCAGGATCCTCTTCGCCTCTCTGGAATCCAGCAGTTCGTTCGTAAACGACCAGAACTGGAACATCATGAAGGCGCCGAGAAGTTCGATGAAAATGTACAGGATCGAGTAGGCTGGGGTTACGTCCGCGCTGACAAGGGCGATAAATACGAGAAGCAGCGTGATACCGATGGAGAATGTGCCCTGGATCAGCTTGTCAAGCCTGTAGAACGAACTCCGTTTCGTGTAAAAGAAGGTCGCCGTCGATACGATGACCGCGACTCCGATGTACATGAGCGAAAGCATGAGGCGGTCGCCTTTGTACTTGTTCAGAAAGAGCGTGTCGCGCACGATCCTACCCATGACCATGATCGATGTGGCGAGGAAGTTGTATGCAAAAAGCATCAGGGCGCGGTTGCGCTCCTCGGTGCTGCCCGGATGCAAGAGCTTAATCATTAGGCCTCCTTAAAATCGAGCTGGCGCATAGCCTCGTACATCGCCGCCGTTGCAGCGCTCGCGAGGTTCAGACTGCGGATCCTTGTGTCGGAGATCGGCAGATAACGGCTCCGGTCCGTGTATCTTTCCATTATGCTGTCCGGTAAACCTGCGGATTCACAGCCGAAAACGAGAAAATCTCCGTGGCTGTAACGCGCCGAATCGTAGCGAACTTTCCCTCTTTTGGAGAAAAAGTGCATCCGTCCGGTGTCGTTCGATGTCAGAAACGTGTCGAGATCCTCCCAGGTCGTGATGTCGATATACTTCCAGTAGTCGACTCCGGCACGCTTCACTGCCGCCGCTTCAAGGCTGAACCCGCACGGCTTCACGATGTGGAGCTTCATGCCGAGAGCAAGAACTGAACGGGCGATATTGCCAGTATTTTGAGGTATTTCCGGAGCAACCAGAACAACATTCAGCATAACAACATCCTACTAACCAAAAAAATGCGCAGGCATTATATTTATTAGGGTAAAAAGTTCAATTTGAAGAGTTTAAGATTTTCGGATCCATGATGAAAATATCGTCAGGCTCCATCGATCCGAGAAGCTTTTCGACCCCGTTGGTCAGAGTCTGCGAAGAGTCTATACCCCAGTTTTTTATCAGCTTGAGGTAGAGCTGCGCCGTTACGAAGGCATCCGAAATGGCGCGGTGCATCGTGCCGATCGTCCTGAGATTCTGAGTGTTTTTGAGGGTCGAAAGCTTGAAATTCGCCGATTTTATATACTTCCTGGATGCCAGAAGCGTGCAGAAACATTTAAGATCCTTGTCGATATCGTACTCTTTCATCTCGTATTGGAGGAAGGAGCCGTCGAATTTAGCGTTGTGCATGACGAGCATGTCGTCTCCAACGAAATCCATGAAGAGCGGCAGCGCATCCCTGATTTTCGGGGCGTTTTCGACCATCTCATTGGTGATGCCCGTGAGATCGGTGATGAACTGCGAGATCGGTTTTTCAGGGTTTATAAGCGTTTTGAAGACGCCGCAGATCCGGTTGCCGACCAGCTTTATTGCGCCGATCTCGGTGATCCTGTCGCCGGATGAGGGCTCCAGACCGGTCGTTTCGAGGTCGAAGACCGTAACTCCGCGGAATTTCTCCGCAACTTTTGATCCGCCGCTCTCTTCGAGCAGCTTGTATATCTCCGCCTGGCTACTGTTGATCATTCTCGGCTCCTGCCGTTTTAGCCGACTGGCGGGCACGGTATTTTTCAAATGCTTTTTTCGTGTAGATATAGGTCGGGACCGCTGCGACCGCACCGACAACGGCGCCTCCTATGCACATCGGGAGGAAGATGTCGACGCCGAGCGCGAGAAAACCTTTGGTCTGCGCGACGAAGCCGTCGAGCTTCAGGACATCGGTCATCCTGGACATAAGAGTCGCGGCTGTGATGACATGCGAAGTGGGGTAGAGAAAGGTGCCGATCCAGTAGATGAAGGCGTAGATCGGTATGACCGTGATCGGGTTAGTTATCCATACTCCGGCAGTCGCCGAGACCTTGTTGACGTGCTTGAAAGGCAGCGCGACTAACAGCGCGACAGTCATCTGGATGCCCATGATCGGCAGAAATCCGATGAAGATGCCGAGCGCCAGGCCGAGCGCGATGTCGTGCGGGTCGGCGTTCAGGTGGATCAGCTTGTCCCAGAGCGCCTTCGACTGTCCTACAATGTCGTACCACGGGATTTTGCGGTCCCGCGGATCTTCCGGTTTCGGGATGGAGATATCCAGAATTTCGGATGAGGCCCCTTTTGTGTTTTCTGACCGGTTTACCGGGCGCTGCTTTCCGTTTTCAGGGTTCTTGGTCATTTTTTATCTCATCTTCAGAATGTCGGCAACCTTGCCGTTGATTTTTATGTCGCCGTCGTAAAACTGCGAAACTACAGGGATCTTGTACTCGCTCTTGATCTCCTGGAAGATCGAGTCGGTGATCGTTCCGTGCATACAGCCGAAGGGCGCTATGTTGACGATCATCGCCGCACCCTGTTTCGCGAACATGATGCCGCGGCCGATAGTGAGTATCGCCTCGCCTGCGAATTCGGGATGGATGTACTTCATACCCTCCTTGATGACCGTGTCGACCGGCGGTTCGTGCCTGTCGGCCAGAAGCTCGCCTGCAAGCTTGTAGTAAGCCTCCTCGGTCCTGAAGAGGTAGATGTTTTTCAGGAGCGATTCGCTCGCGCCGAAGATCGAGAACTTTTTCTTTCGCGACATATAGTTCTGCAGCCATGCGGTGTAGAGCATCCACTCGTGGATCGGTGAGAGCCATGCCTCGCCGCCGTTCTTTTCGATGACGTCGATAACGTGGCCGTTGGCGTATTCGTTGCAGCGGGCGTAGATCTCGCCGACGATGCCGACAAGCGGTTTCTTTTCGGTGTAGCGGGGGATCGCCGCGAATTTCTTCGCTATCTCGCGAAGCTCTGACTTCGGGTCTTCGCGTTTTTCGAAAAGCGCGATCAGCTTTGCCATGGATTCTGCGAAAAGTGCGTCCACATCGCCCTTTGTCTTTTCGTAAGGTCTTGTTTTTGTTCGTAATTTTAAAAGTATGTCGCCTGTCATCATAGCCGGCATCAGGTAACGCCAGAGACCCTCTTCGATCCCCTGATAGGAGTTTACGCTGGAGGGCGAGAATATATCGACGTTTTTGAGACCGGCGTTTTCAAAGGCGATCCTTTCGAGCAGGTTGTACTGTCCGAAGCGGCACGGACCCTCCGAAGTCGGCATGAAGATGATGTGGCGTCTGTCCGGATCCTTCATGACCTGATTCATGAAGCCGCCGAGAGTCAGCATCATCGGCAGGCACTCCTGACCGCGTGTGTAGCGTTTTCCGAGGCTGTATTCTCTCTTCGTCTCCGGCGGGATCGGTTCCGCATCGTATCCGTAGGCTCTGAAGGCTGCGGCGAAAAGCGGTGTCGATACGATGTGTATCGGCGGGATCCAGATCTTGCCGAGATCGATCCTGCGGGTCTGCGTGAAGATCTCCGGAAGCGGGAATTCCGTCTGCTGCGGCCTGCTCTTGAGGTATCCCTTAACGACGTCGATGAAGGCCTCTATCCTGGTGAGGTAGCCGCCGTCGCTGTCGTGCTCGTCGAGCTCGAGGATCAGCATCGGACGCCCCTTCATCTCGTTTTCGGCGAATGAGAGGATGAAGCTGTCCGGGCCGCACGAGAAGTTGGTGAGGTAGATCGGGAAGACCTTCTTCTCCTTTTTGGAGCGCCGCAGCGCCGCGATTATGCGCTGTCCGTAGTTCCAGAAGAGGTTCCAGTAGTTCGAGTTCTCAAGTGCCGAGACGTCGAGGTCGAGCAGATCCATCGGGACGACTCCCCATCCCATTCCGGCGATCGTCTCGGGGATCCCGAGGTTGATGCCCTTGTCGTAGAGGTTGTATGGACGGCCGACCAGCAGGAAGACGGGACGGTCTTCGTCCATCATCTTTTTGAGGTATGCCTCGCCCTTGCGGATCAGTTCGACTGTGCGCTCTCTGAAGTTCTGAAGTGCAGTCGAGAAGGCTTTTATGACCTGCTTTTTGGTGATTTTAAACAGCGGTTTCAATGCGTTATAGATCTCTTCACCGTTCTGCTCGTCGGTCATGCGGAAGTCGATGACCGGATCGATGAGCTTCGAATCGGTGTGGATGCCGTTCTTTTTCATGGTGCTTGAAATGATCGAGGAGGCTCCCTCGACATAGGGGCAGAAGAAGCTGATCGCCGAGTTGACCTTGTCGCCCGCAGAGATCATCGTCGGGAAGAATACCGGCAGTTTGCGGTCCAGGAGCTCAGCCGTGTGGCCGATCGAGGTCTTCAGCGGGAAGCAGAAGTCCGATGCCGCGAATTTCGACGAAAGTTCCTTGATCTTGTGGGTCGTCGACGGTGCGGAGAGCTCGGTTTTTATGTTGAGCAGCGTGAACATCTCGCGCCAGAGCGGAAGATAGGTCTGGTTAGAGATAGCGAGCGGTATCCCGACTGTCCCGACGGGTTCCGTAGGCTGCGGGATGCTGAAGAAGGTCTGGTTCCTGAGCTTGACAAGCTGGAATTCCTCGATCTCCTTGCGGCTCTTTGTTTCAGGATCCCTGCCGCAGCCGTAGCCCCACGACGACTCGGCGCCGCCGTTTTTCGAGATGAAGTTGATGCGGCAGAAGTTGTTGCAGAGCTTGCAGATCTCGGTCCTCGAGCTTACTTCGAGGTCCACCGATTCCGGGCCGATGAAGGCCGAATCTTTCAGCGGATCGACGGTCCTGAGCTCCTCGTAGGCGATGAGCGCCGCGCCGATGCAGCCCATGACGTGGCAGAATGGCGATACGACCATCTCGACGTCGAGAAGGTTCTCAAAGGCTGCCACAAGCCCTTTGTTCCGGGCCGTAGCGCCCTGGAAGAATATCTTGTCGCGGCTGATCTTGCGGTTGCCGACGACGCGGTTGAGGTAGTTCTTCGTGACGGAGTAGAGCACCGACGCGAGGACCTCCTCCTTGAAAAATCCCTGTTTCAGGAGTGCGCGGATATCCTGCTCCATGAAGACTGTGCAGCGGTCGCTCGTTACCGGAGGTTCGATCCCCTCGGTGAGTTCGCCGGCCTTTTCTATCGGGATGTCGAGTTTCCTTGCCTGCTCCTCGACGAAAGAGCCTGTTCCGGCCGCGCAGACGTAGTTCATGTTGACGTCGGTGACGTAGCCGTTTTTGAGACGGATGAACTTCGCGTCCTGACCGCCGATCTCGAAGATCGTCTCGACATCGGGGTAGATCGATGCCGTACCGGTTCCGTGAGCCGTGATCTCGTTAACGATCGCGTCGGCTCCGAAGATCTCGCCGACGAGCTTCCTGCCCGAACCGGTCGTTCCGAATGCGCGTATCTTTACCTGCTCAGGGTTCATCAGCCTGAAGAGGACTTCGAATATCTTTTTGGCCGCGTTGATCGGGTCGCCGCCAGTTTTGCGGTAGATGTCGAGGACCGGCGTACCGTCGAGCGTGAGGACCGCGATCTTGGTGCTGGTCGAGCCGATATCCATTCCCATGATGACTTCGCTGATGCCGGAAAAATCCTTGTGGATGCGGATCTCGTTGCGGTTTTCATCGATAGTCGGGTCGACGAAGTGCGGATATTTGCTCTTTTTCAGAGTGAGCGAGGGCATTCTTTCCGATCTGGTCGGCGCGGTGAAGCAGTCGGTGTCGACTTCGGAAACGGGAGTCGCAGCCTTGTAGCTGGCGCCCTTTGCGGCAAAGGCTTCACTGGATTCCGGAACGGACCAGAAGGCGTTCGGGAAGAGCTTTTTGAACCAGCGGACGACCTCTGCGTTGAGGCTGACTCCGCCGATGAGCAGGATCTCGCCCTTGACTTCGAGCCCGCGGAAGAGGGTGTTCGTCGCCGATATCGTCAGAGCGCGGCACATACCTGCCCACATCTCGTCTTTCGTCCTGCCCTCCTGCTGGTGGTGGATGAGGTCGCTCTTTGCGAAGACCGTGCAGCGGCTTGCGATAGCCGGCGGGTTGTCGATGTCGAGGACCGGCATGTTTTCGAGGTCTATCGAGAGACGCTCCGCCTGCTCCTCGAGGAAGAGACCTGTTCCGGCCGCACAGAGTGCGTTTGATGATATGTCTGTGATTTCATTGGATTTTACGACGTATTTTGTCAGAGACGACGCCCCGATGTCGATGATCGCGCCGTTCCCGCTCTTGAAGTAGTTGCCGTTTTTGACGCATGAATTTATTGCTTCGGTCTCCGACATGTAGGAGCTGCCGAGAGCTTCGGCGAATTCGTTTGCCGATTTGCCTGTGAACTTTATCAGCGTGTCGCTGTCGGACTCGGCGAAGAACTTTTTGAGCATCGAGCCCGCCCTGCCGCGGTGACGCTTTCTCAAAACTACCTTGTTTTCATTGCGCGAAAAGATCGTTATGAAGGTCGATCCGATATCTATTCCGAGAAAATCCCGCATTTTTTCCTCCTCATTTGCATAAAAAAAACTAAAGGAGGTTTCTATACCCTTAATGTATTTAATTCAAATAAAAAGAGAATCAGCGATAAAAGTCGGATTTTAAAGGAATTTTTAGTGATGTCCCGTGCCTGTCAGGCCGGGAGGCGGAAGCTAATTGCAGTCCTGGCTGTCGGCAAAGTGGTCAATCGGGAAGAATGCGGCGCACATCGAGTCGCAGACTCCGTCGTTGTTCCAGCTGCACGGATCGCTTGCCGAGCAGGTGCAGTTCGAGGGGGAGCCGGCCTGGCAGATCTCCTGGACCTTCGCTGTGTCGGTGCAGTCGTAACTGCATATGCAGCCGCTTCTTGAGGTCGATCCGGATGTCGTCGTGCCGCACATGCCGCTGAGTCCGCCCATCGTGTCGCCGGAGCACCATGCGTTGCAGTCGGTCGAGTAGAGCAGGTAGGTCGACTGGTCGCACATGCAGAGGATCTCGCCTTCGCTGTCACAGGTCTTGTACGATGAGTTGGATACGCAGATACCTTTGCAGGCTGCGAGGTCGGATGTTCCCTTCTCGTAGGTCATTTTGAATGTGCCTGAAGAGGTCGCGTCGAAGGCATCGATGAAGAGATAGTAGGTCCCAGGCTTGAGCGATGTCTCGGTCGCGTTTTCATCGGTCGGGATCTCGAAGTTGACCATGTTCGCGCTGGCGAAAATCGATCCGCCGTGCGTGCAGGTGTTGAGGTCGTCTTCGTGAACGATGTAGAAGCCCATCATGTAGACGTTCGACTCGAAGTGAGCGTGGAAGTAGTCGCCGGCAGCCATCTCGATCTTGTAGACTACATCCCTGCCGACATACGAATAGTTCTGGTTTTCGCATGATCCTGCAGCCGGTGCGTAGTCTGCGTTCGCGGTGATCGTCTGACCCTGGATCGTGCCCGCTCCGTCAAGCAGCGCAGCGGTCTCGACTGTGTCGTTGGCGGGAGCCTCGGGTGCGTCGCCGAGCGTGAATTCGAATGAGAAATCGTCGTTTACCGGGTTGATGACGGCATCTACGACAAGAATGAGCTCCTGCTCGGTGCTCGAAGCGTTGTGATATACAAGCTCTTCAGTGTAGCCGAATTCGCCGAACGAGTTGCCTGCCGCGCACTGGGCAGTCTCGCCGCAGCCTGAGTAGAGGGCGAGCGCGATGTCTGTCTGTGCCGCCGGAGTCGCCTTGATCGTTGCAAGTTTGCCTGCCGGTACCTTGATCTTGTAGAAGAGCTCCGGTCCTTTGCTTCCGTCCTGCGTGCATGACGAAGCGTTGAACGCGTTGGTAGCGTAGCGGAAGCTGTCGGTCGTCGTACCCGTGCTGACCGGTTTAGCGCCGTCGCAGGTGTCGTGGCCGACCGGATCGAAAGCGTAGAAATCAACGATATACGGAGTGCTGTAGTTGCCGTAATTGTTGTAGGGCGACTGAGTTACGGCGAGGTAGTAGTCACCTGATTCCGTGACTTCGTAGCCTACTATCTCAGCGAAGATCCAGTTGGAAGCGTAGTAAGCGTAGGCAGCCGCGTCGTTGTAGTTGATCTCGGTGCCGTCCGGCGCGAAGAAGTCTACGTATGTCGAAGCGAGCGTGTCGTTGCAGAACGGACGTGTCTTCGCGTTGATGTACTGACCGGCGGTCGCGCTGAGTTTGAATAAGTCTACATCAGCCCTCTCCATAGTCTGGCTGAAGCCGGCGTAGAGCTTTCTGTCGTTTTCTACAGCCTGAGCCGTTTCAGGCGTGTCGTTCGGCTCGACCTCGAGCTGACCTTTAGCCTGATTGGGAACGCACGAACCGCTCTTGCAGACCAGGTCGTCGCATCCGCAGTCGGCATTGGAGCTGCATCCTGCGCCTTGCTGGCAGAAGCCGCTGCCGCATTTGCCGCTCAGACACTGACCGTTCTCGGTGCAGAGCCATCCGTCGCGGAGCGTCGGGACAGCGCAGTGGCTTCCCTGGTCGCAGAACGCCTTCCCGCCTTCGCAGAAACCGGCAAGCGGATAGCAGTAGTGGCCGTTGCAGCGCGTTCCTTCCGGACAGACATAGATGTTGTCGGTGCAGTCTTCCATGCAGAATTTGTTGCCGTCGTAGTCGGTTACGCATGAACCGTAGTCGTAGAAGATCTTCTTGCAGTCGTTTGTCGTTTCGCAGGGCATGCAGGTCTTCTGGTCGCCGGTCGGAGCAACAGCTTCGTATGCCGGGCAGGTCGAAGCCGAAGTGCAGGGCTGGGTGCACATGCCCTTGTCGCAGACGGCTGTCTTTTCGCAGTCGTCGTCGAAACGGCATGCAGCGTAGAAGTCGCTGCGGTAGGGGACGGCCTTCGTGCAGATACCGTCGTAGCAGCCTCCGATGTCGAAGCAGTCCGCGTCGGAGCTGCATTCGATCGTGCAGTAGTACTGCTGGATGACAGAGTCGCCGTAGCAGATGTCTTCGCATGACCAGACGTATTCGCAGGCCTCAGGCGGCTGATGGTGCGTCTGTTCGTAGGAGATGCAGACGCCGACGTCAACAGAGTCTCCGCCCTCTTCCTCAGCATCTTCCGTGCCGATGATGTAGCAGGTGTGGTCTATTTCGCAGTCGTCGTTGTTGTAGCACATTTTCGTGCAGAAGTAGCCCTCGAAGCAGCTGTAGCCCTCCTCGCACTGCCAGTCGGCGTAGCAGTCCTTTCCGAACTCGTTGCGGCCGAGCATGAGATCCTGGGTGCAGTAGTAGTGGACGGAGTAGCCGCTCATGCTGAGGCTGTCCGTTACTTTGACCGGTATGCAGCGGTCGCTGTTTTCATCGTCGCCGCATGCATAGTATCTCTCCGTCGTGGTCGTACCGTCTCCGTTGTCGGTGACGTTCTCCTTCTGCTGGCAGTGTCTGCCGCAGATCTTGAGATCCTCGAAAACGATGCACTCGCCGCTTTCGCACTGCTCGTCGTAGTTGCAGTGGGTCCCGTCGGGCAGGTTGAATCTGTTCTTGTTGTAGCAGACCTCGGAAGAGCCGAAGTAGTCGGGCAGCGTTCCGCAGTCGTAGCCGCTGCCGCAGCTGCTCAAAATGCTGCCGCAGGTCTTTACGCAGTAGCCGTCGTAGCATCCGCCGGAAGAGCAGTCCATCGTGCTCTGGCAGGGGTCGCCGAGATCACCGCTGCCCTTCGGAAGGCAGTATTTGCTCGGAAGGTCGCTGTTCGACGAGTTCTCGCGGCACTTTCCGCAGCTTCCGCAGGAGTCGGAGATTATGCTCGAGGTGCACTCGGAGGTGCAGAATTTTTCATTTTCGCCGTAGGTGAGGCAGATCCCGCCTTCGCAGTCTTCGTTTTTGTTGCAGGGGGCGAAGTTGGGCTGCTTCGGGTTCGGGAGTTCGACTCCGGCGACATAAAGCGGCATACACTGGTATCTGTACTTATCGTCGATGTACTGGCAGGTCATGTTGAACGGGCAGTCCTCGTCCTCACGGCAGGAGCCGGTGCAGACGCTTGCCCTGACGTAACTGCTTAACTGGCCGGACGTATCGCCCGACATGTCGTACCAGGTATAGCAGAAGCCCGTTCCGCACTCTACATCGCGGTTGCAGGGCATTCCGGGTTTGGTTCCGTATGCTCTGTTGTCGCAGGTGCCGAAGCCTTTGCAGAGACCGCTGCGGCATGTTCCGCTGCCGATACCCTGGCCGTTGGCGTCGCACTCGTAATCGTCAGCAAGCTGTGTCCAGTCGTTCTTCGAGTAGTAGCGCTTGCAGGCAAGGCAGGAGTTCTGCGGACTTCTTTCGCCCTCGGCGTAGCAGACTCCGCCGATTTCGCAGGTCGAGGGGTTGCACTCGCAGGTGAATCCGCTGCTGCTATTCGCAACGCATTTGTTGCGGTTAGGCTCCGTACAGGGATTCGGTTTGCACGGGTCGCCTGAAGTCGGATCGTCGTCCGGCGTTACCACAGGGTCTGAATCGGGCGTAACGACAGGAGCCGTATCGCCGTCCTCGTCAGGAAGCGCTGCGTTGTCTTCGTCGTTGTCTTCTTCGTCATTGTTTTCTTCATCGCTTACCGGAACGTTGTCCTCGTCCGGTGCGTTTTCTTTTTTCTTGCTGCTGCAGGAAGCGACAAAAAGCAGCGTCGCCACGGCAAGCATCAGAATAAAAAATTTCTTCATCTTTACCTCCGGAAAATCAAAGTGCACTATTTTACTCCGTTTGAAACTCATTACAAATGAATTTAGGAATATCCTAACGTGCCGGAAAAAGGCGCTTCGGGTGATATTTCTTGATTTGGAAGCTCTCTTTTTTAAAATTTCGGGCTGAGGTCCAGGAACCCTGTTTTTGAGGTCTGATTTGGAAAAATACGAAGCGTTGAAGCGGCATCTGAGCGGGCTCGGAAGGGCGGCGGTCGCCTTTTCCGGCGGCGTCGACTCATCCTTTCTTCTCAAGGTCTGCCGTGATGTCATGGGTGGAGATGTCGTCGCCTTTACAGCCGACTCGCCGTTTTTTTCAAAGCGCGAACGCGATTTTTCGGCCTGTTTCTGCAAAAAGCTCGGCATAAGGCAGATTGTGATCAGGATCAATCCGCTGGAAATCGAAGAGGTCCGGAAGAACGTGCCGGAGCGCTGCTATTTCTGCAAAAAGATGATCTTCCGGAGTTTCGCCGGTGCTGCCGGCGGGCTTGGTATCACGCATATCCTGGAGGGCGGCAACGCCGACGATACTGGCGACTTCAGGCCTGGGATGCGTGCCGTCCGCGAGCTCGGGATCGGGAGCCCGCTTCTCGAGTTCGGTTTTACAAAGGCGGAGATCAGGGCGCTTTCAAGGGAACTCGGGCTCGAAACCTGGGACAAGCCGTCGTTCGCATGTACCGCATCGAGGTTCCAATACGGTGATACGATAACTGCTGATGATCTTCAACTTATTGAAAAAGCTGAAGATTTTCTTGCTGACCTCGGTTTCTCTCAAAGGCGCGTCCGTCTGATGCGGAGCCAGGGGCTGAAGAGTGCCAGGATAGAGGTCGGAGAGCCTGATCTCGATAGGATACTCAGCCGCCGCGGAGAGATAAGCGAAACGCTCGCAGGCCTCGGGTTCGACTTTGTCTCACTTGATCTCAAACCGTTTAGGAGCGGTAATATGAATAGGTTCAAACATGAATGATTTTGCTAACTTGGATTTAGACAGGTTCAAACGTACCGGTTTCCACGAGACTGTTTTCTGCCAGGGAAAGGATGATCGGCAGCTGGTTGGTATTTTCACCAGGCTTTACGAGGCGAACGGCGAGGTCCTTGGAACGCGGGCCTGCCCGCATCAGGCCGAAATCGTGAAAAAAAGTTTTCCGAATGCCGAATACGATGCCGTTTCGCGGATCCTTAAAATCAGGGATCCCGAGCGGGAACGGGAACTTACCGGTTTGATAGCGGTTTGCACGGCGGGGACCGGAGATATCCCTGTCGCCGAGGAGGCTGCGCAGACGGCCGAATTTTTCGGCTCGCGAGTCGGACGTTTTTACGACATCGGAGTAGCCGGTCTGAACAGGCTTTTGAGCAGGATCGACGAAATCCGGAAGGCGAACGCGGTCATCGTCATCGCCGGAATGGAGGGCGCCCTTGCCAGCGTCATCGGCGGGCTGGTCGCGGTACCCGTCATCGCGGTCCCGGCTTCGGTAGGCTACGGCGCCAACTTCGGGGGGATCTCGGCGCTTCTCGGGATGATCAACAGCTGCGCCAACGGGATCAGCATCGTCAACATCGACAACGGCTACGGCGCGGCCTACAGCGCGGTTATGATCAACAGACTTGCGGAGGGTGGAAAATGAGGGCCTTGTATCTTGAATGCGCTGCCGGGATCAGCGGCGACATGGCTGTAGCTGCGCTTCTGGATCTCGGTGCGGACCGCCGGGTCCTGGAGGAGGCTTTGGCTTCGGTCCCGCTCGGCGGTTTCAGGACTGAAATCGGGCGTGTCAGCAAAAACGCGATAGACTGCTGTGATTTCAACGTGATACTTGACGAGGAGAACCATGACCACGACATGGAGTGGCTGTTCGGGCACGATCACGACCACGGGCATCATCACCACTATCACGGCCACGGCCATGACCATGCGGATGAGCCTGGGCACGATCACTCACACTCTCACCGCGGGATGGCTGAAATCACAAAAATCATCAATGAAACCAGGAATATGACTGATTCCGCCAAAGCTCTTGCGGTCAGGATCTTCGGTATAATCGCCGAGGCGGAGAGCGAGGCTCACGGTGTACCTGAATCCGAGGTCCGCTTCCACGAGGTCGGCGCGGTCGATTCGATCGTCGATGTCATCGCGTTTGCCGTCTGCTTCGACAATCTGGGCTTCAGGCGCGTCTTTATTCCGAAGATCTTCGAGGGGAGGGGCACTGTCCGCTGCCAGCACGGCTATCTTCCAATCCCGGTCCCTGCGGTCCTTAATATCGTGAAAAATCACGGACTTACGCTTGAACTATCTGATGAGACCGGAGAGTTCGTTACCCCTACCGGCGCAGCCTTTGCCGCAGCTGTCAGGACGGACGGTGAACTTCCAGCTACCTTAAAGATCAACGGGATAGGCCTGGGTGCCGGAAAGCGGAGCTATTCACGTCCGAGCATCCTCCGCGCAATGTCGGTCGAGGTGCCAGATACCGGAGATGAGAGCGTGATCCTGCTCGAATCGAATATCGACAACACGACCGGAGAAAATCTCGGCTTTCTCCTTGAAGAGCTGATGTCTGCGGGCGCCCGCGATGCCTTTTATGTGCCGTGCGTCATGAAAAAGAGCCGCCCCGCCTGCATCCTTAACGTCATCTGCACGGAGGATGCGCGCGAAAGGATGGAGAGCCTGATCTTCACGCACACGGCTACGATCGGGATCAGAAGGTCAAGGCTCGACAGAACGGTCCTCAAAAGGGAAGTGGTCGAAATATCTACAGATTTCGGTCCTGCTCTTGTCAAGGTGACGGAGTTCGGCGGTAAAAAACGCTTCACGCCGGAATACGAAAGCGTCGCAAAGATCAGCCGCGAAACCGGTATTCCTTTCGGTGAAATCTACAGCGGAATCATTGATTCGTGCAAGGCAAAACTCTAGTTTTTACATCTGAAAATAGTCGTTGAGCGGACTGCGGAGGGCAGATGCCGGCAGATCAGAAGTCTCTTTCCGTATCAGGCAGTCTGATAAGTTTTTCCAGTGTAGCGAAGAGAGCCGGCGGTTCTATCGGTTTGCTCAGATGTGCGTTCAGACCGGCCTGCATGCTGCGCTGGACATCGTCATCGAATGCGTTGGCGGTCAGGGCGATGATCGGAATGGTCCCGGCATCGGAGCGTTCCATGGAGCGGATGGTTCTTGCCGCTTCCAGCCCGTCCATTACAGGCATACGCATATCCATCAGAATGGCTGCGTAGTATCCCGGATCGTGCTGTGCGAACATTTCTGTCGCGATCTTTCCGTTTTCCGCTGTATCGACTTCGATTTCGCGCATCCCCAGGATCATCTTCACGATCTCGGCGTTTACCGGCACGTCTTCGGCCAGCAGTATGCGGCATCCTGTCAGGTCTGTCCCGGCGCTGTCGTGTTGTGCCGCGCAGCCGCCTTGTGCCTCTTCTGTGCCAGCCGTTTCAGGAGCTTTTGCGGCGGATTCGGCAAGCGTTACCGTGACGGTGAAGGTAGTTCCTTTACCTTTTTCGCTTTCAACGGAGATGGTTCCCTCCATCAGCCCGACGATGCTCTTCGTGATTGCCATGCCGAGACCGGTGCTGCCGTAACTGCCGGCCGCAGAGACATTCTCCTGGCTGAAGGTATCGAAAATATGCGGAAGAAACTCTTTGCTTATGCCTGTTCCGGTATCGCTGACAACGAATCTCAGCACAACTTTTCCGTCAGAGCGGGAATCTTCCGAGGCCTCGAAGTTCACCGAACCGCCCTCATGGGTGAATTTGACGGCGTTTCCCAGAATGTTGATCAGGATCTGCTTGAGTTTCATCGCATCTCCGACATAGCACTCGTCGAAATGCCCTTTGAGAGTGCACTTGTATGCAAGCCCTCTGTCTTTGCACTGTCCGCCGATTATGCTGTTGACCTGATCTATAGCCCTGGAGAAGTTGAACGGCTCGTTTTTGAGTGCCAGCCGGCCTGACTCTATGCGGCTCATGTCAAGGATATCATTTATGATTTCAAGCAGATGCCGCGCCGAGCTCCCGATCTTCTCAAGATATTTCTTAACTTCGCTGCTTGCCGTCGGATCATTGGCTGCGATAGTGTTCAGCCCCAGGATCGCGTTCATGGGAGTGCGGATCTCATGGCTCATGTTGGAGAGAAAAACCGTCTTCGCCTGGTTTGCGCGTTCCGCCTCGGCAAGTGCAGTCATCAGCGCCTTTTTGCTTTCAGCGAGCTCGTCTTTCTGCGCATGTTCGCGGAGCAGCGATCTTTCCAGCTTTATGCGGTATTCCTCCTTTTCGTCCTCAACGACAAAAGTGTGGAGCAGACATGTTCCGACCATGTATCCCATCGCGTAGAAGGGCCACAGCGGATAGATGATCTGAAGAGTTATCAGAGCGATCATCGCGATCCCGAAGAGGCCGATCGTAAGGTTCCTCCGACGCACTTTCCCCTCGGTCCTGAGAGTGACGTGAAGCGTGTAGCCGGATGTGAGCAGAAACATCAGGATCTGGATTACGAGAGTTACATGTCTGATGCTTTCCGCGTGGTAGTTGCCGTTTTCATCGAACCAGAACATGACCGGATAGAAGATATTGAGCGTTATCACAATGATCTCGAACCCGAAAAAGGCCCATCCGGTATACCGGAGTATCTTGTCGAAAACATTACCTCTTTCGAGATAGTCGATGACGTACTGCGTCCACAGGAGCACCGCGGCGGCCATTGCGGCGAAGTATAGCGTCGTGTCGGCGAACTGGATCTCAGTCATCCGGTATTCGTCAAAAATGCCCCACAGAGCATCGGTGACATAGTAAGCAAGCACCGCCAGCAGGAACCATCTGTAAATCTGCTTTGTGTTCGCAGCAGCGTCCGTTTTCGGAGTCAGAAACACATCCCGGTTCGTGATGACCAGGATGATCGCGGCTAAAATCCCTATAACCGAATATGTCATATCGCACCTGTCTCAGTTAAAAGCCAGGTATAGTACAGTAAAACTGCAGATGTTTCAATATAAGACCATTTTTTAAAACTCTCTGACTGCGATATATTTTTGCCTATAGTATAAAAATTCTTATAATGTCGCGCAAAATTCGGCGCGGCAGCCGTCATCTGCTGTTGAAAACGTTTTTTTAGGAGTGGACCGTATGTCAGATTATGTTCTCGGAATAGATTTAGGCACATCGACAACATCAGTTTCTGTAGTTCAGGACGGAATGGCGACCGTTATTCCGATAATCGGAGAGGAGGATGACAAGGTAATGCCTTCCGTCGTCGGCTTCTCCAACAGGGGCGAAACAATAACTGTCGGAAAAAAAGCAAAGGATCTTAGGCACTTGAACCCTGTAAACACCATCTACAGCATCAAGCGCGTCATCGGCAGGAACTTCAGCCATCCTGAGACCCAGAAGTACGCGAGACGCTTTCCCTACAAGGTCGTCCAGGGCAGGAACGACTCTGTCGAGATCGAAATCTTCGGCAGGCGCGTAACTCCGCAGATGATCCTTTCGCTCGTTCTGAAAAAGGCGAAGAGGGCGGCTCAGGAGTACCTTGGCGAAGAGGTCAACGATGCGATCATCACGGTCCCGGCGAACTACAACGAGGCTCAGCGCCGTGCTACTCAGGAGGCGGGAAGGCTTGCAGGACTCAACGTTCTCAGGATCATCAACGAGCCGACGGCAGCGGCTCTGGCTTACGGTTTCGGCGCCAACAGAAACGAAAAGATCGCCGTCTTCGACTTTGGCGGTGGTACCTTCGATATCACCATCCTGGAGGTAAACAACAACATTTTCAGCGTCCTGGCTACTGCCGGCGACAGCTTCCTCGGCGGTGACGATATCGATGCTGCGATCGTTCAGTTCATAATCTACGACATCGAGCAGACCTACAATGTCCAGATGATGCTCGACAGCGAGATGATGATAATCCTCCTTACCGAGGCGGAGCGTATCAAGATCGAGCTCTCGAAGGAGGAGAAGGTGAGCGTTCTCGTCAAGAATCTGATCCCGTACAAGGATGATACCTATCTCGACTACGAGCGTACCTTCGACCGCAGGCTCCTGGTGCAGATCGTCGATCCGATAATTTCGCGCTGCTTCGACATCTGCAAGACTGCGATGGCGGACAGCCACCTCAGCGTGACCGATCTCGATGCGGTCATCATGGTCGGCGGTTCGTCGAAGATGCCGAGAGTCCAGGAGCGCGTATCCGAATTTTTCCAGCAGCCGCCTTACTTCGGGATCGAGTCCGTTCTCGTTATCTCGATGGGCGCCAGCATCATGGGACACACTCTCAGCGCAGGTTACAGCGAGACCGCGCCGACGCTTCTCGACGTCGTTCCTCTTTCGCTCGGAGTAGGCAGCGTAGGCGACTACATCGAAGTCCTGGTCGACAAGAACGAACCTCTTCCGCTTGAGCGAAAGGAGATCTTCACAAACGCGACCGACAACGCCGAAAACGTCAGGATCTCTATCTATCAGGGCGGCGGACAGAGCAAAAAGCAGGCTCACCTGATGGGCGAGCTGACTCTTGCCGACATCCGCAGGGCCCGCAGGGGCGAACTGAAGATCGAGGTCACATTCGAGATCGACACGAACGGTGTCCTGAATGTCAGCGCAGTTGACCTCGATACCGGAAGGATGCAGAAAATCACATTGAATATTCTTGGATTGGAGCAGGGTGCATGAGAAAGAAAATCGCGATCCTTATGCAGGATCAAAGGTATCTCAACTCGATTGAGAAGTTCTTGCTTACGAATATCGAGGACTGTGAATGCTTTGCCGCTACCGAAGCATCCGCTTTATCGTCTCAGGACATCGAATCCTTCGATACGCTGATAGTTTCGTCGCTTGTCGGCGAGGGTATATGGCTCAAGGCGATGCCCATCATCAGAAAGTTCAAGACCTTTATACTTATCGCCGTTCAAAATGGGCCGGATCTGACGGAAGCAGTTGCGAAAAAGTACGGCGCCAGCGCCTTTTTCAAGGTCCCGCTGAATGCGGACCAGGTGCTGAAGGCCGTGAAGGAGGTCCTCGAAAAGGTCGAAAACGATATTTCGCAGTTCAATCCGGTCACGAGGGATCTCCTGCTCGGCATCGAGGAGACCTATGCGTCGATGGACAACAAAAACTATTATGATTTCTTCGGTCTGCCTGTGAATGCGCCGATAGTCGACGTCAAGAGGAACTACCTCGCTCTGGCGAGAAAATTCCATCCGGACAAGTTCAGGAACGCCGCCTCCATCATCAAGGAGAAGGCCTACGAGATCACGAAGAGGGCGAACGAGGCTTATTCCGTCCTTGCGAATCCGTCGCGTAAGGTGATCTACGACAAGATGCTGCGCGAGAACCCCGAAACCAGGCGTTTCGACTTCAGGATCAAGGTCTCCTACGATGCAAACCCGGAGGACACGATCCAGAACCAGCAGGCGCGTCGCTTTGCGATCATGGCAAAAAAGGCAATGGATTCAGGCGATTACAAGTCTGCGTTAACTCAGCTCAAGATGGCGGCATCGATGGAGAAGAACAACTCCTACCTTGCAGAGCTTATCGATGAAGTAAACAAAAAACTCGGAAATTAACTCATGGCAAACCAGTTTTGTATCAAATACGGTCTGAACGGGGAACGGCTTCCGAAACACGTCGCGATAATCATGGACGGCAACGGAAGGTGGGCTAAAAAGCAGCTCCGAAACCGCCTTTTCGGTCATGCCGAGGGTGCCGATTCTGTTGAAAAGGTGACGACGCTCTGCCGCGAGGTAGGCATCAGGTATCTGACTCTGTACGCCTTTTCCACCGAGAACTGGAACCGCCCGGAAGATGAGGTCGAAGGGCTGATCTCGATGCTTGCCAAGAACCTCGTCTCCCGCAGGAAGATGCTCACGGAAAACAATATCCGGCTCAACATCATCGGCGAAACTTCACGCTATCCTGAGGATGTCCGGAAGCTGATGAAGGAGACGATGGAGCTTACGGCTGATAACAGAGTCGAGATGGTCCTGACGCTCGCACTGAGCTACGGATTCCGTCAGGAGATGACGGAGGCTGTCCGTAAGATCGCCGGCAGGGTCGCGGCCGGTGATTTGCAACCATCTGAAATTACTGAAAATACCATTTCGGACAATCTGTATACATACGATATGCCCGATCCCGATCTCATAATCAGGACGAGCGGCGAATACAGGCTTTCCAACTTCCTGATGTGGCAGGCATCATACTCTGAATTTTATTTCACCGACACCCTCTGGCCCGATTTCAAGAAGCCGGAAATGATCGCCGCCCTCAAGGATTATGCATCAAGAGAACGCCGCTTCGGAAAGACCTCCGAGCAGCTTAAAACGAATTGAGAGGTATGCGGCGATGCTCTCCTGCCGACGTTTATTACTAACCTTTATTAAATAGGAGCTCCCATGAAGAAAGTTTATCTCAACGGTGAAAACCTTACTATCGATGATGTCGTTCTTGTATCGAAAGGACTTGCAGAGGTCGCTATCGACGACAAAACCAGAAAGAAAATGGCGAAATGCCGCAAATTCGTCGATTCTATCCTCAAGAAAGACAAGGCTGTCTACGGAATCAACACCGGTTTCGGGATGCTGAGCGACGTCCGTGTCGAGCACAAGGATCTCGAGGCTCTTCAGATCAACCTGATCCGCAGCCACGCGATCGGCGTAGGCGAACCGTTCAAAAAGGAGGTCGTCAGAGCGATCATGCTGCTCCGTGCGAACGTACTTGCGAAGGGCTTCAGCGGGATAAGCCTCGAAACATTCGATAAGCTGCTGGAATTGTTGAATAAAGATATCGTTCCGTTCATCCCGTCCCAGGGCAGTGTCGGTGCCAGCGGAGACCTTGCGCCTCTCGCTCACCTCGCTATTGTCCTCTGCGGCGAAGGCTATGTTATCGATGAAAAGGGCAAGCAGGTCGATACAGCCAAAGTCTTCAAGAAAATGGGGATCAAACCCATCACACTGAAGGCTAAGGAGGGGCTTGCGCTCATCAACGGGACACAGGTCATGACGGCTCTCGGCGCACTTGCTGTCCACAGGGTCAGGAACCTCCTCAAGCTCTCCGACATCGCGCTTACTAGCACGATCGAAGGCATCATGGGCACCGACCGCGCATTCGACCGCAAAGTCAACGTCGTAAGACCGCACGCTGGCCAGTTCGCGGTCTCCGAGAATGTTCTCAAACTTATAGCCAACTCCGAGATCCGTGCGAGCCATATCAACTGCTCGAGAGTCCAGGATGCCTACAGCGTCCGCTGCGCTCCGCAGGTACACGGCGCTGTCCGCGACGCTCTGACCCACGTTGAAAAGGTCATCACGACCGAGCTCAACTCCTCGACCGACAACCCGCTCATCTTCCCCGACGAGCAGGAGACGATCTCAGCTGGAAACTTCCACGGCGAGCCGATCGGACTCGTTATGGATTACCTCACGGCGGCTGTCTCCGAACTCGGAAGCATCTCCGAGCGCAGGATCGAGCAGCTCGTCAACCCGGTATTCAGCCAGGCTCCGGCATTCCTCGTCAAAAACAAGGGTCTCAACAGCGGTTTCATGATCGCTCACGTTGCGGCGGCAAGCCTTGCGAGCGAGAACAAGACCCTGTCGTTCCCGGCTACTGTCGATTCGATCCCGACTTCGGCAGGCAAGGAGGACCACGTCAGCATGGGTACGACCGCTGCGAGAAAATGCACTCAAGTCGTTGAGAACGTTGTAAAAATCATCTGCATTGAGCTTCTCACCGCTATGCAGGCGATCGATTTCAGAAAGCCTCTTCGTGCCGGCGATGGCGTAGAACCCGTCTACAAACTCATCCGCAAGGAGGTCCCCTTCATGGAGAACGACGCCTTCATCCATCCGATGTTCATGAACGTCCTCAAAAACGAATACGAGATAGTTGCAGCTGCCGAAAAGGCTGTCGGAACACTTAACTAGCTTATATCAAACAACGAAAGTTATCGCGTTATGGATGCACTCCAGGCGTCCGTTCCCTTCGTAACTCATTAATATCCCGTCGGTTTCGACGATCACGCTTTGTTCAGTTTCGATCTCGATCTCACTGCCTTTTATCGTGTGGATGAAGGGTGAATCGGTGAGATGCCCGTTGAAGAGGTTCGGCAGGGCTTCGAAAAGCTGCCGGAGGGTCGGTTTTTTGACGAACATTGCGTTGAAAATGCCGTCGCGGGGGTCTGCGTCCGGGTTCTGGCGTATCCCGCCGCCCGAGTAGGGGCCGTTTCCGACATTCATCGTGAAGAGACCGGCTTTGAGGCACTCGCTCCCGTCAACTTTCAGAGTTACAGGGATCGGTTTCTGTTTGAAAAGCGCCGCGATCAGCCCGAAAAGGTAGTTAAGGTGGTGCGAACCGATGTAGGGTTTCAGCTTTTCGGCATAGACGCATGTCAGCGGATCGACGCCGTAGCCGATCGAGTTGACGAAGTAGCGGCGCCGCTCTTCGCCGTCTTTGAAGTAGGTGAGGCAGCCGACGTCAAGAGGCTGCGGCTTTCCCGAAAAAAAAGCGTCGAGCGAACGCCTGTAGTTCCTTGTCAACCCCCAGAAACGCCCGAAATCGTTGCCTGTTCCGCGTGGAACTAGGCCGAGCCTGATCTTGCGCCGCTGCTCTTCCGGGATTTTTGCCGTCATTATGCCGTTGACAGCCTCGCTGACGGTCCCGTCGCCTCCCCAGACCAGGATACGGTCGTATCCGGCCTCCGCGAAATCGCGTGCAAGTTCCGTCGCGTGGCCTGCGTACTGCGTATCGCGTGTAGTGAAGTCGAGTTTCTCTTCGTTCAGCCGGCGCATCAGATAGAGCCGCTGGCGGTTCAGGTGGCGTTTGCCGGATTTCGGGTTGACTATGACTGCAAGCATGAAGGAGGCCCCCTGATTTCAATCGTTTTCGCTCTAGGCGTGGATTATGCGCTTATTGCGGATTATTTCAAATTCAGAAAAATCTGTAAAAAATCAAAATGCTTGTATAATATCAGCCGTTATTATTTTTTGCGGAGATGAAAATGGGAAAAATCATTAAATTTTCTGCGATGCTGCTGCTTCTTTTGAGCTTCGCTGCGTGCGGAGGCGGATCCGGCAGTCCGTATGATGACTACGACACTCCGGACAGCGATCAGAAACCGTCTGATACGGATAAAACAGAGCCGGACAGCGATAACGGCGGTGCCGGTGATAACGATTCTGACGAGCCGGGGGAGAGTGACGGCGACGAGCCTGAGACGGATCCCGATCTTGAACCGGACGAAGAGCCTGACGGAGAGACAGACGGCGATCCGGTGGAGCCTGATGCCGACGGAGACTCCGTTCAGCCGGACGGTGATGAAACCAATGCAGAGATCTGCGGAAACGGTATTGTCGATGCCGGAGAGGTTTGCGACGGCGGTACGACGACCTGTGAAGAACTTGATCTCGGATACGGCACGGCGGCTTTCGGCTGCAAAAGCGACTGCAGCGGCTGGGACAACGCCGGTGCGTGCATAAGACCGAACGAACAGTGCCGCGGTCTGCCCGAAAACGGACACTGGACCGGCACGGGAACCGTCAACCAGACTTGGGACGGAGCCGCATGGCAGCCGCCTAACAGCGCCTACCACAACGAAAACGGCTCGGACAATCCGTGCGGCTTCGAGTGCGATCTTACTTACGAGTGGGATTTCGGCGAGTGGCTCTGCAAACCCAGCGTGACACTTCTCTGCACCGGTCAGCTTGACTGCTACAACGATACGGAAATGGTCCCGATGTGCCCGACGGATTCGCAGAGCTTCTTCGGTCAGGATGCAAACTACACAGTGGAGTCTCAGTGCATTCTGCCTCAGATCGCTCTCCGCGAAAATTCGTACGTCAGCATCATCGAAGACAGCGTTACCGGCCTTCAGTGGTATGAATACATGCCGATAGACTGGAATTCCTATATCGACATAAGAAACCTCTGCGACAATCTCGAGTACGGCGGATTCAACGACTGGAGGATGCCGACGATCTATGAGCTTCACACGATTTTCAACTACGGAAAACATGATCCGGCTGTAACCAAATCGGTCTTCAAGAACATCGTAAGCAACAAAATATGGAGCAAAACCGCGCATCCGGCGATCGAAAAGACGCTTTGGATCGTAGATACCGAGTTCGGATACACGGATTATCAGAAGAGAGCGCCCGATACCGGAGATCCCGAGGGTACCGGATTAGGCGGAGTCCTCTGCGTGAGAGGCGATGAGTATAAGTTTACGGCAGATTCCATCGAGCTTCTGAATGACGGGACCTTCTACGATACCAGGAATCTCCGTATGTGGCACGCTGCCGCGTCCGATGAGGTCAAAACCTGGACAGAAGCCCTTAGTTACTGCGAAAACTCGACACTCGGCGGGCATGACAACTGGCGTCTGCCGAACGTTACCGAACTGATGTCCCTGATCGATTACAATGCCGCACCCGACAACTTCCTTGCGGATCTGGGCGGCGATTCTACCTCACCGAAGGAGCCCTTCTGGACTTCGACGACATTTGAAGCTTATCCGCAGAACGCCTGGTATGTAGGCTTTGATGACGGTCTGGTCATGAGTGCAGCCAAAATAGCACAGCTCCGTGTCCGCTGCGTGAGATAATTCTATCAGTGAAAGATCAACTTTTGTTTTCGTCTATCGTTTCAAGCAGAAAGCTCACCGGTCTGAACCCGTCGTTGCAGGAGATCATCGCGGATTTAGGGTTTTTCATCCAGCCGTCGTAGAAGTTTTCTCCGCCGTGGGCCAGAGTCATGACGAAAGGGGATACCGTCTCCCATGCGCTCTCGCAGAAACCTTCGGGTTTTTCCCAGCCGTTGCAGATAAAGATCTGACCCGGCTTCATATCGCAGGCGTGCTCTATCGGGTTTTCGTACTGCTCGATCAGGTCATCGTACCTGGCGATCCTTTTTACTGTTATCCTGACTTTTTTCATGGCATTCACCTTCGATAAAAAGCAACGCAAGTGACTTTTATATCTCCAAACTGTTTTAGATATTCTTCAATAATTCAGAGAACTTGCTGAAATCGATCGACGGTGCGCCGCCCTGAGCCATGTCGGGTTTTCCGCCGCCTCTGCCGCCGAATTCGGCAAGGATGTTTTTAAGGATATTCCCTGCGTGGAACTTTGTTTTTGCCTCGCCTGTCGCCGAAATTATGACAAGTGCTTTTCCCGCATCGTCACCGACAACAGCAATAACGGCGTTGTCGAACTTTGCTTTAAGTGAATCAACGAGTTCAAGCGATTCCGCGCGGTTTTTGCCTGAATTTATCGCAAAAATCTTGGTTCCGTCCTTTTCGCAAAGAGGAGCAATAGCGGCAGTCTGCATAGCGGCGATTTTTTTGCCGGCTTCCTTGAGTTCGCGTGAAAGCTGTTTTGCAGTATCGATCTGTTTTTCGACTCCTTTGACTACAAGCGACTTCTCGCTGCCCGTCATTTCAGCGATCGAAGTTATCGTTTCGTCGTATTCCTGAAAAAGAGCGAGCGCGCCGAGCCCTGTCACAGCCTCGATCCTGCGGACTCCCGCCGCGATTCCCTCTTCTTTAACGATTTTGAAAAGACCGATGTCGCCCGTCGCTCTGACATGCGTTCCGCCGCAGAGTTCCTTGCTTTCGCCCATCGTTACGACGCGGACGTTTTCACCGTATTTTTCACCGAAAAGAGCCATAGCGCCTTCTTTTTTAGCCTCTTCGATCCCTTTTACGACGGTATTCTGCGGAGAATTTGCCTCGATCATGCGGTTTACTTCGATCTCGACCTTTTTGAGCTCATCCTTGCTCATAGCCTGGAAGTGGTTGAAGTCGAAACGGAGCCTGTCGGGGCCGACGAGAGAACCTGCCTGGTTGACGTGCGTTCCCAAAACCATCTTCAGAGCGCGGTGCAGAAGGTGCGTCGCCGAGTGGTTGCGCCTTGTGGCCGAGCGCCTTTCGTGGTCGAGCTCCTGCTGGACAGTGTCGTTGGTGTTCAGAACATCGAGAACTTCAAGTTTGGCGACCTTTACATCGTGAACTTTTATTACATCAAGAACTTTTGCCGCGATTTTGCCGTTTTTCATGACTTTGCCGTTGTCGGCAAGCTGGCCGCCCGATTCCGCGTAAAAAACTACTGGATCAAAGATCGCATAGCAGTTTCCGTAACTTACGCTCTCTTTCTTCGTAAATTCGTCGTCAAAAAGAGCTACTATTTTTCCTTCGCACTCTTCCTTGTCGTAGCCTTTGAAAACGGGCTCCTTCATGCCGCTGTCAAGCAGTTCCTTCACGGCCGAGAGCTTTTGTGAGTCCATTTTAGCGCTCCATGAAGCCTTTCCTCGCTGCTTCTGCTCCTGCATCGCCTTTTCATATTCAGCCTGGTTGAACGAGAAGCCCTTTTCCTCGAGAATCGTTTCGGTGAGGTCTGAAGGGAATCCGTAGGTATCGTAAAGTTTGAAGGCGAGCTCTCCAGGGAACTCCTTTCTCCCGTTTGCAAGCATCTCCTTCAGGCCCTCGTCAAGAAGTGCGAGACCTTTGTCCAGAGTCTGTCTGAAGCGTGCCTCCTCGTCGCGTACGATGTTGAGGATAAGCTCCTGTTTTTCGGCAAGTTCCGGATAGTGGTTCCCCATGATCCTGATGACTTCGCCGCATACTTTCCAGAAGAAGAGCTCGTTGAAACCGAGCTTGTGACCGTGGCGGATGGCTCTGCGCATGATCCTGCGGAGGACGTATCCTCTTCCTTCGTTTGAAGGCGTGATCGTGTCGGCGATGAGGAAAGAGGTGCTTCTTGCGTGGTCGGCGATCACGTTGAGACTTGAACGAAGCTCTGCCGGAACGCTCTTTCCGAGCAGATTTTCGGTGAAGCGGATAAGGTCCTGGAAAATGTCTATATCGTAGTTCGAAAGTTTGCCGTTGAGTATCGAAGTTATTCTCTCAAGTCCCATTCCGGTGTCGATGTTCGGCTTCGGGAGCGGAGTCAGTCTGCCTGTCTCGTCGCGGTTGAACTGCATGAAAACGAGGTTCCAGATCTCAACGAATCTGCCGCAGTCGAAGTCGGGCATCCCGTTGTCGAAGAAGGGCTTTTCGGCCTTGAAGCCTTCGCCAAGATCGTAGTGGATCTCGCTGCACGGACCGCAGGGGCCGGTATCGCCCATCTGCCAGAAGTTGTCGTGCTCGTCGAGGCGGAAGATGTGCTTCGGATCAACATCTGTATTTTTCAGCCAGAGCTGCTCAGCCTCGTCGTCCTCTCTGAAAACCGTGACGTAAAGGCGCGATTTGTCGAGCTTGAAAACTTCCGTGACGAGTTCCCACGCATACTTTATCGCATCTTCCTTGAAGTAGTCGCCGAAAGAGAAATTCCCGAGCATTTCAAAGAAAGTGTGGTGTCTTGTCGTGAAGCCGACATTCTCAAGGTCGTTGTGCTTTCCGCCTGCTCTTACGCACTTCTGAGCGCTGCATGCGCGGGTGTAGCTGCGTTTTTCGAGCCCGAGAAAGAGCTTCTTGAACTGGTTCATTCCGGCGTTCGCGAAAAGCAGCGTGTTGTCCTCGGCCGGAAGGAGCGGCGAACTAGCCACTACCGTGTGGCCCTTTTCTTTAAAAAAGTTAAGGAAGGTGTCTCTAACTTCGTCTATTGTCCAAACCTTCATTGATTTCTCCATCGATATAAATTGTTGATTTTATTTGTTGTTTTATTTGAAAACATGGCCGATTCTTTCAAGACGGACGTCAACTATGTCAAAAATAGAGCTGCCGAACTGTATCGAAAACCAGACGAAGAGCGGCTTGCCCTGAACGTTGTTGCGGGGGACCATTCCGAAATAGCGGCTGTCAAAGCTGTCGTCGCGGTTGTCTCCCATTACGAAGTAGTAGCGCGGCGGGATCTTTATGCTTCTGGCGCAGTACGGACACTGGGATTCGACCTTTGCCCGGATCGCGTCGTTGAAATCATCGTTGAAGATGACGTTGTAGCTGTTGCCGTCAATGTCGGTCTCCGTGAACTGAGTCGTATTTCTTTCGTCGCCGCGTGAGGATGTGTAGCTTAACTTGCCGATCTTATTGTGCTCAAGCTTTTTGTCGTTGATGAAGACATCCTTGCCGGAAATAAAGATTGTGTCGCCGGGAACGCCGATAACACGCTTTACGAGAGCCTTCTTTTCAGGCCCCGGCTCGATGAAGGTGATGATCTCTCCGCGCTTCGGGTTGCGGAATTCGACGAACTGGCCTGAGGCGAACGGAAGCGTCAGACCGTAGGAGAACATCGAAACGAAGAGGTTGTCGCCGATATTGATAGTGTCGACCATGCTGCCCGTCGGGACCCGGTAGGAACCGATCACGAAAAATTTGAGGAGCAGCGCGATCAGAACGACCAGCCAGAGCTCTTCAACAAGTTCGGCAAGAGGATTCTGCTTGTACTTGTTGAAAAAATGCGAAAAATTGTATTCGGTTTCGCCCAGGATCTTGCTGACATAAGCAAAGGATATTTTCTGGTAAATGTTCTCAGAAGATCCGCTGTTGTTTTTCGCCCTGTTCTTTTCTTCAAAAATATCCGAAATCTTTTTGATATTTTCATCGAGTTTTTTCTCGGTCTGCTCCGGCAGATTTTTGCGTTTTTTCTTTATCCATTGAAGCCTGTTGCCGTAAATTGCAAGCTTTTTCAATAACTTATTTGTTCTGTACTTCTCAAACATCTTAAAAACCTCAAAAAAAACAGCGAAAAATAGTCCAAAGAGGTATAAAATCAACTGAATTATAGTATTTCTACATTTCTTTTGTAAAGAAGCGTTTTGCTTGACTTTGTTGAGCGTAACTATTAAAGACACCTCCCGGAGGGGCAAATGAGGATTGTTGACGGAGCCGAAATAGTTTCCGCCGTCAGGCGACTCTTTATCGAGATAAACTATGAGCCGGAATCTCTCTGCGGTGTAAGCTTTGCCGACGACTCTATGGGCTCTTTCGAGCGCACTCTTGCCGCTGTTCTTCAGGAAAATATCGCAAAATCGGCTTCCGAGAGGCGTCCGCTCTGTCAGGACTGCGGAGTCGCGCAGCTCTTTGTCAAAGTCGGAAAGAACTTGTCCTTCAGTGGTGCGCCATCTCTTGAAATACTTCTGAACAGAGGGGTGGAGGAGGCTTACCGGGACGGTCTTCTCAGGAAATCGACGGTCTGCGACCCCTTCGAGCGGGTCAACGAAGGCAAAAATCTTCCGGCCTTCATCCACTGGGAGCTCTGCGACGGCGACAAGCTGGAAATTTACGGCATTGCCAAGGGCGGAGGCAGCGAGAATGTAAGTGCGCAGAAGATGCTCGTTCCTGCCGTCGGGCGCGAAGGAGTTGCCGATTTTGTTTTCGAAACGCTCAGGAACGCCGGCGGAAAGGGTTGTCCTCCCTATTTTGTCGGAGTCGGAGTCGGCGGAACATTCGATTCTGTCGCTGCTTTGGCGAAAAAAGCTCTTCTCGAGCAGGTCTGCGAAGATAATGAACTGCTTGAAACAATTAATAAAAAGATAAAAAATTTAGGTTTCGGAGTCCTCGGTTTCCCTGGAATTTGTCCGGTAAAAGCGGTTTATGTGAAAAAGGCTCCGACACACATTGCAATGATGCCAGCGGCTGTCGCTCTCAACTGCCACAGCTTCCGGGTTGGAAAGGTGATTTTGTAGGTTGTTATGAAATTCTCTTCCGAAAATTTAAAAGCCGGTGAAATCGTTAGGGTTTCCGGTCAATTTTTCACACTTCGCGACAATTCTGTAAAAAAGTTAGTAGATATTTTAAAGAGCGGTGGCAAAATACCGCTCGATCTCTCCGGCGCCTATGCCTTTTTTGCCGCTCCGACTCCCGGTTTTTCGGAGTCGAGGGCAAGTATCGGACCGACGACCAGCGCGAGGATGGCGGGTTTCATCCCCTATCTTCTCGACTGCGGGGTCAGGGGCTTTGTCGGCAAAGGGGCTGTTCCGGATGATGCCGTAGAGGCGCTTCGGGCGCACGGCGGTCTCTATTTCCAGGCTCTCGGCGGGGCAGGGGCCTACTACGGCAGCCGGGTCGTCGATATGCGGCCGGTGATGTTCGGAGAGCTGGGTCCGGAGGCGGTTTTTTTGGTTGACGTAGCGGATTTTCCGCTGGTAATATCAATTGATTCCGGTGGCGGGATCTTTTTTTGACGAGGTTAAACATGGGCAAAAAAGAGTTCTTGGAAACAAAGTATGAAAACGAAAAGTGCGTACTTACCGTAAGGCCGGCACTTTGTAAGGGTTGCGAAGTCTGCATTGAATTCTGTCCGAAAAAGGCTCTCTCTCTTGAAAGAAAAAGACAGATCGTCGTTGCAGATCACATTGAAAACTGCATCGCTTGCGGAATGTGCGAGCTCAGATGTCCCGATTTCGCGATTTACATTGAGAAAAAGTAACATTGGAGGAAGTAGAGATGGCAAATCCAAATTACGAATTTATTCAAGGCAACCTCGCCTGCGCTAAGGGCGCTGCCTACGCGGGCTGCAAATTTTTCGGCGGTTACCCGATCACTCCGTCGACTGAAATTGCCGAGTTCATGTCGGAATATCTTCCGAGACACGGCGGCAAATTCATCCAGATGGAGGATGAAATCGCATCGATCGCATCGATCATCGGCGCATCGCTTACCGGCTCGAAATCAATGACTGCGACCAGCGGCCCCGGTTTCTCCCTCATGCAGGAGCTTCTCGGCTACGCCTGCATCGCAGAGGTTCCGATCGTTGTCGTCGACGTTATGCGCGGCGGCCCCTCGACCGGTCTTCCTACCTCTCCTGCACAGTCCGACCTCCTTCAGGCGAAGTGGGGCACCCACGGCGACCACCCCGCTATCACGATAGTTCCGAACTCGGTCGAAGAGATGTTCACCGAGACGGTCCGCGCATTCAACCTCGCGGAATATTTCAGGACTCCGGTCATAATCCTCGGCGACGAGATCATCGGCCACATGAGAGAGAAGATCAGGATCCCGGAGCCCGGTGAGCTCGAAGTCGTCAACAGGAGCCTTCCGAACAACGACGGCGTCTGCACGATCCCCTATGCATCGGACAGAAACAAACCGGCATGTCTTCCGAACTTCGGAAAGAGCCGCATCCACGTCACCGGTCTCAACCACGACGACACAGGATTCCCGACCATGGATCCCGAGATCGTCGCTCGCGAAAACGAGAGGATTTCAACGAAGGTTTACGAGCAGAGACACCTTGTCGACAAGTTCGAAAAGCTTCAGTGCGACGATGCGCAGATCCTCATGCTCGCAGTCGGAAGTGCTGCAAGAGCTGCTGAAGAGGCTGTTTCCGTGCTTCGCGAAAGAGGCATCAAGGCTGGACTCTTCAGACCTGTTACGCTCTGGCCCTTCCCGAAGGACGAGTTCTCGAAGCTCGCAGCAAAAGCCGATTACGTTGTAGTTCCCGAGATGAATTTGGGTCAGCTCAAGACCGTAGCCGAAAGATTCACAAAACGGACGAAGATCGTCTCCGTCAACCTCGTCAACGGCGAACCGCTTGGTCCGGACAACATTATTTCGGCTGTAAACCATCTCAACATTTATTAAGGAGAATAAAGATGTTTGACTATTCAGAATACTTGAGAAACGAAAAGCTTCCGCATATCTGGTGCCCCGGATGCGGACACGGAATAGTTCTTAAATCGTTGATCAGAGCTGTCGCTAAGGCCGGCTGGAGCAAGGACGACATCGTTCTGGTCAGCGGTATCGGCTGCGCTTCGAGACTTCCTGGCTACGTTGATTTCAACACGCTCCACACGGCACATGGAAGAGCCCTCGCATTCGCAACGGGCATCAAGCTTGCAAAGCCTGAGATGCACGTCATCGTCGTTTCGGGCGACGGCGACTCTCTCGCGATCGGCGGCAACCACTTCATCCATGCCTGCCGCAGAAACATCGACATCACGCTCATCTGCTTCAACAACAGGATCTACGGAATGACCGGCGGTCAGTATTCGCCGACGACTCCGGCCGACGACAAGACCGCGACTTCGCCCTACGGCAACGTAGAGCCTCACTTCGATGTCGCAGAGCTCGCAAAGGGCGCAGGCGCTACCTACGTCGCAAGAGGCACGAGCTTCCACGTTCCGCAGCTTGACGACCTCATCTACAAAGGTCTCATGCACAAAGGATTCTCGGTCATCGAGGCGGCGGAAGCATGTTTCACGACTCACGGCAGAAAGAACCGCAAAAAATACGGTCCGAGCAACCTCGATATGCTCAAATGGCAGCGTGACCACGCCGTTCCGGTAGCAAAAGCTGCCGAGATGAGCCCGGAAGAGCTTGAGGACAAAATCGTCACGGGAGTTCTCTACGACATTGAAAAACCGGGATTGATCGAACAATATCAAAAACTTATCGATTCCTTCAACGGAGGGGCAAAATGAGAAAAGAGATAAGATTTTCAGGCAGCGGCGGTCAGGGCGTCATCCTTGCTTCCGTAATTTTGGGAACAGCGGCTGCACTTTATGAAAACAAACATTCGGTCCAGAGCCAGTCATACGGCCCCGAGGCGAGAGGCGGCGCGTCGAAAGCCGACGTCATCATCAGCGACGACCCTATCAAATACCCGAAGGCTAGAGATATCGACGCGATGCTCTGCCTGACCCAGAAGGCAGCCGACAAGTATATGCCGTCACTCAAAAAGGGCGGACTCGTTCTCATCGACAGCGACTACGTTGACGTTCCGGAGAGCCCCGACTACACAGTCGTAAAACTTCCCATTTCGTCAACGACCTACGACAAACAGGGCAAACTCATCGCCCTCAACATCGTTTCGCTTTCCGCATTCGTCGAAGTAACGAAGCTCGTTTCGGAAAGTTCCCTTGAAAAAGCCGTCCTTCAGGCTGCACCGAAAGGGACCGAAGACTTCAACATGGAAGCGGTAAAAATCGGAAGAGAACTGGCTCAAACGCTGAAATAATTCAATAAATTCAATCAGATTTATTTTTTTACATATTTCGTTCCGCGCCCGGAACCGAGAGTCGTTATCATTCCGCTTTTAACCATTTTACCTAAAACCGCTTCGATCGTTGTGGGGCTAACATCGGGAAGAAGGCGGCATATCTCGGCTTTTGAAATCGGCAGAAGCGCATTCAAGACAGTCGCTTCGATCCGTGACGATTTCGTGACTTTGTTTGAATTTACAACGGCGAAACGCTTGTCAAGTTCCTGATAACACTGATAAAGAGTACCGAGAAAGTTTTTCATGAACGGAAAATAGTCGTTCCTGCTACGGTGCCAGTTTTCGGAGGATTCCTTGAGCGACTGGTAATACCGGCTTTTGTTTTTGTTTATCTGCTCTTCAAACGAGATGTATTTTCCGGCATCGAAACCGTTTTTATACAGAAGCAGAAGCGATATGAGGCGCGACATCCTGCCGTTGCCGTCTCTGAAAGGATGTATGCAGAGAAAATCGAGCACAACGCACGGAATCAGAAGCAGAGAATTCATCTCCGAATCAGAAGCTGCCTCCATATATGCCAGAAAAAGCTGTTCCATTGCGGCTTTTGTCTCTTTAGCAGGAACCGGCGCGAAACGGACTTTTCTGTTGCCGCGTGCATCTATTTCCAGAATTACGTTGTCTTCGGTTTTGTATTTTCCGCCGTAGCTGTAATCAGTCGCGGATAGCATTGTTTTGTGCAGAGAGAGCACGGTGTTTTCGTTGAACTGAATAGTCTCAAAACCTGAATGGATCAGGTTCAAAGCGTCACGGTACCCCGAAATCTCCTGTTCGTCATGGTTGAGAGGTGCACTGTTCTGCTGAACGATCTGAACGATCCTTTCGTCGCTTGTAACGATCCCTTCGATTTCATTGGAATTTTTTACCGACTGGATTTTGGCGATAGCCTCAAGTTCAGTGAAGACTTTCTGAAAATCGTTTTTTCTGAACAGCGACGCCGTTTTCAGTGATGCGATCGCAGACGTCACATTTACGAACTGCGCCGGTAAATTCCCGTTTTTCAGAAAAGTATAGTCGAATTTATGCATATCCACCTCCTTGATCTGCACATTGTTTTATGGTTTTATATGCAGAAAAGTCAAGTATCTGCATATTTTTTTCATTTTATATGCAGATAAATGTCGTGAATATGCAGATTAGTGATCCGATTTTTTCTTATCCGCCCTGCAGGCTGAGCAGTTACGGCAGTCTGACCCCGTGCCGCATCCGCAGTCGCCGCGCATACGCTTTTTGATGATGCTTACCAAGGCGAATATGAACATTGCAAGAAGTAAAACCGATATAATTATCGTCGCCAGCATTCAGATCTCCTACATTCCGATTGCCTTGCCGATGAGATATACGGCGAGCGAGCAGAGCCATGCGATCACGCACTGCCAGATCACGACGCCTGCAGCCCATTTTGTGCCGAGTTCACGCTTTATTGAGGCGATAGCTGCGACGCACGGGGTGTAGAGCAGGCTGAAGACGAGAAGGCTTGCCGCCGTGAGACTCGTCATCATCGTTTCAACGCCGCCTGCAAAGAGGATCTCCAGAGTCGAAACTACGCTTTCCTTTGCCATAAAGCCACAGACGAGCGCAACGACGATCTGCCAGTCACCCAGTCCTATCGGCTGCATGAGCGGGGAGATAAGCCGTGCTGCGGAGGCGAGCATACTCAGTTCGGCATTTTCGACTAACTGCAGTTTCCAGTTGAAGCTCTGCAGGAACCACACGACGATCGTCGCTACGAATATCACCGTGAAGGCCCTCTGCAGGAAGTCCTTTGCCTTTTCCCACAAAAGCTGAGCAGTATTCCGCACGCCGGGCATGCGGTAGTTCGGAAGTTCCATCACGAAAGGCACCGCTTCGCCTTTGAAAAGCGTTCCCTTGTAGAGAAGTGCGATGAGTATTCCGACGAGAATTCCCAGAAGATAGAGCCCCGTCATTATCAGGCCGCCGCGCTTCGGGAAGAATGCGCTTACGAAAAAGGCGTAGATCGGGAGTTTTGCCGTACAGCTCATGAAGGGAGTGAGGAGTATCGTCATTTTTCTGTCGCGTTCGCTAGGAAGCGTCCTGGTCGACATTACGGCGGGAACAGAGCAGCCGAAGCCGACTAAAAGCGGAACGATGCTTCTGCCCGAGAGTCCTATTTTTCTCAGCAGTTTATCCATAAAAAAGGCGACTCGTGCGATGTAGCCTGAATCTTCGAGCATGGAAAGGAAGAAAAAGAGCGTCACGATGATCGGCAGGAACGAAAGCACGCTTCCGACGCCCGCAAAAATACCGTCGATGATAAGTCCGTGAAGCACTTCGTTCACTCCGGCAGTCGTCAGAGCAGCATCCGTCACCTTCGTGAGCCGGTCGATCCCAAGTTCCAGAAGTTCCTGCAGCCATGCACCAATCACGTTGAAAGTCAGGTAGAAAATGGCGCCCATGATGGCGATGAAGCAGGGGATAGCCGTCCATTTTCCGGTCAACACTCTGTCGATCTCCTGGCTTCTCGCCCTCTCTCTGCTTTCGTGCGGCTTTTTGACTGTGAATGAACACAACCTATAAATGAATGAAAAACGCATGTCGGCTATCGCCGCGCTCCGGTCGAGTCCGCGTTCGCTCTCCATCTGCATGATGATGTGCTCCAGAGTCTCCTTTTCGTTCACGTCAAGGTCGAGCCTCTGCAGGATCTGCCTATCGTCTTCGAGAAGTTTCGTCGCTGCGAAACGCACGGGAACGCCCGCTTTTTCGGCATGGTCTTCGATCAGATGTATCGTTCCGTGGAGCGCACGGTGGACTGCGCCGCCGTTGTCGTCCTTACCGCAGAAATCCTGACGGAGCGGGCTCTCCTGGAATTTTGCAACGTGGATCGCGTGGGAGATCAGCTCTTCGACTCCCTGTCCTTTTTTAGCCGAGATCGGAACGACAGGCACTCCGAGCAGCGATTCCATCTTGTTTACGTCAATCGCACCGCCGTTTGCCGTAACTTCGTCCATCATGTTGAGTGCGACGACGAGCGGGATGTTAAGTTCGAGAAGCTGCATCGTCAGATAGAGGTTCCTTTCGATGTTGGTCGCATCCACGATGTTTATTATCGCGTGCGGCTTTTCGTTCAGGACGAAATCACGCGAGATCAGCTCTTCGGCAGAGTAGGGCGACATCGAATAGATGCCAGGCAGATCGGTGATCTGCGTATCGGGATGTCCTTTGATCGCTCCCGATTTTCTGTCGACCGTAACGCCTGGGAAGTTCCCGACATGCTGATTCGATCCGGTGAGGCGGTTGAAGAGCGTGGTCTTTCCGCAGTTCTGGTTTCCGACGAGCGCGAATGTGACAACCGTGCCGTCAGGAAGCGGGTTTTCGCTGTTTTTGTCGTGGAATTTTCCGCTTTCGCCGAGTCCGGGGTGTTCCGTCGGGAACCACTCTGCGCAGCCATGGCTCTGTTGAAGTGCGGGATCAGCCGCATCGGCTTCGGTAACTTCGATCTGCTCTGCATCCGCAAGGCGCAAAGTCAGTTCATACCCGTGCAGTCTGAATTCCATCGGGTCGCCGAGGGGCGCGTATTTTATGAATGTGATCTCTGCTCCCGGAATTATTCCCATATCCAGAAAATGCTGACGGAGCTCGCCGTTTCCTCCGAGTTTTGTGACCTGGACGGTCTCTCCGACCTTTATTTCACGCAATGTTTTCATATTTTATGCCTTCACTAACAAATTTCGCATATTAAAAAAACTCAATCAAATTAGGATTGAGAATAATTGTTAGTAAAGACTAATTGTCAAGGAAATCTTTCTATTTTTTGCTTTTGTCAGAGAGTACTTTTCTGCGTTGTCTGCTGCAGCTCGTTGTAGAATTCTTCCGTGTTTTCAGGTCTTGTGTTTTTCTCGTTCATGTTTGCCTCCGTTTTTTAAACATTTTTCAGACACGGGCCTTACTGCCCGACCTGAAAACGGATTGTAGAAGTCCGCTACGACATATAGCGTCGTAGTGAATTTTATTTGGGTATTATTTGCAGAATTTTTCGTAGATACTTTTGATGTGGTCAAGCCACTCTTTGCGCAGCGACGGGGGAGAAACGATCTCGCATTCGGGTGAATATCTCATTACCCGGGAAATGATTTCATTGTGGTATTCTCCGATCGGCAGAGTGATTTCAAGACATTTTTTTCCGTCAACGACCGTCTCTTTCATGGTCTGGTCTTTATGCCATTTCTGCTTCAGGAAAAAATAGGAGGCAGGTTCATAAATGCGGATGGTCGCCGTTCCCGATTTTCCCGACGGGTATATTCCGAAGGTGCTTCCGACGAACCTGTCGATCTCTGATTTCGTGAAGATTTCGGAAAAAGGTTCTTCCGTCAGTCTGCTTTCCATAAAGCGCGAAACAAGAAACTCGCGAAGTTCGCACCGCTTGTGACAGTAAGCCAGAAGATACCATTTTCCCGAATAATTTATGAGCTTTACCGGTTCTATCGCTCTCGAAGTCACATCACCCTTTGAATCGAGATACTTTATTTCAAGGCGCACTTTCAAGAGCATGGATTCCAGAATATTTCTGAAATTGTTGAGCTCCATGGTGTCCAGATCGGAAGAATCGTAAGAGATCCTGTCAAGCAGTCCTTCAAATTCAGCAGGAATGTAACTTGAAATTTTTGAAAGGATTTCTTTAGAAATAACGGGTACATAAGGAATTCCGCCCAGATTCATCGAATCACTCAGCTGCTTAACGAAAATATAGTAAAAAACAGCGTCATCGAATGAATCGAAAAGCATTTCGAAAGGCGAATCGTAAACATATCCGCCAAGTTCACGGCTGTATTTTATCGGTGCGGAAAGATAATCACGCATATATCCGATATCCCGAAGGACCGTGTCGATGTGGACTTCAAAGCGTTCCGCAACTTCCTGCCGCGTCACAAAACCGTGCGTCTTGATACGGTGATTCATGTAAGCAATTCTTTCTAAATTCGCCATTTCGCTCTCCAAAAAACAGTGTGGATCCGAGAGTTATTATTTCAACGGACAGTTTTTTTCAAAGAAAATCTGCAGGGAAAGTGTTGTGTGCGGTTTGCAAAGGAAACAGGTCATTGAGCTAAGTCGAAATGAGCGGTTCTTCGACTGAGTTCAGCAACCGATATTGCTTATATGATTTTTTCGGCTTTCAGGTATTCTTCGACTGCATTGATGATAATTTTTGCGTTTTGTATCTGAATTTCCGTGTCGTTTCTGTTTACGATGTACATGTCCTGATAATCGGATTTGTTTCTGATTTTAAAGGCTTTGTCGATCATATCGGATATTTCTTTGTCGAAAATTCCTGTTTTGATGTAGCGCAAACGGAATTCACTTATGATGCCGCTGTGTTTCTTAGAATCATATTCGTCAAGAGCTAAAACAGCCCGCAAAGCGTGAAAAATTGAGTAATATGCCCGATTAACCGCAGTTCTGAGATCTTTCAAGCCAAGATTGTTTTCGGCAGCGATGCAATCTTCTTTTGCTCTTTCAAGTCTGTATATTGATAAATCTTTAGCTGGCTGGCTGACTTCACGCATATCTGATCCCTTCTTTCCTTACATTTTTGTAAAAAGGCAGAGCTTCAATCCAGTAATTGAACTCACTGTAACTTTGTACGATAGGGGAGAAAAGAAGTTCATAATCATACTTTTCATCCAATCTGCTTATTACCGGATCCATTTTGTCGTCCGCTGCATCGATTTCGTTTTTAGGCACATCAATGAGGATCATTATATCGACATCGCTGTCGTCTTCGAAATCGCCTCTTGCGCATGAACCGAAAAGAATGACTTCTTTCAGTTTTTCTCCGTATATGTTTTTTGCTTCAGCCGCAATGTCTTTCATTGCACTGTCAATCATCTGTTTGTTCATCGCGTTACACCAGACATTGAACAATCAAAAACCGCAATATTTTAAGGAATTTTAAGAAAAATGCAAGAGGTACGGGTGATTGTTATTGGATTACTTTTGTTCATAGAGAAGTAGTTAAAGTATTTTCTGTAAATGATGTGAGTTATGATTTACTCTAATTTTCAGCATTTAAAAAAACACGGAACTGCACTAATCCGCATTTCGGACGCAAGCGGCATACATCCAGACATAACGATCGTTTTTACGGTAAAAGCCTATACTTGCAGTTGTGAAGAACACTCCCAAAGCATAATCCGGATCATCGGATTTGATTGAAGAAGACCAAAGCCAACCGCCGTCGCTTAATTTACTGTAACTCTGCTCGCCTGAAGATATCTCAGGACATGAAGAACAGTCGTTCCAGCATGAAGCGGAAAGGCAATTTTCGCTAACACCGCATGATCCGCCGCTTTCTGTCGAAGGGCAGTTTTTAATCAGAGTTCTCAATTCATCAATATTGGGCAAATGCCAGTCGCTGTATCCGCATGCTGTCAGATTGTTGCAATATTCCAGAGCGGCTTCCTGATCCATGGTCTCGACAGATTCAGGAGACCATATTTTATTTCCTATTTTATAGCAGGATTTTTTGCATTTTCCTGTGGAAGAGATGCAACCTTCATAGCATGTTTCATACATTCGCCAAAGTCCGTTATTGCAATAGTAGGAAGCCGGATAGGTATCTGATCCGTTACATTGATATTCTCCGGCTGAGCAATCGGCGGGTTTACATTCTCCTGTCGGCAAATCACATCCGTAAGGACAGAATTCGTAAGTAGTCCAGAAACCGTCCTGACAATAGAATGATGAATTTGCAGCTGTACATTTGTGCTTGCCGGTAGTGCAACCAAAGTCGTTAGAATCATCTGCCTGTTTGCACTTGCCTGTTGAAGTGTTGCATCCGTAGCTGCATACCTCAAAGTCCTGCCATTTCCCGGAATTGCAAGTTTGGCTGAACTCGTTTTGGCATCTAAACGAATTTTCTGAGCATTCCGGATCGTTTTCGGAATCGTCATTATTTTCGCTGTCGCTGTCATTGCCGGAATCCGTTACATCATCATTGTTATCAGGGGCAGTATCGCTTGATTCTTCACTGTCGTCAGTCGTATCATTTTCAGACTTTTCTTTGCATGTTCCGGTCGAAGAATCGCATCCGTCTTTGCAACGGGCATCAAAAACCCATTCTCCGAAGCTGTTGCAGTAATGTGATTCGGAATCGACGCATTTGAATTGGCCGCTTTCGCATTTCTGAGATTCATTCTCTTCCTGATTTTTGTCCGAGTCAGAAGTTTCCGCGCCGTTGTCATTGTTGTCACTTGTTTTGTTGTTGTCACTTTTGTTTTGCGTGTTTCCTCCGCCACATGAAACAATCAAAAAGATTGCTGCCAAAATACTCAATTTGACGAATAATTTTTTCATTTTTTCTCTCCATTTTGAAAACGACAAATAAACCCAGGCATTACAGCCCTGCCGGAAAATGGATTGTAGGAGTTCACTACGACATATAACGTCGTAGTGAAAAATTTTTATTGGCAGAAATTTTTTGATTTTGGGGAAGAAGATATCAGTTTGAAAATTATCAATTATTCTTTCGTTTCCATTTTCGAGTTGCAGTAACTTACAGGATTTTGATGTTTTCTATATTTCGGGGGAATTCTCTTAGTGAGAAAATAATTTCTTATTTTCTCTTCTGCTTTTTCACCAATAAAACGTGCTCTGTAACCATCTTCTGTATTTTCCCATTTATTAACTTTGTAAACTCCAACGACAATTCCATGTCTAACAGCGAGAACCAAAGGATATTTGCGGGCTCTCTCTATGTTTATTTTCCAACTTGCTCTGACTGCCTCATAAATATCACCATTATTTAAATTGATGCTGTAATCGTTGATTTTAATAATCATAAATTTCTGTTGATTCGGAGTGTTTGGATAATCATCAAATTCTTGAGCCATATATTTTTGTTCTAATGCATCAGTCCAAATCATTCCTCTATCACTATCACGACCTTTTTGCTCATTGGTTAAAAGGTCCAATCCAAAAAAATCAATAAAAGCTGCCTCGATTTCAAAAGCTTCTCTCTCTGTCAATCCATATCTTTGTATGATATGAATTACCTCCAATCCTTTACTTTCGATTTCTTTTATCATCTTTAATTTTGCAGGGTCTCTCTTTTTTAGATCGGCAAGCTCTGCTACAGGGTCTTTATCCTTTGCATGATTTCCATCATCTTTTTTTAAGTTAAATTCATTTATATGAGTATCATAAAAATCGGCGGCTGCCTTGATGTGGTCAAAAACGCGATCTCCATGTCCTTTACCGACGTAAAAAGTTTGTCCAGTCATCGGGTCAACTAATCTGTAAACATAATAGTTGATTCCCTTTTTTGTTTCTTCACTGAAGTTCGTAATTCTCTCTGTCATTTTGTTCCTCCTTCAAGATAATTCCCAATAAACTCGGTCATTTTCTTTGACCAACAGAGCCATTATATACAAAAAACTATTTCCAATAACTTTAATTGGAAAAATTTCAGCTAAGTTGCGGAATTGTTAAGAAGGGAAGGGAGAGTTGTTTTTGACGGTTTCCTTCATTATTTTCAATGCGTTGGCTGCGCGGTGGTAGTCGATATTGAATTTTTCCATAAGCATTTCGTGAGCGTTTGCAAAAAGAAAATCGACCATTTCATTGAAAAGCGGCTCTATTCCGAGTTTCTCCTGAACTATTGCCAAATAACTGGGGCTTTCAAACAAGGCATAAAGACAGGAACATGCGTCAAGGTGTATTTTAAAGAATTTAAAATTGTCTTCATCGTCGAGTCTCGGGGTAACTATCGTCGCCTCGATGTTCGCTCTGATGCGTCCGAGATTATTTCTTCCGCTCCTTATGTTGCGGATCGCGACAAAAACATGGATGCCGCATGATTTTCCTTTTTGCGCGATACTTGCGATGGAGATTTCTGCACTTTCATCATCCAGTGCTATGATATCATCCAAATTGGTTACGATGATGTTGATGAAAGGCATTTTGCTGGACGGATCAGCCTTCTGATTGTATTCAACAATATCTCTGACATGATTTTTGTCCAACATTTGATAATGTTTTTCCATCTCGGAGACTAAAAGTTCAAGCGTTTTTACTCCTTCGTGAGCATCTGTGATCCTCGGCAGGAAGAGGTGAGGATCGTTTTCGTACTTTTTGAAAGTGTTTCTCGTGTCGATGAGCACGAATTTGACTTCATCCGGAGCTTTTTCGGAAATGGATTCCAGTAAAGCTTCGATGCAGGTCGCATTGTCTTCATCTTTCCCTGAAATCAGGAAATTTTTTGGTTCGTCAAAAATCTTTTTAAGGTCTTTTCTGTAAATGATGTGAGCCATGATTTCCTCCTTTGTTTGTTTGATCCTTCATTTTTTCCTCAGGATTTTCTATTCTATCTGCTTGAGTAACAATGATACGATTTTCTAATTCTTTACTGAACCAAGTGAGTCGATTTTGTAGGAATTTTAGGTAATCGTTCTCAAAAACACCCCAATCGGATTGAGCACTTATCATATGAGAGTTAAGAGCTGTTTCAAGGTTATGATTTTCTTTGCAAAATCTGCCGATATATATTGAAGGAGCATTATCCCTTATTTCTCTTTTATTCAAAAAGTCATCAACTATCGTGATATTTCCTATGTGGTTTACAATTCCGTATTCAATTTCCGGATGAGCTTTTTGCATATAGGCTTTTGGAAAAAAATGATGATAGTTCTTGCTGTTGGCTTGCTTTAGATAATCATTTGAGATGCGGACAATCGCATTGTTTTTAAAAGATAGTGGTTGCTGAGATGCAAGAAGACAGAGCATCCCTTTAATAAATGCTTTTCCTGTAGCAAAAAAGCCATTAGTGC
>Ga0310690_10000592_pt1 | contig 74574 bp, 59 predicted proteins | sample AusTroGonzalo_MG_2_FD_207661 | JGI IMG/M metagenome (GOLD analysis project Ga0310690, IMG submission 207661) | Bovine rumen microbial communities from tropical cattle in Woodstock, Queensland, Australia - Gonzalo_04 (v2) (version 2) | ecosystem: Host-associated > Mammals > Digestive system >...
CCATCGTGGATTGGAAGACGGCCTCAATGAAGTGGCCGAATGGCAAGGCCGACCGCGATCTTCAGGCGACGACGTTCTGCTATGCATACAGCCAGCTTTACAGCAGAAAGCCCATGTTCCGCTTCGACGTGTTCACGAAGGCGAAAGCACCCGCACATCACCAGTTCTACACCTACAGGAACCAGGACGACTTCGCCCGCTTCATCTACCTCGCCGGGAAGATCGAAAAGGCCGTCAACTCCGGCATCTTTCTCCCGGTCGAATCCTGCATGAACTGCGCCGAGTGCGCTTACAGTGAACGGTGCAAGGCCGTTCACAGAAAGGTTGCGTGAACTATGGGGCTGATTATGCAGGAAGGAAAGTTCGTGAGCAGGGACGAGGTTGCAAGGACCGATACGCCCTGTTCGACTGATACCTGGCGTCCGGTTCCGCACATCGACGTGATTGAGGCGGTGACCGAGGTCATCAAGGCACACGATTGGGAGATCGAAGGCGAAAAGTTCGGCCTTGCTCGTGAAGGACAGAAGATGTTTGGCGTAATGGAGATCGCCCGTTCGTCTTCCCCTGAATGGCATCGCTGCGTCGGTATCCGCAACAGCCATGATAAATCGTTCGCTGTCGGGCTGTCTGCCGGAATCGCTGTTTGCGTCTGCACGAACCTCGCATTCGGCGGAACCACGGTCGTGAAACGCCGTCATACCAGCGGCATCGTCCTGGCTGAACTCATCGACCGGGCTGTCGCTTCACTGGAGGACGACTTCCTGACAACTGAGGCGGTCTGCGAAGACCTGAAGGACGTGTACCTGAGGGACGACGACGAAGCCCGGAGCTGTATCGTGCGTGCTGCCGAGCTGGGCGTCATCAACTCCTGTGACATCTTGCCGGTCTACCGTGAGTTCAAGTCTCCTTCGCATGAGGAGTTCGCGGAGCCGACACGATGGAGTCTTTTGAACTCATTTACGGAGATCGTCAAAAAGTACTCACCGCAGCGCGTGGATCACAGCTACCTGGCGTTGAACCGTGCGTTCGGCCTGGATGGCCGGAAGGCCGCGCTCTTCGCCTGACGGTGAGACGAACAACCCGGCATGGAACTGATGCAGCCATGCCAGATAACCTGCATCCTGGGGATCGAAGGAGTGGAAGCCTTCTCCCCAGCTATTTTTTACGACGTAGTTTTCCCGTTGTGGACAGGCGGGACAGCATGTTATTCTTTCCCCTAGGAAACCCAGCTTCTATTCAAGCAATACACTATTTGGGTTTCCTAATGCGCGTACATGCAGGAAGACTGGGAGGGATCCATAAAGGGGAGTTATCAGAAGTAATCAGACCGAAATCAATCTGGGTTTTCTATAGAGGAGTTGAAAGCCCTGTCCATCCTGTCCATTCGGTCACAAGCAAGGGTCTGAAGAGATAGTAACAAAGCAGAGAACGAGCAGGAAAGCAAGCAAATAACGTCCCTCTTTTTTTTCTGCGCTTCTTCGGACCGGATAATCGGAGGATACCATCTTCAGTGGTCAACGATCAGTCGTCAGCTCAAAAACATAATGGGCCTTCACCTCAAGCCCTGTTCAGATTACGGAAAAATTACGGAAAACGGCATTTCATCCGGTATTCTGTTCTGTCCTCTCTCCTCAAGACGTAACCGGAAGGAATCCGCGATGCAGGGGGGTATCGTTTCCGGAATCCGATTCCGGTATTTTTGAGACACAGATGCGGAAAGGGGCTGTTTTAAGCTCAACGCGTCGCATTATTTTTCCGTAAATTTTCCGTAATTCCTGCCACGAAACCACGAAAAACCAGGAAATACCAGTTTATACCAATTAAACTCTTTTTGAGCTTAAAACAGCAAAAAAATGGCGGTGGCAGCGGGGATCGAACCCACGACCTGCTCTTTAGGAGAGAGCCGCTCTATCCAACTGAGCTACGCCACCGCTCGTATTGTCATGCGCCATCGTACGGTAAACACGGCAAAAATGTCGTCCACGCATCGTAAATGCCGCGCCTGCAAATGAAACACGAACAAATCCTGCGAACCGTCGTCAGCGAATCATTGGCGCCGCACGGCTGATCGTTTTTTTTCATCGTAGAAAAAGAAAAACAAAAAACGTTTCGCCGGACGAGCGCCCGCAGCCAGAGACGGACGCAAGTACGAAAAGCAATATACTATACTGCCGTTTCGGCGAAATGCAAGCGAACAGGCTGAAAAAGGCGCGTCAATACGTTACCCGGCATATGGAACCGCGCAACAAATCAACAGGCTGAAAAAGGCGCGTCAATACGTTACCCGGTATATGGAACCGGCGCAACAAAACAATTCAGGACTGAGGGACGTCCGGTTCATGCCATAAAGCTGACAGAATAGCCGCCGTTCGGTTTGAGCGTGGACGCTTGACGGACACGGAAAAAAGATGCAGACAATCGGAAAAATCCTGCACGACATCATCCGCCATGAGTGGACAGTCCGAACACCATTGCACCAAGCAAGTTTTCCCGGGCACCTTTTTGAAGAGCCGCGAATCGGAAAAAAGCTTCATCTTTCCCCATTTCCAGCTTGAAAAACAGTTTGCAGACGATATATTAAAGGGATATTCCGGAAAAGAATAATCTTTTTGATCCATCCCTCCTCATTTTTCACAGCCATCACCTCGAAAGGACGCACCTTGAACCAGGCAGGCACAACAGCACCCGCGGCAGCATTTGCCAACGAATTGGCGAAAGCGCCCGTCGACGCGTTTTACAGCGGCATCCGCAACCGCCTGTTCCTGCGGGAAGCGGCGGTGTTTTGCGCGGCGGCTTTTTTTCTGGCGGGCGGGCTCGTGCTGGCATGGAAACTGGCGTTCCCGGAATGGCTCAGCAATACAATCATCGCCATCTGCGTCCTGCTCGTCCTCGCCTCGCTCGCGATCGCTTTTTATCGCGCGATCCGCCTGACGCCGCCGAAACGCAAGCTCATGATCTGGCTGGACGCGAACGCCCATTGCGGCGGACTTCTTGCCGCATCCCTGGAAACTGACTGCTCGGCATGGGCCGGGACCATCAAGCTTCCCCAGGCTCCCGAGCTCACCATGCAGTTTCCCGCGGCGCGATTTCTGGCGCTTCTGACCGCGGCGATCTTCTTCGCGGCGACGTTCTGGGCGGACACGGGGCAGGCATTCCGCATGGGCCCCGGCGCGCTTGACGTTCACGAGGAAAAGGAGGAGCTGGAATCGAAGCTGGAAATCCTCGAGCAGGAGCCGCTGGTCCCGCAGGAGGAGATCGAAGCCGCGCGGGAGACGTTGACCGAGCTCGTGGAAAACAGCAGCGGCGCCACCCCCGCACGGACTTTCGAGGGCATTGAGGCGCTCCGCGACCTGACCGATTCCCTCGCCGCGAACGCGTCGCGCGCGCTGGAACGTTCCGCAGAGAATTTTGAACGGCTTTCGCAGACGGCGGCCGCACTCTCGAGCCTGTCGCCGGAAGTCCACGGCAGGAGCAAGGCGCTGGAACAGCTCAAACAGCTCGCCGAGCAGCTAGCCGCGGATGATGCCGCGCTGGCGGAATTCCTGAAGCAAAGCGGCGACAATCTCGCCTCAAACATGACCCCGGAACAGCTCCAGTCGCTCGCCGAACAGCTCGCCAACGGATCGCAGGACATGCGCGAACGCCTCGAAAAGCTCGCGCAGGCCCGCCGCGACCAGATGCAGCAGCAGAACGGCCAGGGCGGACAAGGCCAGGGACAGAGCGGCGGCGAGACCGGCCTCGCGAACGATTCCGACTATGAGAACAGCGCCGATGCGCTCCAGCAATGGCTTGAGGAAAACGCCCCGGGCGCATCCGAGCTCTCGGACGCCGCCGGACAGGGCGACGGCGAACCGGGCTCCGGCGGCATTACCCGCGGCCGCGGCGACGCCATGCTCATGTTCACCGGACAGACAGAGGACGTCGGCGACCAACGCCAGGACCTCATGCTCGAAAACCACCGTCCCGGACAGAGTGTCACGCTCATGGAATTCGCGACCGACCCCGGCGAGGAAACGGCGGAACGCGCCAAGGCCGGAAATCTCTCCGGCACAGGCCAGTCCGCCGAGCACGCCGAAACGCGCATCCTGCCCTCGCACCGCGAATCCGTCCGCCGCTACTTCAACAATTCACCCGCACAACCATAACATTTCGACATACCCACATGGAGCGTCCCCCCGCGATGAACACCGAATCCAACTCCCTGATGCCGCCCGAAGAGCTCAACCGTATCAGCGCCCTGGCCGCGCGCCTGCTCGACGAACTCGACAAGATCCTGCTCGGCCAGCATGAAGTCCACAGGCTTCTCCTCATCGGCGTCTTCAGCCGCGGCCATGTGCTGCTGGAAGGCCTCCCCGGCGTCGGCAAGACCGCGCTCGTGAAAGCTCTCGGCAAGCTCATGCGCCTCGAATTCAAGCGCATCCAGTTCACGCCCGACCTGCTCCCCAGCGACATCCTCGGCGGCAGCATCCTGCAGGTCATGCCCGACGGCTCCCGCAAGATGGAGTTCCAGCCCGGCGCGATCTTCTCCAATATCCTGCTCGCCGACGAAATCAACCGCGCGTCGCCGAAAACGCAGTCCGCCATGCTCGAAGCCATGCAGGAACACGCCGTGACGCTCCTCGGCGAAACGCGCCCCCTGCCCGACCCGTTCTTCGTGCTCGCCTCTCAGAACCCGATCGAACTGGAAGGCACCTACCCGATCCCGGAAGCCCAGCTCGACCGCTTCCTCTTCAAGATCAACGTGTCCGGCGTGGACGCGGACGTGCTGACGCAGATCATCGCGCACCGCCGTCGCGGCGAACCGCCGGAGCCGGAGTGGACGCTCTCCGCCGAAGAACTCAGGGAGATCTTCGCTGCCATGGACCGCATCTACCTCAGTGAAGCCGTCGCGAACTACATCGCACGCATCGTGGCAGCCGGACACCCGGAGAACCCCGCCGCGATCCCGGACGTGACCAAGTTCGTGACCTACGGCCCCTCCCCGCGTGCCGCCATCGCGCTCGCGGAATCCTCTCGCGCCGCCGCTCTCCTCGCAGGCCGCCCGGCGGTCGGGTTCGAGGACGTCCGCAGCGTCGCCCCCGCCGTGCTGAACCACCGCCTCATCCTGAACTACCAGGCAAAGCTCGACAAGATCACCCCCGCCATCCTCTCCGAACGTCTCCTTGAGAAGGTCGACCCGGCGGGGATCGACTGGCCGCAGGGCGTCGCTTCCGGAAAGGCATGATCCATGAGCTTCCGCCGATTCATTTCCACCCCGCGCCTCCGCGCGCTCCCCGCCCTCCTGCTGACAGCGGCGCTCGTGCTGTCCGCATCCATGCTCCGGGCGGGCGAGGACGAAAGCGCCCCGATCCTCCCCACGACGGCGAACCGGACTCTGGCTTCCGACCCCACCATTCTCCCCGATCCCGCCCCGGTCCCCGCCAGTCCCATCAAGATCACCATGTCCTCGATCCCGTTCGAAACGATCCACATGGACGGTTTCATCATCCGCGAAGTGGTCGTGCAGAACGACTCCGTGAAACCGGCGACCGTCACGATCCAGCTGCGGTTCACGGAACGGATCTATACGCAGACCTACTCCCGCAGGGTCACGACGACCCGGCAAATCCCGGCGAATTCCCGCCAGTCCATCCCGCTTTTCGTCCCGACCGGCGCTTTCAGCGACAGAAGCTATTACCGGGACAACGTCTATTTCACCAGCGCCGATCCGCGCATCTATGTGAACGGGCGCGAGTACCGTCCGCTTCCCTCCGGGTTCATGGATGGCCAGTCCTCGGACCGCAGGTTCCTCCCCCTGCCCTCCACTTTCTCCGGGCAGGAAGATCTGGCTGAGACCCTCGCCATCGCGATAGCGGGCCGCTCGATCTACAGCACCCGGCGACTGATCGAGAAAAATTACAGTCTTCCCATCGTGCCCGACGAAGAGTCTTTCCACCCTGCCATTTCGGGCTCGGACACCATCCAGTGGCCGTCCATCCCGCAGTTCTACCAGTCTCAGGAATTCATTATCCGGAAGACCAGCGACCAGTTCACGCCCGACGCCGAGCGCGCCATCCATGACGCCATCATGCTCGGTTCGACCGAGGTCCTGCTGGTGACGCCCGGCTCCCCCTGGCCCGAATGGGCGCCGCGTCCCGCCTCACCGGGCATGCCGTCCATCGTCGCGCGCGGATTCGGCCAGTCCGTGGTGATCGACGTCTCCTCCATTCGTTTCCCCGACCCGATGAGCTCCACGGCGGGCCAATTCCGCCCGCCCGTTCAAGATGACGAAGATGAATCGTTCAAGTCTTTCCGGCCGGAGAGAGAACCGAGGGACAGGAACGCCGGCGTCCGGTTCTCCAACGCCAACCTCCCCATTCTGAACGAGCTGCAAAACGCCTCCGTCCTGGTGTTCAACCCCGCCTCGGTCTTCCTCGCGCTCCCGCACGTCGAAATCCCGTCCATCCCGTTCGTCCTGGTCATCTTCGCCCTGCTTGCCTACATCATCGTGGTCGGCCCGGTGAACTATTTCTATCTCATCCGCAAGAAGAAAAGCGTGCTGCTGCTCCTGCTGACCGTCCCGCTCATCACGATCGTGTTCGTGGCGGTGGTGATCTTCTTCGTCTCCATCGTGGAAGGCTGGAGCTCCAGCGCCTCGGCAGTCGGCGTCACGTTCCTGGACCAGAAAGAGAACATGGCGTACACGCGCGCCGCGGTCAACCTCTACGCGCCGGTCCCCGTCCGCTCGATGACGTTCGACCCCGCCGACTCCGTGCTGTTCTCCAACACGAAAGACGTGAACGTCACGCTCGGGCGCGACCAGTACATCACCGGCGCCAACCGCGCCCGCGTCCCCCTCGCCTACTCCATCGCCCGCGCGGAAAAACACCTCGAACAGGTCAAGGTCACCCGTGACGCGTCCGGCGTCTCCATCGTGAACGGCCTCGGTGTGCCGCTGAACAAGTTCATGGTGAAGACGGACGACGGCGGCATCTGGACCGCGTCCGGCGTCGTCGCGCCCGGCGAATCCGTCAGGCTCGAGCCGTTCACTGGCACGCTCATGACCAGGGAGGACATCAACAATGCGCTTAAGCTCAACCTGGAACATCGTCACAATAACAACAGCACGATCAGCTACCCGTTCAACGGCCTGCTGCTGACGGCTTCCGGGCTCCTGCTCGAAATGCCGACCGACCTTCCCTCTGGCAAGCGGTTGTCACTGGTCCCGGAATCCCTCTACGGCCCCGATATCAGCCAGCTCGCCAGATACGACATCTTCGCGGTGAAGAAATGCCTCGAAAAGCCGGGGTTCCTCGAATCCGTCCTGCCCGCCGGCATGTACATGGCGGAAACCGACAGGCCGCTTTTCTACTCCCCGGGCTGCAAGCCCGTTTCCTTCCGCGCACGCCATATCGTCTTCGGCACATTCGCCGCCCAGGAGGCCCCCCATGAAAACTGAAGTCCGCAATCTCTCACGCATATTCGGCAAGACGAAGGCCGTCGACGACATCTCGTTCTCGTTCGAGGACGGCAACATCTTCGGGTTCATCGGACCCAACGGCGCGGGCAAGACCACCACGATCCGCATTATGGCGACGCTCGACCTCGCCACGTCCGGCGACGTCTTCTACGACGGCGTCTCCGCCACGCTCTATCCCGAGGCCGTCCGCCGCGTAGTCGGCTACATGCCGGACTCGCTCCCCGGCTACAAGGATATCCAGGTCTGGGAATACCTCGACTTCTTCGCGCGCAGTTTCGGGCTGAAAGGCGCCGAGCGCACCCGCGCACTGAATGACATCGTGGAGTTCACCAACCTCGGCGAGCTCCGCTACAAGTTCCTCTTCGCCCTCTCCAAGGGCATGAAGCAGCGCGTCAGCCTCGCCCGCGCCCTCATCCACAACCCGAAAGTGCTCATCATGGACGAGCCGGCGGCCGGACTCGACCCGCGCGCCCGCCTCGAACTCCGCAGCCTGCTGAAGATCCTCGCCGAACAGAAGAAAGCCATCTTCCTCAGCAGCCACATCCTCTCCGAGCTTCAGGACATCTGCGACGGCGCGGTCATCATCGAGCAGGGCAAGCTCCTTTCCGCCGGCACGCTGACCGAACTCCTCTCGCAGGTGAGCGGGACCGTCCCGCCGCCCGCCAACGCCCCGCAGGACGGGCAGCCCGCCGCGGCCGCAGGCGTTTCCGGTTCCGCCGACGCATCCGCCGCACAGCAGCCCGCGGCTCCTGTCGTGAGCATCGTCCTGAAGACGCCGCGCGGGGAAGCCGAGCCGGTCCGCCTGAAGCTCCTCGAACACCCGCTCACGCGCTCCGCAGAAGTCATCGACGACGACGAAGTCCGCGCGGTCGTCGCGGGCTCGGATGCCGACGTCTCCCGCGTGGTCGGCACGGTCTTCGCATCCAACCTCACGGTCCTCTCGTTCAACCGAAACCAGATGGGCCTGGAGGAACTTTTCATGAAGATCACGCAGGGCAAGGTGCAGTAAGGAGACGCAGCCATGATCGGAAAAGCATTCTTCGGAAACCTCGCCGAATCCGCGAATCCGGTGTTCATCAAGGAAATGCGGCAGTACTTCCAGAACCGCCGCATGGTCCTCTTCATGGGCATTCTTCTGCTCGCGGAGTTCATCTGCACGCTCTTCTTCACTTCCGCCGCCGACTATTCCGGCGACGGCGACGCCGGCGTCACGTTCTTCCTGCTCATCGTGTTCGGCGGGGCGATCCTCTCCGTCATCATCTGCTCCCTCGGCGCGGAACAGCGGTTCGCGGAGGAGCGCTCCGACAAGGAGCTGAACTACGCGATGCTGACCACGCTGAAACCCGCGTCCATCATCCTGGGCAAGCTGGAAGGTGCGCTGGTGATGATCCTGTGCATCTTCTCGATGCTCATGCCGTTCCTGACCGCGGCGTACTTCATGCGCGGCCTGTCGATGGCGGCGCTCCTGCTCGTGCTCTTCATGCTCCCGATGCTGCTCCTTGCCACGCTGGCGGGAATTCTCGCCGGGTCGTTCGGCAAACGCTGGATCAACGTGCTGTACATCGTCGGACTCCTGAACGCCGGGTTCTTTCTCGTCCCGGTCGGGTTCGAGCTCGCGGAGGAGCTCATGGACGGCGCCGCGCTGGATCCCGAATTCTGGCTCGCGCTCGGCATCGAGTACGCCCTGTCCTTCCTCGGGGGCATCCTGATCTTCCTGCTCTCCATCGCGGTCATCGCCCCGCCGAAGTCGAACAGGCTCTTCGCCACGAAGATCTACCTCTTCCTCCTGCCGTTCCTCACGCTCGCCGTCCTGGCCGCCTGGTATCTGCTGGACTCGTCGACCATCCCGGAGGAAGCGGTGCTCATCCTGGAAGACCTCTTCATCACCGGTTCATTCGGCGTACTGCTCCTGATCGCGCTCTTCGAGCCTCCGACCGGCGGCATCCGCATCTACATGAAGTGCCCGCGCAGCTTCTTCGGCAGATTCTTCCACTTCCTCTTTTCCACGGGATTCCCCGGGTCGCTGCTTCTGGCGCTTCCGTTTCCCCTCCTCCCGGCGGCGGTATTAACGGCATTGTCGTTGGGGACCCACATCTCCGCTTCGACCCGGCCGATCACGTATGCGTTCATCTGCGTCCTGGTCTCCGCGCTCGGGTACGTGCTCCTGGCGCTTCTGCTCTCCTGGAGGACGAAGCTGACGGTCGCGCCGTGGCTCTGGATCGTGATCTTCCAGGTCGCGGGCAACGTCGCAGTCTGGGTCACGGTCGCGACGAACAGCGGTTTCGACGATCTGCCGGACGTGCTCCGCGTCCTCTTCATGCTGCTCTCCCCGATCTATGCGTTCGTGGAGGGCGCCGAGGCCAGCGGGTACGCCCGTATTTCTCCCATCCCGTACTGGGGCATGTTCGCCTCCGTCGCGATTACGGGCATCCTGTTCGTCCTGATGCTTCCGTTCATCTTCAGGACGTTCAAACTCCACCGCCGCCCCGATGACACCGACGCCATCAAGACTCCTACAGCGGAGATGCTGAAGAAATGAATCAGGCCGAACAGACGCAGAATCCAGTTCAGCCCACGCCGCAGGCACAGGCGCAGGTTCAGGCTCCGGCGCAGGCACAGGCTCCGGGCGCATCAGGCGTCCCGCCGAAGGCCCCGCCGCGCGCCATGCCCGGGCTCCGCGGCATCTGGGCGGACCCGGAGAAATGCGACACGTCCGACTGGAACGTCTTTTACTACTATTATCGTCAGATCGCCCAGCACGGCGGGCTGAAGCTCAAAAACCTGAAGTGGATCGGGCTCATCGCGGACCTTTATTTCTTTGTGGTCATCCTCGTCGTCCTGTATATTAAATTGGTGGTCTTAAAAAACTCTTCTTTCTCCGACGTCGGCGACGCGGCGAAAGTCGTTGTCAGCCTGCTCGTCTCCGGCAGCGTCCTCTTCAACCCCATCGGCATCCTGTTCCTGCTCCTCGCCGTGGTCCCGGTCATCATGGTCGGGCGCGCGTTCAAGCTGCAGACGCGGAATCACGGGTTCATGACGTCCCGCGCCAAGGAGGAGCCCATCCTGTCGCACCTGGTCGAGTACACGACGGGGAAAGGCTTGGTCGAGGGCGTGATCCAGAGCTTCATCTACACCTATGCCCGGCTGTTCCTGTTCCTGCTTCCCGCCATCCTCTTCTTCATCGTGACCGGCATCGTCGCGGTGACCCTTCTGCCGGTGGAAATGACAGTCCCGATGCTGGTGATCTCGTTTCTCCGTGTCTCGCTGGGCGTGATCCTGGGTTCGCTGGCCGCGGCGAACTTCCTGACCATGCAGGGGTTCAGCTACCGTGTGGACTCGCTGTGCTTCATCATCCTGCTCACCGCCGAGTTCATATTCCACTATTTCTCCCTCGCGAGATATCTTTTCTCCTACGACAGTTTCGAGATCGGGCGCAACCTCATCTTCCTGCTTCTGTCGTGGGCGTCCTGCATGGTGTATTTCCCGCTCGCCGCCGCCGATACGCTTGAATTCGGCATCGGCAAACATGCGCGCACCATCCGGCTTTTCCTGCTCGGCGTCATCCTCGTCAACTTCCTGTCGCTCTTCATGAGGATACAGAGGCTGGACGCATCGAAATGGGACGATATGATCTTCAACACCGCCCTCGTGCCCGCGCTCTGGATCTTCGTTGCCGTCATCGGGCTGCTGGTCTCCTCGCTCTCCGCGGCGTCGTACCGCGCAAAGCACCTCTTCCAGCTTCATATGTCGAACGCGAAAAATGCGCTGCTGGTCTGGTTCTTCGATCCCGCCTCGCCATCCTCGGTCATCCCGATTCTCGCGCTGGAGATTTTCGTCGCCGGGCTCTTCGCCACCATGACGGCAGCCCCGGACTCCCCTAGTTTCTGGAACGGCGATGAAAACATCTTCGCCCGGATCTCGATGATGATCGCGTTCTGTGTCTGGTCGTCGCTGCATTTCGCGCTCACGTTCGTGATCTTCACACGCCGCCACTCGCACAAGGAGCGGAAGCCCTGGCTGACGCATCCGAAGTTCAGCGGCCTGTTTTTCCTCATCCTTGCCATACTCGGCATCGTATGGGTGCTTGCCGAGGGAACCATCGCCTTCCCGTTCTTCTATTTCGTCATGTCCGCCGTCGGCCTCTTCTGCATTTGGGAACCGGTGAACAAGCCGGGTGAAAACGGCTCCGGGCAAGAGCTGACCGCCGATTTCGGGAGGGAACCGCAATGACCGCGCCCGCAACCATGATGTATTACCGCACCGCCGTCGAACGCGCCCTGGCAGTCGCCGGAGGCGTGGAGCTGACCGCGCCCGCGCAGGTCTCCGGCATCGACGGCCGCCGCGTCGGACGCAAGACCGGCAACGCGCTGGAGTTCTCCGAATACCGCGAGTACCGTCCCGGCGACGATTTACGCCGCATCGACTGGCGCGTCTACGCCCGGAGCGAACAGCTCATGATCAAGCAGTTCGCCGAGGAGATCGACCCGCGCTGCGACCTCATCCTGGACCATTCGGCATCGATGGCGGCGACCGAACGCAAGGCGGCAGCGGCGATTTCGCTGGCGGCGATCTTCGCGACCGCGGCGGCGAACTCCGGCTTCTCCCTCAATTTCTGGCACGCCGCCGACACGTTCCGCAAGGACCCGTCGCCCGCGTCGCCGCTCCTCTGGGACTTCCCGCCGTTCGACGCGCAGTACAGCCCCTCGGCGAACCCGGCGTCCTTCACCGGGCCGTTCTTCCGGCGCGGCATCCGCATCCTCGTGACCGACCTCATGGGCCCGGACGACCCGGCGCAGATCCTCTCCCGCCTCGCCGACGGCGCCAAGCGCGCCGTGGTCGTGATGGTGCTGGACCCGGAGGAACTCGAACCTGGCCTGGACGCGAACGTGATGCTCATCGACGCCGAGACGGGCGAGGAACGCGAACTGGTGCTGGACGAGGGCGCGCTGGCGCGCTACCATGAACGGCTCGAGCACCACCGCGCCATGTGGGCGTCCGCCGCACTTTCCCGCGGCGTCCTGCTCCTGCCGCTTTCCGCCGCGGATTTCTACCCGGAAGTCCGTCCCGACGAACTCTTCCACGCGGGGCTGCTCAAATGAAAGACTTCTTCTTCGGATTTGAACACCCCGGGCTCCTCTGGCTCGCCCTGCCCGTCTTCCTGCTGCTGCTCCTGCTCTACCTGCTGCACCGCCGCTCGAAGATCCGCATCGTCTCCGCCATCTTCCTGTGGGACCGCCCGGAAACCTCGCCGAACAGCGGCACGCAGATCAAGTTCCGCTTCCCGCCCGCGCTTTTCTACCTCGAGCTCGCTATCCTGCTGCTCCTCGTTGCCGCGCTCGCCGCGCCGTTCATCTCCACCCCGGAGACGTTCCCGCCGCTCGCCGTAATCCTGGACGACTCCATGTCCATGCAGGCGAAGCTCCCCGGCGGCAAATCCCCGCTCGAATCAGGCGCGGACTACATCCGGCGCGAGCTCAGGAGCCTGCCCGACCGCCGCGTCCTTTGGATTCTGGCGGGCGAGACGCCCACTCTCGCCTCGGACAGCAGCGCCCGCACGGATTTCGGCAAATTCTGGACCGCGCAGGCCGGTTCCGCCGACCTCACCGCCGCCGCGTCGCTCGCACGGCGGGTGGCGCGCGGATGCGAGCTCCTGATCGTGACCGACCGCAAGCCGGATTTCGACCTTGCGCCGGACACGGCATGCTTCTCCGCGGGCGCGCCGCTCGGCAACTCCGCCATCGTGAACGCACGCCGCACCGCAGGACGCATCCTGATCGAGGCGGCGAACTTCTCCGCCGCGCCGCTTGACGCCGTGCTCGTGATGGAGCCGGGCGGACGCAGGACGCAGGTCCGGCTGGAACCGCGCGAGACGCGCCGCATCGTGCTGGCAGTGCCGCCGGAATCCGCACACGAAGCCGTGACGATCCGCCTCGAAAACCCCGCTGAAAACGCTCTGGCGGTCGACGACGAAGCCGTGCTGGAGTCCGAGGACGATTCCCCCGTCTCCTACCGCGTCGCCGGCACGCTCCCCGCCGCCGCAAGATCCGCGCTCGACCGCGTGCTGAAAAACAACCCCGATTTCCGCCCCGCGGCCGAGGGCGAAACGCCCGACCTCGACATCCTGCCATCCGAGGCGGAATCCCCCTCGCCCGTGCATCTCTTCTGGTTTGCATCCCCGATGAAGAAAACGCAGCCTGCGAATCCGCCTGAAAACGCGGCTTCGGACAATGCCGCCGGGGCAGATGCCGGACCGGATCCCGCGCCGGAAGAACCCGCGCCATCCGCATCCGGCCCGCTTTCGACGGAAAACACGTCCGTCCTCACGCGCGGACTCCCGACCGACTCGCTCCAATGGGCGGCAAGCATGACCGACCTGCCGGGGCAGACGCTCCTCCGCAGCGGCGATGTGCCGGTCATCTCCACGCGCCAGAACCTGAACCGCGACCGCGAGATCTTCCTCAACCTCGACCCGGCGCGCTCGAACATCACACGCCATCCATTCTGGCCGGTCTTCTTCCAGAACCTCGCGCAAACCGTCCGCTCCGAGCGTTTCGGACCCGCCCGCACCAACCTGCGGTCCGGCGAACTGCTCCACGTGCGGCTGCCCGCTGACGCGGCAGTGCTGAATGTGACGCGCCCGGACGGACAGACCATGGAAATCCGCACGCTGCGCGGCCAGGCCGACTTCCGCCCCTCGCTCCACGGCGTCTGGACGCTCGCATCCGGCGAAGGCAAATGGTCCGTGAGCGTGCTGGGGCTGAACGCTGCCGAATCCGACCTCGCGGGCGCGGCTCCGTTCCGGCGTGAAGCCGACGCGCTCGCCGTCCTGCCGTTCTGGATGCTCCGTCCGCTGGCGTGGGCGTTTCTGCTGTTCGCAGCCGCGCTCCTCGCGCTCCACCACGTCCTGCTCGCACGGAAAGGAGGCAAGCAATGCTGAACCACCTGATCGTCTGGCAGCCTGCGGCGTTCCTGATCCTGCTGCCCCTGCTCGCCGTCTTTACCGTCCGGCGGCTTCCGACCCGCGTCCTGAACGTGCTTCGCGTCCTGCTCTACCTGATGGTCGCGGCGGCCATGGGCGGCGTCTCCGTGCGCCTGCCGGAACGCGCCGGGACGCTCGTGGTGCTAGCCGACCGGAGCCGTTCGATGCCGGACGGCTCGCGCCAGGAGATGGATTCGCTGATCCGCCGCGTGGAACGCTCCGCGCCGTTTGGCTCCAAGCTCAGCGTGATCTCGTTCGCGGGGTCTCCTTTCGTGGAGAAGCTGCCCGATTCCCCGGCGTTCGCCGGACTTCAGACCATGCCCGCGAACCCGCACGCCACGGACATTTCCGGTGCGATCGAAGCCGCATTGGAACTGATCCCGTCCGATGCCTCGGGCCGCATCCTGCTGCTCTCCGACGGCCTGCACACCGCCGGCAATCCTGTTTCCGCCGCAGTCGCGGAAGCCGCCGCACGCGGCGTGTCCGTCGATTTCCGCATGCTCTCCCGCAGCGCCGCCGACGACGCCGCGATCCTTTCCGTCGACGCCCCGCTCCGTGCCGCGCCCGGCGTGGTCTACACCGTCGCCGCCCGCCTGTATGCGCAGTCGCCCGGTCCCGCCACCTGCCGCATCCGCAAGAACGGCGGCGTGTGGCTCACGCGCGAGGTCCAGCTCAGGCGCGGCGTAAACACCGTCACCTGGCGCGACAAGACCGATTCGCCCGGCACGGCCAATTATGAGGTCGAACTTCTCCAACCCGAAGGTGCGCCCGCCGACCCGGTCCCGGAGAACAACCGCGTCCGTCGCATCGTCTCCATCGAGGGGCGCAAGCCGGTGCTGCTGATTACCGCGTCACCCACAAAGAACCTCGCACGCATCCTGCGCGAGTCCGGGCTTGATGTCCGCGTGATGGAACCGACCCCGGCTGCCCTCGCGCCCGAGGTGCTCGGCGGCGTCTCCGGCGTGATCTTCGAGAACGTGAAAGCATCGTCTTTCTCCATGGAGTCGCTTGCCCGCCTGAAAGGGCTCGTCGGCGCGGGTTCGCTCGGATTCATGATGACCGGCGGCAAGTCGTCCTTCGCGGTCGGCGGCTATTACAAGAGCGAGATCGAAGACGTCCTGCCCGTCACGATGGAACAGCGCAACGAAGTCCGCAAGGGCACGAACGCCGTCGCCGTAGTGCTGGACCGGTCCGGCAGCATGCAGATGACCACCGCGCAGGGCAAGACCAAGATGTCGCTGGCGAACACCGCCACCGCCGAGGTCCTGAAGCTCCTGTCCGACTTCGACCACTTCGGCGTGATCGCGGTCGACAGCTCCCCGCACATCGTCATCGACCTCGCGCCCGTGCCGTCCGTTCGTTCACGCAAGGAGCGTATCCTCGCCATCGAGTCCAAGGGCGGCGGCATCTACACCTACACCGGGCTGAAAGCCGCGTTCGAGATGCTGGAAAAGAGCGACATCCCGTCGCGCCACATCATCCTGTTCGCGGACGCCGCCGACGCCGAGGAGCCCGGGCAGTACAAGTCGCTGCTCGAAACGGCGGAATCCAAGGGCATCACCGTCAGCGTGATCGGGCTCGGCACCAAAACAGACTCCGACGCAGTGTTCCTGATGGACGTGGCGAAGCGCGGCAAGGGGCTGGCGTACTTCACCGACAAAGCCGAGGAGCTCCCGCGCATCTTCGCCGAGGACACGTTCGTGATGGTGCGGAGCACGTTCCTGAGCGACCCCGTGAAGGCCCTGCTCCAGCCCGCCGCGACCATCATGCCCGGCTCCGGCAAGTTCTCGAAACGGTACGACTTCAACGGCTGCAACCTCTGCTACCTGCGCCCCGGATGCGACGCCCTGCTCGTGACCGACGACGAGGACCGCGCGCCCATCGCCGCCACCGGCCTCTACGGGCTGGGGCGCACCGCCGCGTTCTGCGCGGAGGCCGACGGACGCTACACCGGGCCGTTCGCCGACGATCCCGGCGCAGCCCCGTTCCTGACCTCGCTCGTCTCCTGGATCACCGCGTCCGACGACGAGGGCGCGGACTACATGATCACGCAGGAGATCCGGAGCGGCAGCCATTATGCCGCACTGGAGCTCGACCCCGCCCGCACCGCCGATCCGTTCCGCAATCCGCCCGTCCTGACCGCGGTCTTCTGCGATGAGGACGGCAGGACCGAAACGCGCACGTTCCCGCTCACATGGGACGGCCCCGACCGCCTCGCCGCGGAAGTCCCGCTCCCCGGCGGATCCATCGTGCTCGGCTCCATCCAGTGGGACAACGCGCGCCCGCATCCGCTCGTGCCGGTCGAACTGCCCTATTCCCCCGAATTCCTCCCGAACCAGAACTCCGGTCGCGAGCTCACCGAACTGCTCCGGGCATCCGGCGGACGCGAACGCATCGCCATCGAGGAGACCTGGGACGACCTGCCGAAACGCCTCCGCGCATTCCCGCTCACGCCGCTCTTCTGCCTCGCCGCCATCCTGCTCTTCCTGCTTGAGATCGCCGAACGCCGGTTCCTGCTTATCGGGCGATTCTTCCCCGCGAAACAGCAGAAGAAATCCGCAGGAAACGATGATGCGGACTCCGATTCCGCCTCGAACTCCGGCGTCAGGCTCCCGCGCAAACGCAGGAAAGCGCCGCGCGCCGCCTCAAGTCCGGGCGCGGGGACGTCGGGGAAAGACTCTTCGCAAACCGACACATCCGAATCGGGCTCTTCCGCGGAATCCTCCGCCGAACCGCCCGCAGCCGACTCCATCTCCGCCGCGCTGAAGAAAGCCCGCCGCAGGTAAACTGCACTATTTCTTTCAAAAAGACGGTTTCATGCTTGAAAAAAAAGAATCTATAGGTTATATTTAATATGGAACACTTGAGGCGAGTCATGAATCCGAGCGACAAACCGAAAAAGAAAATCTTCAAAATGCTTTTGCCCGTACGCGATTTCATGCGAGACCAAAGCGGCGAAATCAAACGGGAACTGAACAACATTATATGGAGACTTGAAACTGAGGGCATGCTCGAAATGCCGTATGGTGAAAAGATTAACGGGGACAATCTGTTTGCCATCCGTGTCATTCAGGCGGGAAATATCCGCGTTTTTTATGTGTACGGGCCAGGCAATCTGATTTACGGCATTCATGCATATCAGAAGAAAACCGAACAAATACCGAAAACCGAGCTTAACCAAGCGGCCAGAATGATAAAACTTCTTAAACAATCGGGGAAGATACTATGAAAAAACGTTATACCGATGCAGAACTGCTGGCGGACATCGAGTCTGTAACAGCCGGAACGGACCCCGCCGAAGCGGAACGGGACGCCTATTTCGCCGACCCGGCAAATGCCGCCGAAATCGAGGAGCGGCAAGCCCGCATGGACCTGGTCATCGCTCTTTACAATGCGAGAAAAGAAGCCGGACTGACACAGAAAGAACTGGCGGATCGTCTCGGCACCAAACAGACCTATATCGCAGCTTTGGAACGAGGCAAGAAGAACATCACGTTCTCGACTCTGGCTCGTTACGCCCGCGCCTGCGGAAAGAAAGTCGCCGTGACACTGCTTTAAGGGTTCCCGCCGACTCCATCTCCGCCGCGCTGAAGAAAGCCCGCCGCAGGTGAGCTCCGGCCTCTACCAGTCAAACAAAAAACATGCCAAGGTATCACAATATGGACAAACTGAACAAGACAGACCGGGAAAGGGTCGACCAGACCTTTGAACACGGCGTCAACAATTTCACGGAAGAGGACCTGAACAGGGTCATGGAAAATGCCGAAACGGCGAAAAAGAAGTCCAGCCACCTCGGAAAGCACCTTGAATCCTTCCAGCTCATGTGGTCGCTGCTTCAGGATTACTGGGCGGGAAACTATACCGCCATCCCGTGGAAATTCATCGCCGCGATCGGCTTCGCCATGGCGTACCTCGTTTCTCCGCTTGACGTCATCCCGGACTTCATCGTCCTGGGCTTCGTCGACGACGCCGCGGTGTTCGGGCTGGTCGTTTCCGCGTTCCAGTCCGAACTCGAAAAATACAAAGCGTGGAAAGAAAACCAGCAGCAGTAATCGCCGAAACGGAAATACGATCCGGGCGTCCGGGGCTCAGACGATCGAGCCGGGGACGCCCGTTTTTTGTCGGCGTTTCCTGCCGAAATGATTGTATCGCCGCTTCCGCTTACTTCTTGTTCGGCACGAGCTTGTCGAAGCCGCAGTACGGCTTCAGCACGTCGGGGATCGTGACCGTACCGTCGGCCTGCAGGCGGTTCTCCAGGAAAGCGATCAGCATGCGCGGAGGCGCGACTACAGTGTTGTTCAGCGTGTGCGCGAAATATTTCTTGCCGTCCTTGCCGTTCACGCGGATGCGGAGGCGGCGCGCCTGGGCGTCGCCGAGCGTGGAGCAGGAACCGACCTCGAAATACTTCTTCTGGCGCGGGGACCATGCCTCGACGTCGAGCGACTTCACCTTAAGGTCGGCGAGGTCGCCGGAGCAGCATTCGAGCGTGCGGACCGGGATATCCATGGAACGGAAGAAATCGACCGTGTTGTGCCACAGGCGGTCGAACCACATCATGCTGTCCTCGGGCTTGCAGATCACGATCATTTCCTGTTTCTCGAACTGGTGGATGCGGTACACGCCGCGCTCCTCGATGCCATGGGCGCCTTTCTCCTTGCGGAAGCACGGGGAATAGCTGGTGAGCGCGAGCGGGAGGGATTCCTCGGGGAGGATCTGGTCGATGAAACGGCCGATCATGGAGTGTTCGCTGGTGCCGATGAGGTAGAGGTCTTCCCCCTCGATCTTGTACATCATGGAATCCATTTCGGCGAAGCTCATCACGCCGGAGACGACGTTGCTGCGGATCATGAAGGGCGGCACGCAGTAGGTGAAGCCGCGCCCGACCATGAAGTCGCGGGCGTAGGAGAGGATGCCGGAATGCAGGCGCGCGACGTCGCCGACGAGGTAGTAGAAGCCGTTGCCTGCCACGCGGCGGGCGCTGTCCAGGTCGATGCCGCAGAAGCTTTCCATGATGTCGGTGTGGTACGGGATCTCGAAATCGGGCACGACGGGCTCGCCGAAGCGTTCGAGCTCGACGTTTTCCGTGTCGTTCTTGCCGATCGGCACGGACGCGTCGATGATGTTCGGGATGACCATCATGGTCTTGAGGAGCTCTTCCTCGACGCGGACTTCCTCGGCGGAAAGTTCGTCGATGCGGACGGCGTCACCCGCCATTTCCGCCTTGATCTGTTCCGCTTCGTCCTTCTTCCCCTGCCCCATGAGCTTGCCGATCTCCTTGGAGACGGTCTTGCGTTTGGCGCGGAGGGTTTCGACTTCTGTCTTGATCTCGCGGTTGCGCTTGTCGAGCTCCAGGACCTTGTCGACGAGCGGGAGCTTGGCGTCCTGGAATTTCTTGCGTATGTTCTCGCGGACGGCGTCCGGATTCTCGCGTACGAATTTAATGTCAAGCATGTTCAGTTTCCCCTAGTTTAAGCTCAGAATTCCGGCATCGGGAAGTCGGCGCAGAAGTCGATCACCTCAGCACGGATGGCGGCGAGAGTGGCATCGTCATCCTTCGCCGCGGCCGCACGGTCGATGAAGTCGGCGATGCGGAGCATTTCCGGCTCCTTCATGCCGCGGGTGGTCACGGCGGGCGTGCCGATGCGGATGCCGCTGGTGACGAAGGGCTTTTCGGGGTCGAACGGGATCATGTTCTTGTTGACCGTGATCGCGGCCTTGTCAAGCGCGGTGGCGATCTCTTTGCCGGTGGCGTGGCGCGGACGCAGGTCGACGAGCATCAGGTGGTTGTCGGTGCCGCCGGAGACGATGCGGAATCCTTTGTCGGCGAGCGCGGCGGCGAGCGCGGCGGCATTCTTCACGATCTGCTGCTGGTACGCCTTGAACTCGGGGGACATGGCTTCCTTGAAGCAGATGGCTTTCGCAGCGATCACGTGCATGAGCGGACCGCCCTGGAGTCCGGGGAAGACCTTGGAATTGATCGCCTTGAGGTATTTTTCCTTGCAGAGGATGAGGCCGGAACGCGGGCCGCGGAGGGTCTTGTGCGTGGTAGTGGTGACCACGTCGCAGTACGGGACCGGGTTCTGGTGGAGCCCGGCGGCGACCAGTCCGGCGATGTGCGCCATGTCGACGAAGAGGAACGCGTTGGCCTTGTCGGCGATCTGGCGCAGGCGGGCGAAGTCAATGGCGCGCGGATAGGCGGATGCGCCGGCGAGGATCATGCGGGGCTTGTGCTCCATCGCGAGGCGTTCGATCTCGTCATAGTCGAGGCGCTCGGTCTCGGCGGAAACGCCGTAGGGCACGATGTGGAAGAGGTTGCCGCTGAAGTTCATCGGATGGCCGTGCGTGAGGTGTCCGCCGTGATCCAGGCTCATGGAAAGCACGGTGTCGCCGGGATTCAGCAGGGCGAAGTAGACCGCCATGTTCGCCTGACTGCCGGCGTGGGGCTGCACGTTTGCGGCCTCGGCGCCGAAGAGCTCTTTCGCCCGGTCGATCGCGAGCTGTTCCACCTCGTCGACGAATTCGCAGCCGTTGTAATAGCGCTTGCGGGGATAGCCCTCGGCGTACTTATTGGTGAGCACGGAGCCCTGCGCGGCGCGGATTGCCGTGCTGGTGAAGTTCTCGGACGCGATGAGCTCGATGCCGTTGAACTGGCGGTCGGCTTCCTTGTCGATGAGCGCGGCGATCTCCGGGTCGGCGGAACGGACCGCAGCGATGTCATCGTAGGTGCGCTTTTCGAGGATTTCGAGGCGGCGCACGTGGCGGGCGTCGCCGGAGAACGGGGTGGAGAGCCAGACTTCGATGAGCTCCTTCATCTTCGCCTCGTCCATGTAGTCGGCGGGGAGGACCAGCACGTTCGAGCAGTTGTGAGCGCGGCTGGCGGCGGTGTTCTCCTTGCAGAACGCCACGACGGCGCGGACGCCGTGGAAGCGGTCGGCGGTAATGACCATGCCCGCGCCGCTGCGGCAGAGCAGGATGCCGAGCTGGATCTCGCCCTTGGAAACGGCTTTCGCCATCGCGGATCCGAACACGGAGTAGTCGTCGCCGGCATCGTACACGGAGGGACCGAAGTCCCGTACCGTCATGCCCTTGCTCCCGAGAAACGGGATGAGTTTCGCTTTCAGTTCAAATCCGCCGTGGTCGGCGGCGATGCCGATGGTAAGCCCGGTGGAGCCGTACCAGTCCGTGATCTTGTTCATTTGCGTTGTCCTTATTGTTTGGCTTGGTTTGCCGTTGAAAAATCAGCGTATCCATATCCGCCCGTCCGCTCAAATCCTGCCGCGGAAAAACGAATCGCATATAATATACAACATTTTCCCGAAATAACCAGTCTGAACCGTACCTTTTTATAGAGTTTTTCGGGCGCAGGCGCGCATTCTGCCGGATTCGCGCTTTCCACAGGACGAATATGCCTTCAGCCTTGGTCCGTTTTATCCCAGGCTCAGAGCGGACAGCGCGCGCCAGCCGTTCGGGGTACGCCAGTTCCTCGCGAAAAGCCATTGTTACTCCGATGGCCCGATCCGCCGCCGGACCGCATCATTGCCCATTTTCACGGTTTCAGACGCAAAAATGAGTCCCGAAAACGGGCAAAAACGGGCAAAAACAAAAAAAATCGAAAAAAAAACGAAAAAAAATTTGATTTTGGCTTGAAAAAAGGCGGATGCAGGGTAAATTAGGGGAAGAAAGGTGAAAATAGGGGCTCCCAAGGGGAAACCTTGATACAATACGAAACCTGCCATGGCAAACGACACGAAAACAACCTCAAATCTCTGCATTCTGAGCGGCAACTGCGAGTACAAGCTCGACAGTCAGCACCGTGTCGCCGTGCCGTCGGATTGGCGCAGCCAGTCCCCGAGCGGTTGTTTCGTGCTCATTCCGGGTCGCGACCAGACGCTCCAATTGTATACGGAGGAAGTGTACAACGAGCGCATCGGCGCGAAACTGAACTCCCTTTCCCCGTCGAATCCCGCCGACCTCAAGAAACTCCGCCAACTGGGCGCCCGCACGTTCAAGCTTCAGTGCGACAAGCAGGGCCGCATCCAGATCCCGCAGATCCTGATGGATTTCGCCCAACTCAAGGACACTGTCGCGTTCATCGCGTCCGGCAACTTCGGCCAGATCATGGACGGCGCCCGCTGGAAAGCCGAATTCGAGGCTTTCAACGAGACCGGCGACAGCTTCCTGGATGTACTGGATTAAGGAGGCCGCGGCATGAACACGACTCAGCTCAAGACAGAACCCCAGGCCGAAGCTCCGAAGCACATCCCCGTGCTCCCGGAGGCCGTCTGCTCGTTCCTGGCGCCCGAGGGCCGCACCGTCCGCCGCATCGTCGACGGGACCGTGGGCTACGGCGGGCACAGCTCACTGCTGCTGAAAGCCAAGCCGGAAGCGGAACTGCTCGGCCTCGACCGGGATGAAGAGGCTTTGGCGGCAGCCCGCGAACGCCTCGCTTTCGCCGGGGACCGCGTGCATCTCGTCCACTCCGACTACTCCCGCATGGCAGACCGCGCAGCCGCGCTCGGCTGGGACAAGGTCGACACCATACTTCTCGACATCGGCGTGTCTTCGCGGCAGATCGACGACGCGGAACGGGGCTTCTCGTTCCGTTTCGCCGAAGCTCCGCTGGACATGCGGATGGACCGTTCCCGCGGACGCACCGCCGCGGACCTCGTCAACACGCTCCCCGAAGAGGAGCTCGCAACCATATTCCGCGATTACGGCGAAATCCGGGAGGCGCGCCGCCTCGCCCGCCGCATCGCAGAAATCCGCCCGGAAAAACCGTTCGTCACCTGCGGAGACCTGACCGCGGTCTGCGACGAGATCCTCGGCGGATTCCACCGCAAGGGGGGCCGCAAAGGCCCGCCCGCTCCCACGCTCGCATTCCAGGCCCTCAGGATCGCCGTCAACGGTGAACTCGACGAACTTCGCGAGGGCCTTCAAAACGCAGTCGACCTGCTGTCTCCCGGCGGCCGCATGGCGGTCATCAGCTTCCATTCGCTGGAGGACAGGATCGTCAAGAACTTCATCCGGGAAATGGCGATGAACTGCAAATGTCCGCCCGGCACGCCCGTCTGCATCTGCTCCTGGCGCGCCGTGCTGAAACCCCTGACCAAGAAGCCCGTCGAGGCCGACGAACGCGAACTCGCCGCCAACCCGAGGGCCGCCTGTGCAAAATTGCGCGCTGCAGAAAAACTTTAACCATAAACGAGAGCGGGACAAAACAATGAACCATTTCACCAAAAAAACAAGTCCGTCGAAGGACGGGACCGCGGCGGGGCCCCAGGAAACGCCCTGGGTCGCGGGCCTGATCTTCAAAATGGCGCTGATCATGATGATCATCTTCTCCGCCTTCTTCGCCCGGGTGCACCTGAACGACAAGACCGAGCAGCTGGCGCGCGAGAAAACGCGCATCATCGAGCAGATCCGGGAGAAGCGCACGGAGATCCAGACGCTCAATATCCAGCTCGCGAACCTGCGTTCCTGGGACAACGTCAACGCGAAGATCCGCCAGTACAACCTGGCGCTCCGCGCGGTCAACCCCAGCCAGGTGCGCCACATGAAACGATTCGAAGGCGAGGTCGCCGCACCGTCGTCGCTCTACGGGGGCGACACCCGCATCGCGGACTCCGCCGCAAACTCCGCGCAGAACACCGCCGGAGGCATTCAGTAACAAAAACCAGCAACCCGAAAAAGACAGGAAAGGATCATCGGCATGACATTGTTCCGCTCCATGGCCATCCGCATGGCTCTCGTTTACATCCTGCTTGTCGGCGGGTTCGGTTATGTCGCGTACGCGCTCTACGGGGTGCAGATCACACGCCACGACGAACTGTTTGAAAAGGCGCAGCACACCTATACGACCCGGATCGAGACGCACGGCACGCGCGGCGAAATCTACGACTTCGGCGGCTCGCTTCTTGTCGGAAACATGCCCACGATGGACGTCGTCGGCGATCCGGCAAACATTTACATCTTGAACAAAAAGGACGTCGAAAAGACGGAGACGGAGTGCCGCATGATCGCGGATTTCTTTGAAAGGAATTGCGAAAATGTCAACGCCGACGAGATCTTCCGCCGCCTGATGCGCCGTTCATTTACCACGACGGACAAAAACGGGGAAAAGAAAGAGCAGGATTGCCATTACGCCGTGATCGCCACAGGCGTGGAATACGAAAAGGCAAAGGAGCTCAGAAACAAGGTCAAGGAACTGTCTTTCCACGGGGTGTCTTTCACCAGTTCCTATCGCAGGAAATACCCGAAAAACACAATGCTGGCGAACATCCTCGGCCTCACGAACGTCTCCTATGATACGTTCGTCCCCGTCCAGGGCATCGAACGCTCCCTCAACGAAGCCATGACCGCCACCTCCGGCTCCATGGTCTACGAACGCGCCAGAAACGGCCGTTCCGTGACATTTGCGAACAGCAGAAGCGAACCCACGCTCGACGGCTACGACATCTTCCTGACCATCCGCGAACCGCTTCAGGCCATCGTAGAGGAGGAACTGGACCTGATGTGCGAACGCGTGAAGCCGCATGCCGCCTGGGCGATCCTCGTCGACCCGACGAACGGCGACGTGCTCGCCGCGGCGCAGCGTCCCACGTTCAATCCGAACGACCGCAACACGATGACACCGGATTCCTCCACGAACCGCCTTTCCGAGCTCGCGCTCGAACCCGGCTCGATCATGAAGCCGTTTGTGATCTCCTACGCGCTCGACAGGGGATTCGTGACGCCCGGCACCATGGTGGACTGCGAACAGGGCGTATGGAAATACGCGGGGCGTCTCCTGCACGATACGCACAATGTCGGCAAGGTGCCCGTGACCGAGATCATCAAGCAGTCCAGCAACATCGGCACGGCGAAAGTCTCGGTCATGATGGGCGCGAAAAACCTCGACACCGCACTGCGTTCGTTCGGATTCGGGCAGAAGACCGGCATCCAGCTCAAGCCAGAAACGTCCGGCATATTCCGCCCCCTCGAAAAATGGGATTCCCTCTCCGTCTCCCGCTTCTGCATCGGCCAGGGCATCGCGGTCTCGCCGCTCCAGCTCGCCCGCGCCTACTGCATGATCGCAAACGGCGGCTACAAGGTCAATCTCCGCATCGTGGACCGCATCGAACGCGGTGACGACGTGCGCGTCATGCCCGTGGTCAAGGACGAAAAGAGCATCTTCGCCAATCCGACGACGAAAAAGATGATCACCGACATGATGATCGGCGTGACCGAGGCCGGCGGCACATGCACCGAAGCGGCCATCGAGGGGTTCCACGTCGCCGGCAAGACCGGCACGGCGCAGAAAGTCATCAACGGCGCGTACTCGAACCGCTACTACGCCTCGTTCGTCGGGTTCGTCCCGGCGGAAAACCCGCGGTTCGTCCTGCTCGTCACATGTGACGATCCCACGGTCGGCAGCCGCTATGGCGGATCCGCCTCCGGCCCCACGTTCAAAGCCATCGCCGAGCGCACGCTCAAATACATGCACGTCCAGCCTCAGCTTTCGAAAGAGGCCTGGCTTGCGGAACGTTCCGCCGCGCAGAAAGCCCTCCACGAGCGCAAGGTCCGCGAGGATGCGCTGGTCCAGGCGAGGCGCGAAGAGCGCGACCGCCAGCTCAAGGCGGAAAAGGCGAAGGAATCCGCGAAAAAGACCGGCACGGCGGTCGCAAGCCGCCCGGCGACGACCGGCACAAAAACTTCAACCATCCGGCGTTGAACGCCTCCGGCAGCCACACACAGACCTTTCTTTGTACCCGCGAAAATGCTTTCTCCCGTTTTTGCGGGTATTTTTTACTTCAAATCGCTTTATTTTCTGAAATGACCCCATTTTTTTTCAAAAAAAAACGGCGTTTTTGGATTTTTCCGCTTGAATTAAGCTCATTGTGGTCTATTATATAGATGAACATCAATTCACCTCTTTTTCCCAAGGAGTCCCCATGAACAAAGTTCAAATCATGCCTTGCCTGGACATGCAGAACGGACGCGTCGTCAAGGGCGTCCATTTCATCGATATCGCCGACGCCGGTGATCCCGTCGCCTGCGCCGAGGCATATTGCGCCGCCGGAGCAGACCAGCTCGCGCTCCTCGACATCAACGCCACGGTCGAAAACCGCGGCACGCTGCTCGACGTCGTCAAGTCCGTCGCCGCAGCCGCGACTGTCCCGTTCACCGTGGGCGGCGGCATCAGCGACGAGAAGAGCGCGGAAGCCGTCCTTTCCGCCGGCGCCGACTGCATCTCCATCAGCTCCGCCGCGTACAAGAATCGCGCCCTGCTCGCAAGCCTGGTCAAAGAATTCGGCGCGAACCGCATCACCGCCGCGATCGACGTGGATGCGAACGCCGCCATGCCGTCCGGCTACGAGGTCTACATCAACGGCGGACGCACCGCGACGGGGACCGACGCGCTCGAATTCGCCAAGTTCGTCGACGACACCGGCGTCGACGTGATCCTCCCGACCAGCAAGGCCGGCGACGGCGCGCGCACCGGCTACGATCTTCCGCTCATCCGCATCCTCGCCCAGAGCTGCCGTGCCGCCATTGTGGCGTCCGGCGGAGCCGGGACGATGGAGCATTTCTTCGAGGCAGCCGAGGCGGGCGCCTCCATCCTGCTCGCCGCTTCCGTCTTTCACTTCCACATGATCGACATCGGCGAGCTCAAAGCCTACCTCAAATCCAAAGGTCTCCAAGTCAACGCTTAACTTCGCGAGGTGTGACCATGAAAAAAACTCTTACTGCTACCGCAATCTGCTGTGCCGCATTGCTCGCTCCCGCCCTTTATGCTCAGCGCCCCGAGCATGCCGCCCTCATCGCGCAGGAAGGCCGCGGCAATGCCGACGCGGCTTTCCGCCTGTACGAACTCGCCCAGAGCGGCCAGCTTTATTCCCGCAAGGATGAAAACGACCGCGCAGCCCAACGTTACCTCAGCCGCGCCGCCGAGCTCGGCAGCGTTTCCGCTCGTTACCAGTTCGCCCGCGACCGTCTCTCCGGGCAGACCTCCCTCCGCGCCGGACAGAAGACCGCGTTCGAGTACCTGCTTGAACTGGCAAAGCTTCCGACTTCCAGGGACTTCACCGCCGAACAGTATTTCGAGGTGCATTCTCTCCTCGGCGAATGCTATGAAAACGGCAAGGGCGTGCAGCCGAACCTCGACCTCGCTTTCCGCTACTACCTTTTCGCCTCCGTCCAGAACGAAAAGGCGCGCCTCGCACTTGCCCGCATTTTCATGAAAGGCATCGACTCCATCGGACTGAAAGCCAACCCTGACGCCGCGATGTTCGAGTTCTTCGACGTCTTCACGAAAAATGAAAAGCGCGTCCCCGAGATCATCGGCATGCTCCGCAGCGCCGGAAAAGTCAACGATTTCTCGAAATTCCTGGAACGCAAGGCGCGCGCCGGCGACCCGACCGCGGCATATTTCCTTGCCACGAACACGTTCTCCGGCACGATCTTCCCCAAGGAAGTCCAGAAGTCGCTGGAAATGTATGAACTCGCGGTCCGCTACGGCGACCTGAACGCCGCTATCGACCTCGGCGACATCTACACGTTCGGGCGCAACTTCATCCCCGTTGATGTCGAAAAGGGCAATGCCTATTACGACCTCGCGCTCGCTTCCACCGAAACGCGCGAGACCGCGGCAAAGCGCCTGCTCCGCTACATCGAACAGCAGAACGACCCGTACAAGCTCTTCCAGTACCTCGTCCTGTCCAACGACCTCCGCGGCGCGCGCAACGTCATCCGCCAGAACGTGCAGATGAGCTGGTCCGCCGAGGACATTTACCTGAAAGCGAAAGAGTTCAAGGACGGCAGAGTGCGTGCGAAGCAGTACGACAAGCGCGCGCAGACCGACTATTTCGAACGCCTCCACATGGCGTCCAACGCCGGTTACTTCCTCGCCGTCGAAGACTATTTCCGCGAGGCGGGAAGCCGCGAATACGCCCGCATGATCTGGGCGCTTGAGCTTGATCCGCATCCCGAGGATCCAGACTGGCTCTACACGCTCTCCGTCTGCTACCGTTCCGGCGGCACCGACAACAAGAGCCGCGATTTCAAGAAATCCCTCGACTACATGATCAAGGCCGCCGACAAGGGGCATGTGACCTCCATGGACCTTCTCGTGAAGCTCTACACCCGCGGCGGCGCACGCTACGGCGTGCCGGATCCCGTGCCCGAACTTGCCCAGAAGTACACCGACCTGCTCGTCCAGCACGATTACAAGCTCAAATATCCGAGCTACTTCAACGCCTACCTCGAAGAACTCGAATCGGTCAAGGATAAGATAGAGGAAAGCGACGAGGATGTCGAATACGATGCCACCAGCCTCGATCCGGCGTTCCGTTCCGTCCAGACCAGCCCTCTCGCGGCCATGGCACTCGCAAAGATATTCATGACGGGCAACGATGATTTCAAGGTGGAAAAGGATGAAATGACCGCGCTGGTCATGCTCCACGAAGCGGCGGCGAACGGATACGAACCCGCGATCCGCGAACTTGAAAAGATCTGCAAGGAAGGCATTACCGACGTCATCTCCCCGAACAGCAACTTCTCCGCGAAATATGCGTCCCTTCTGAAGTACATCCCGAGATATGTCCAGCCCGAGGACGGCGTCGGAACCAGCACGCAGAAGACCGACGACACCAAGGCCGACACCCCTGCCGCCGGCAGCCAGCCCAGCAGATTCCCGGTCATCCGGCCCACCATTCCGCGCAGAGGCTGGACCCCCGGCATGGGCATCACCATGCCCGGAATGGGCGGAATGCCCGGAATGGGCGGAATGCCCGGAATGGGCGGAATGCCCGGAATGGGCGGAATGCCCGGTACGATCCCCGGAACTGTCCCCGGAGCCAGGCCCGGTACGATCCCCGGAACTCCCGGCGCGATCCCCGGTACGATCCCCGGAACTGTCCCCGGAGCCAGGCCCGGTACGATCCCCGGAACTGTCCCCGGAGCCAGGCCCGGTACGATCCCCGGAGCGCCCGGCGCGATTCCCGGAGCGGGCAGGCCAGGCGCAGGCGCGACCGGCGGCAATTCCGCCGCTTCCGAAGCCACCTCTGCCGCTTCCTCTACTGCTCCGGCGGCCGACGACGCCCAGCCGAAAGAAGAAGACAAGCCGCAGGAACAACCGCCTGCGAACGAAGACGAATAATGCAGGAGATTTGACGCTCCCATGAAAAAAATACTGTTCTTCCTGACGGCGGCGATCCTCGTCGCCGCCGCTATCCCCGTTTTCGCGCAGAGCGCATCCGGCGGCATCGTGGTCACGGCGGAAGCCAAGAACGCCAACCCGACGCTTGTCTTCTCCGGCGGCTCGCTGGACCAGGCGCTCTCGGCGAAGATCCTCTCCGACTTCAAGTTCTGCGGCTGGTTCAACGTGCTCAATTCCGGGACGGCGGCCTATCAGGTCTCCGCCAAGGGCAGCCTCCAGGACTTCACGGTCACCGTTTCGAACAGCGCGGGCGTCCCGATCCACTCGTTCCGCATCACGGACAGCAAGGAAGTGGACGCCGCGGCCCACACGGCGGTCGACACGGTGCTGAACAAGCTCTTCGGCATCCAGGGCATCTGCCGCTCGAAGATCGTGTTCTCCGCCGCCACCTCTGCTAAAAACCGCGAAATCTTCGTCTGCGACTTCGACGGCAAGAACATCAAGCAGCTCACAAAGCACAATACGCTCTGCGTCGAACCGTTCTGGACGGCCGATGGGAAAAGCGTCATCTACATCTTCTACGGGTCCGGCGGCATCACGAACCTGGTGCAGCGCAACATGGAGATCGGCCTCGACCGCAAGCTCACGTATTACGGGGGCATCGATGCCGGCTCGCTGTCGCCCGACGGGAAGACCCTCGCCGTGGTCCGCTCGGAGAACAAGACGGTCGACCTCTTCACGCATCCGCTCGAGGGTGGCAAGCCTAAGCAGCTCACCAGCGGCAAATCCGTCGAGGCAAGCCCCTGCTGGAGCCCGGACGGAAAGAAACTCTGCTTCGTCTCCGACGCGAAGAACGGACGCCCCATCCTTTACATGATCGACCCCGTCGCGGGCGGCAAAGCCACGGAGATCACCGGACTCGTCGGCAGCGAACGCGTCACGCCGTCCTGGTCCACGGACAACAAGATCGCCTACTGCGCGAAGATCAACCGCAACTATGAACTCCGCGTCGCGAAGCTCAGCGCGGACGGCAAGTCGGGCGTCATGGAGGAAGTCGGCGTCGCGGGAAACAACACGTTCCAGGGGGAGGACCCGTCCTGGGCCCCGGACAACCGCCACGTCACGCTGACCGTGAACGACGCCATCTACGTGATCGACACACGGCTCGGCGCAAAGCGCAAGCTCGTTTCCGGCAACGGCAAGATCGGCCAGGCAAACTGGTCGCCCATCCTGAAATGAGCGCGGACGCATCCGTCTTATCCTCAGTTCCGCGATCATGACGAACCAGGCTTTTCTCGACTGGCTGGCCACGCTTGAATTTTTCGGCATCAAGCTCGGGCTTGACCAGACGCGCGCGCTTTTTCAGGCGGCAGGCTCGCCGGAACGCGGCTTGAAGTTCATCCATGTGGCGGGAAGCAACGGCAAGGGCTCCGTCTGCGCCATGATCGAATCCGGGCTCCGCGCCGCCGGGTTCCGCACGGGTTTCTATTCCTCGCCGCACCTCGTTTCCCCTTGCGAACGCTTCCGCATCGGCGGACGCCCGGTCTCGGAGGACGAACTCTGCGCCGTTCAGGACATCGTCCTGCCCGCCGTCGCGGAACTGGAACGCAACGGCATGAAAGCGACCTATTTCGAGGTCACCACGCTCATCGCCGCCATCCTCTTCGCTCGCGCGAAATGCGATTATGTCGTCTGGGAAGTCGGCATGGGCGGCAGGCTGGACGCGACGAACATCGTCACGCCCGTCGTCTCCGTCGTCACCGGCATCTCCATGGAGCACGCGCAGTACCTCGGCGACACCATTCAGAAGATCGCGGGCGAAAAGGCGGGGATCGTGAAAAAAGGCATCCCCGTGTATTGTTCCTCCGGCACCCCGATTCCCGCCCGGAACGTGATCGGATTCCGCGCCGCCGAGCTCGGCGCGCCGTTCCGCATCCCGCCCGAACCGTCCGCGCCATCCAGCGTCCGCCTGCTCAACGACGGTCACATCGTGGAACAGCACTTCACGTTCGACGACGTCCCGCTTTCGCTCAGGCTCGCCGGGCCGCATCAGCGCAGGAACGCCGCGCTCGCTTTCTCCGTGCTGCGTTACCTCGCCGACCTCGGCGGATTCGATTTCGCGGCGGCGATCGACGGGCTCCGGCTGACACGTTGGCAGGGGCGCTTCGACCTGTATCCCGAGTTCGGGCTCGTGCTGGACGGCGCACACAATCCCGAGGGCGTCGGCGCGCTCGCCGAGACGCTTAGTGAGGTCTTCCCAAATCAAAAGTTCCGCTTCATCTTCGGGGCGTTCTCCGACAAGAACACGCTCGAAAGCCTGCGCCTGCTCGCACCGTTCGCCACGGAATTCGTCTTCGTCAAGCCGGAATCCGCGCGCCCCAGCAAGTCCGCCGCCGAGCTCGAGTCCGAGCTTGCACGCATCGCTCCGGGCGTTCCCGCGTCCGATTCCGGGCTGGACGAAGCGATCTCTTCGCTCGGGCCTGAACACCCTACCGTCCTCTGCGGCTCCCTGCACCTCTGCGGCGACGTCCTGGCGCGCCTGCGCGTCCCCGTCCGCTGAGCCTCCGCGAAAACGCGGAAACCGCCCTAAGCGGGGTCTTTCTTCTCCTCGTCGGAAATCACATTATATTTTCCATATATAAAGAGATAATTCTGCGGAAAAGAACTGTATGCCAAAAACTTTTTTCACAAAAATATCAAGTCTTTTCTTGCTTTTTTTGACTTCCGGTGTATATTAGTTAATCCTTTTTTCAAACACCAAGAGGTAAGCCTAATGTCTTCTTCATCCATTGCTGAAAAAAATTTGGCGCGGCTCGCAAAGACCAGCCTCGCACAAGATTTCGTCACCCGTCACAATGGCGAATGGAACCACACGGACTGGCTCGAATTCTGCGCGTTCCTTGAGGAAAATGGCTACACCCCCATCGACCTCGACCGCGTCGGTCTCCTCCTCGAGCAGAAGAAATCCGAATTCTTCGAGCGCCGCTGAACCGCGGAGCCTCCCCCCTCATGGCTGACAGTCCCGACCGCACCGCGTCCGGTTCGCTGTACATCGTTGCCACGCCCATCGGCAACCTTGAGGACATCACTCTGCGCGCGCTCCGCGTCCTGAAGGAAGCTGACCTCATCCTCGCCGAAGACACGCGCCGCACAGCCATCCTGCTTCAGCATTTCGACATCAGAAAACCGCTGGAATCCTACCACATCTTCAACGAGCATGCGCGTACGCCCGCGCTCATCCGCCGCATTCGGGACGGACTGAACGCCGCACTCGTGAGCGACGCCGGCACACCGTGCATCGCCGACCCCGGATTCATGCTCATCCGCGCCGCCGTGGAGGCGGGCATCGAACCGGTCATCATCCCCGGCGTCTCCGCGCTGACGTTTGCGATCTCCGCCAGCGCCCTGCCCTCAGACCACTTCACGTTCCACGGGTTCGTCCCCGTCAAGAGCGGACGCCGCCGCGCCGAGCTTGAGCGCATTGCCGCCGACAAGCGCACCGCGGTCGTCTTCGAATCGCCGTTCCGCATCGCGAAGCTCCTCGCCGAAGTCGCGGAAATCATCGGTCCCGACACCCCGCTCGCGCTCATTCGCGAAGCCACGAAGATCCACGAACAAATCCTCCGCGGCTCGGCGTCACAGCTCGCCGAGCAGGCGCAAAAAGTCAACTGGAAAGGCGAATGCGTGCTCGTCATCGACGCCCGCGACGCCGCCGACCGCACAGCCGAAGAGGATCTCGGCGCCGCGCCCCTGGACGATGGCGCGGAAGACTGATCCCGGCGCTTCAAACGAACTCGTTTTCCACCTTTTTCCGTGAAAACGCCTTTTTTCGTCCTTTTTTTCCTGTTTTCCGCTGATTTATGTTTGCATTTTAACATCTTTCGTGTATATTATCTTTTAGACAAAAATATTTTTAACCAAAGATTCTTTTCAGGAAAGCAAGCGAACATGACCAACTTCTCCCGTTTCTCCGCCCTCGCCGCCGTTCTCCTCGCCGCATCCGTCTCCGCATGCACGACCATCCGGGAGCTCCCGCCCGTCGATTCCGACGCTGACGCCGAACTCAGCATCGGCTCCGCGAAAGAACGCGACTACTCCCGCAAGCTGCTCGAGGCGTTCCTGAAAGACGACGCGTCGGGATTCCTCGCGCTGCTCTCCCCCGAGATGAAAGAGGAGTTCGGCAAGGACAAGTTCACGCTCTCGCGCAAGGTCATCACCGAGGAGCTCGGCAAGCCCGTTTCGTTCAGCTACGTCACCGCGCTGGAACACGTCGCGATCACGCCCTACATCTGGAAAGTGCGCTTCGTGCGCAAGAACAAAGAGGACAAGGAGTACTACACCGAAGCGCTCTTCCGCGTCCTCGCCGGCCACGACAAGGAAGACAACGTGATCGTCGTCGGCTTCAATTTCCTCTGATCGAGTCCGAATCGGCACCCCGGGGAACCGAATCCCCGGGGCGCTTTCGCATAGCTGCGTTTTTTCCCACACACATATTCCCCCCAACCAAACCACAGAAAACACATGAACCAGACCACAAGAACCATTCTCTGCCTGGCTGCCGGCGCGTTCTGCCTCGTTTCGCTTGCTGCGAACATGCAGGCGCAGCAGGACGATGACGCGTCCTCCAGAACCATCCACCTGAAGCAGGACGATGCTCATGTCCTCTTCGACAGCCGCGTCTACGAACTCAAGAACGTGACCTCCGAATCCGTTCTGCCGTTCGTGAACTCCGCCATCCAGCGCTACCACCGCAATTCGACCATCCGCCGCGTCACCGCCATCGCCCCTGACGCGAAGGACGCCATCCTCGTCTCCACGGGCAAGGACTTCCTGCCCTACGTCGACGAGATCGTGGCTGCGCTCGACCGTCCCGGCCAGAAAGGCATCCAGGGCACAGGCGTGGCGCGCATCGCCTACACCCCGAAATACCGCGCCGCGCAGGAATTCTCCGAGCTGATCGACAAGACGCTCGGCTCGTCCGTCGGCAAGGCGTACGTGAACGAGGAAACGAACACGATCTTCTGGCGCGACCAGACCGACTCCGCCGAGGGCACGCTGAACTTCCTCAAAGACGAGCTTGACCGCCCCCTGCCCCAGGTCGCACTCCGCCTGAACTACTACGAACTCCGCGACAGCGACCTGAAGGACTGGGGATTCGACTACCTCGCGTGGAAGAACGGCCCCGGCGTGAACCTGCTGAACCTGAGCTACAATGCCGGCCGCCTCGCCATCGACCAGGTGCTGGACGACCTCCAGTTCGTCGCCACCTCGACCTGGGGCTACGGTGGGTTCTTCACCGCGCCGCAGTTCGACATGAGCTTCATCCGCTGTCTCCAGCAGTCCGGCAACGCCTCCGCTGCCGCGAACGTGTCCCTCACCATGGTGAACACGCCCGTGCACTCGCTTGAGGAGTACGCCCTGGTCCGCAACGCACAGGAAAGCGCCCCGGACAAGGCGCCGTTCATCTACCGCGCCTCGATGTATCCGGAATACCAGAACATCGCCAAGAACGTGCTCGGTCGCACGTTCGTGGGCAAGAGCTTCTACGAGGACGAGGACGGCAACAAGTATTCCGATCCCCCGGCGCTCGACGTCCAGATCATCAACCCGTTCATCTGCCTCCCGCAGGAAAACGCCCCCGCCGGAGCGTACAATGAGAAATACAAAGTCTCCGACGCCGCATCCGACCTCAACAAGGACATGGCAAAGACCGATGGCTGCGTGATGTTCGACTACTCCCTGTTCTTCAAGGACGTCGTCGAGCGCGGCAACACCGGCGCCGAACTCAGCAACAACGTGCTTTGCGCGGGCGCTGCCACCCTCGGACTCGGTCATGAAAAGGTCCTGACCGTGTACGAAAAGGAAAACGATGTCGAGCAGACCATCGGCCTCCCGATCCTCTGCCGCATCCCCGTCATCAAATACCTCTTCAGCACCGTCACCAGCATCAAGGAACGCACCTACGTGATCGTGACCGCCGAAGCCGTCCTGCTCCATCCCGAAGAAAAGCGCGCCATCCCGCAGACCACCAGCGTCAACAAGGACGTGAAGCGCCGCATCGAAAACCCCTTCCGCAGCAACTCCGACGATGATGCCCCCAAAGCGTTAACCGCAGCCGAACAGCAGGCCGAAAGCGAGGACTGATCCATGAAAACCAATCTCTACAGAAATATCATCCTGACGTTCGCCGCCGGACTCATCGCGGCATCCTGCAACTCCGACCAGCTCCCGCAGCCCCCGCCGAACGTCTCCATCCTCGAGGGCGCCCAGGTGCCCAATCAGATCACGCTCACCCCGCAGGCAATCCCCGGTTCGGCGAAGAGCGAATCCGACGCCCCGAGCGGCGGCTATGCTCCGTCCAACGTCCAGGCACAGCTCAAGATCGACGTGAAAGACGGCACGAAGGAAGTCAAGGTCATCCGCGACAACACCGACCCCTTCGTGATCACGAAGCCCTACACCATCAAGAACGCCGACCCCTACGCGGTCCGCAGCTATCTTGAAGCCGCAGTCGGCGCGCGCAGCGTCGGCACAAGCCCCGCTCAGGCGACCGCGGTCAAGTTCGAGGACGGCACCGGCGTGGTCCTCGTCTCCGCCGAGGAATACCGTTTCCAGGACAACGAGGACGGTCGCGGCATCGACGGCATCGTGGCAGCGCTCGACCGCAAGGGCCTGACGTACTCCGGCGATGCCGGCACGCGCGTCTATTTTCCCCGCGCCAGCAAGGCCGCGAACCTCCGCGACATGCTGCTGAAAGTCGGCTCCTCCGAGCTTGATCCGCAGTTCGAAATCTCCCCCAGCACGATCCTCGTCGACGGCGAGCTCAACGCGCTCGTCATCTGCGCCCCGGAATGGTCCTGGGAAGACATGCGCAAGCTCCTCGTGAGCTACGACCGCCCGATCCCGGAGATCAAGATCTCCTACCGCGTGATCGAAATCTACGCCGAAAACGACGACCGCATCGGCGTCGACTTCCAGAGCTGGAAGAACAACGAGGGCGTCGACCTCTTCTCCGCCGGCGCCATGATGAGCCGCAACTGGGGCACGTTCTTCACCAGCAGCGTCCAGGACACCGGATTCAACAAGGTCTCCTACTGGAACTTCAACCCGAAGTGGAACACCCGCTACCTCGACTTCATGACCTCCATCGGCAAGGCAAAGATCCTTGCCCGCGGCGAGATCGTGGCACAGAACCGCACCGTCTCCACCGTCCAGGTCGCCTCCGGCTTCTTCTATGACCGCACGTTCTACACCGCCGGCGCGAAGACCATCGCCGAGGGCACGGGCGAATTCGCCTACACCGACCCGAACCCGGACACCATCCTCCGCGAGGCCATCACGAAGATCCAGCCGTACTCCAAGCTCAAGCAGCTCTACAAGGAAGCCGGCACCTCCGCTATCATGAAGCCCGACGGATACACGCTCCGCACCATGAACACCCAGACCGGCACGAACACCTACGGCGACGTCTCCGCGGTCGTCTACGGCAACGACTCCAAGACCAGCCCGCTCGCCAAATTCCTCACCGGCTACGTCAAGGCAGACGGCACCGTGGTCAACGGCGCGTACTACAACACCAACTGGGACAACGCGAACGCAGCCCCCGGCATCATCCACGGCTGGCTCCAGTACCCGATGGTCACCGACGGATTCAAGTTCGACCTCCGCGTGACCCCGGTCGTCACCTCCAAGGCCGCGAAGATCCGTTTCGACCTCGACAGCATCTCCCTGCTCGGCTGGAACGCCGACGGCTCCGCCCGCCTCAGCAAGTCCGGCACCGGGACCACGTTCCAGATCGGCACCGAGGCCGAGGAATTCGTCATCGGCGGCCTCAAGAAGTCCGAGTCCGTCCGCAGCACCGCGGGCCTGCCTTTCCTGAAAGACATCCCGGTCCTCGGACGCGCCGTCTCCACCGAATCCGAATCCATCAAGCAGTCCCAGCTCGTCGTGATCGCCAAGGTCGAATACTCCAACCCCGACGACAAAGCGGGCGAAGAGATCACCGAGGACCTCGGCAAGATCGTCAAGAGCGTGAACAAGGGCATGACCAGCCGCGTCGGCAACATGTTCTTCCAGCAGTACGGCCTCGACGAGGACCGTTCCGATCGCGTCGACCGCCTCGACAGCGTCGGCAACTTCATCAACGACGACTACAAGGAGATGAAGTGATGAAAAAGAACGGCGGCAAAAGGGCTCCGCGCCTCGATCATGAGGCGCCGCTCCCTCACACTTCGCCGGATCTTGAATCCTTCAAGAAGATGGTCCGCCTCCTCGAGAGGAAGCACCGCGCTTTCCTCGAACAGGACTGGAAGGAGCACGCCTACGAAATCCAGCGCAGCCAGTTCAACCAGCTCATGACCGTCCGGTTCGCGATGCCGTGCAACCTCGGCAGGATCATGGCGGTCACCGGGCTGACCTCCGCCGGCGCGTCACTCTTCGTCGACAAGCTCGTCCAGAGCGGATACCTGCTCCGCGCCGACGACCCGAACGACCGGAGAAACGTAAGGATCTCCCTCTCGGAAAAAGGCGCCAAGTTCATCGAGGAAGTCGTCGACAGGTTCAATGCCTTCATCAACGCCTATCTCCGCACCAGGACCGAAGAGGAACTGGCAGTCATCACGCAGGCCATGAAGATCATCAACGAAACGCTCGACGACGGGGAGGAGATCTCCGCACCCCGTTGAACGTGTCGTCAGCTCACGAACCGTTTCCCGCCCGCCCTTTCGGGGGCTGGCGGGATTTTTTGCATCCGGTCGCCGGCGTTTTCGGTCTGCTCAAGTGAGCGGGAACACACGCTGAGGACAGAGTTAAATAAAGTAGGGGGTTACCATAAAAAATCAATAGAAATCAAGCTGCAAATGAGGAAAGCAGTTTAGAAAATGCACAAAATCAACTGTTTAGCTTTTTATATTTATCCACAAATAGTACATGTTTTTAACAGATTATACATGCAAAATGCTATTGACAAATCATTTCGGGGATTGTATATTAGACCGGAAAAACCCCAAACAACCAAACAAGTGAGCTCAAATCCCCTCGCCCGGTGGCGTAAGGATTCAGGCTCGCACCAACAATCACAAGGAGTTCTCATTATGAAACTCGGTCATTTCCTCGGTTGCGCAGCGGCGATCGCCCTCGCGATCACGGTCTTCGCACAGGCCCCGGCTCCTGCCGGCGGCGCACCTGCTGGCGGCGCACCTGCCATGGGCGGCTTCGGCGGCTTCGGTGGCGGTATGGGCGGCGGCATGCCTGGTGGCATGGGCGGCATGGGCGGCTTCGGCGGCTTCGGCGGCGGTGCTCCCGGCGGCGCGGCTCCCGGCGGCGCGGCTCCCGGCGGCGCGGCTCCTGCTGGCGGCGCTCCTGCCGGTGGCATGGGCGGCTTCGGCGGCGGCATGGGCGGCTTCGGCGGCTTCGGCGGCGGCGCGCCCGGCGGCGCGGCTCCCGGCGGTGCTCCCGCTGGCGGCGCTCCTGCTGGCGGCGCTCCTGCTGGCGGCATGGGCGGCTTCGGCGGCTTCGGCGGCGGCATGGGCGGCGGTATGCCTGCCATGGGCGGCTTCGGCGGCTTCGGCGGCGGCGCACCCGGCGGTGCGGCTCCCGGCGGTGCTCCCGGTGCTGGCGGCCAGGGTGGTCGTCGTGGCGGCGGCATGGGCGGCGGCCCCGGCGGCGGCAATGCCTTCGGCGCTACCCAGTCCGGCGGTATGATGGGCATGTTCGGCGGCGGCGGCAACAATCGTCTCCCCGAAGGCTTCGTCCCCTCTGAAACCACCATCTTCTGCGAATCCTATCCTGCAGTCAATCCGGAAACCGGCGAAGTCATCTACAGACTCACTGCCCCCGGCGCACAGGATGTGACCATCTCCCAGGGTCTCCGCGACGGCAGCGGCGACAAGCTCTACCACCTGAAGAAGGTGGAAGGCGCCAACGGCGTGTGGGAAGTCAAGACTGATCCGCTCGTGGTCGGCTTCCACTACTACTCCTTCCGCGTCGACGGCAACGTCGTCTCCGACCAGAAGACCGGCGCCTACTTCGGCAGCAACGCCATGCAGTCCGGTATCGAAGTTCCCGAATCCAAGGAAGAGGGCGCTTACCACCACTTCAACAAGGACGTCCCGCACGGACAGGTCCGTCGCTGCCAGTATTGGTCCGAGATCAACGGCGGCATCGAACGTATCTGCAACGTCTACACGCCTGCTGAATACGAAACCAACCCGAACAAGCGTTATCCGGTCCTCCTCCTCATGCACGGCTGGGGCGAAGATGAAAACGGCTGGATGATCCAGGGCCGTACCGCCAACATCATGGACAACCTCATCGCGGCCGGCAAGGCTGTTCCGATGATCATCGTCATGGATTGCGGCGACATGAAGGCCAACTCCTATGTCGGTCGCTCCGGCGGCGGCATGGGCGGCTTCGGCGGCATGATGGGCATGGGTGGCGGCGGCGTCAACGAGATCTTCGTGAAGGAACTCATCCCCTTCATCGACAAGACCTTCCGCACCATTCCGGATCGCGATCACCGCGCCATGGCGGGTCTCTCCCGCGGCGGCGGCCAGACCTGGAGCACCGTTACCTCCAACCTCGACATGTTCGGTTGGCTCGGCAGCTTCTCCGGTCTCTTCGGCATGCAGGGCGCTGTTGAAAACGCCTATAACGGAGCTCTCAAGACCGCGAAGGAAGATCCTTCCAAGAAGCTCCATGCCATCTTCATCTCCCACGGCGAAGCTGAAAACGCCGATGGCCCGCGCAACATCGCGAACCAGATGAAGGAATACGGCCTCCCGGTGACGTTCTACATGTCCCCCGGCACCGCTCACGAATGGCTGACCTGGCGTCGCAGCCTCCGCGAATTCGCTCCGCTCCTGTTCAAGGGCATCTGATGCGAATCGTGTGAGTCCTTCGGCTGATTTATCAGCCACTTGATTCCCGGCCGGACACCGCCTCAAAACGGTGTCCGGCCTTTTCTGTGCCCGGAAAACGAACACAAGACAAAAAAGGACAGGTCGGACAAGTCAAATAAGACGAATAAGACGAATAAGACAGATAAGAAGGAATTGGTCCTATTCGACCTATTGCTCCTATTGGACCTATTATCTTTTCCCCCGAATTACGGATCGCGCCCTTGCTTTTCCGGGGAAAACGTGGTATACTATAGCGAAATCATCGTTTAGTGAGGCATCGAACGCAAATGAACGAACCGGCGGACAAAGAAAGATCTGAAAGCTGTGGAGGCACTGCTCCCCCAAGGAAATTGCGGTATCTTTTCCAGTTCATCGCGAGCGCCGCCGCGTTCTACGGGATACGGTTTCTGTTCGGCAGGGAATGGATCGCGAATCCGTATCTCGGATACCTGCTGACCGTGGCTGCCGGGACATGCCTCTACCTGATGCTCGACAGCCTTGTGTCGGGATGGTACGCCGACAGCAGGAAAATAAGCCGTTCCAGGCGGTTCCGCTTCGGAATGGTCCTGGTTGTCCTCCCTGTTGTCACTTTCGAGATGATGATCCTTTTGTTTCTGGCTGGGTACTTCTGCAACATGGCCGGACTGGCCTCCCTTTCCAATTTCTTTTTCTACGGCCTTTTCCCGACGATCCCGAGCCTGGCGACGGACACAATGGCATCCGAAATCCATTTCACGATCCGGATCACACTGCTGCCCGCCGTCCCCGGCTTCGCGATCATGGTCTTCGAGTATTATAAGTCTACAAAAGACTAAGAAAAGCAAATAGGACCGACAAGACCTGCAAGTCTTATTATCTCCTCATTTCCGGCAGCCGGCGCTTATTGCTTCGCCGAAGAGATCTTGAGCAGGAGTTCCGAGATATTTTCCGTGCGGAGCGGCTTCAGCAGGATGCCGGTGAACGGCGTGGGATCCTCGTTCTTGCCCATCTCCACGTCGGCGGTCAGGGCGTAGACAGGGAGATCGCGCCACATCGGATTGCGGCGGATTTCCGTGGCGAGCTCAGGACCGCTCATATTCGGCATCCAGACGTCCGTGAGCACGGCATCGTACCTGGTATCGTTCATCATTGTCAGGGCTTCCCTGCCGGAAGTCGCTGTGCCGATGTTTCTGATGCCGAGCCTTCTGCAGAGGGCTTCCAGCACTTTCAAGTTCAGGGTATTATCGTCGACCAGCAGCAATGACAGGTCGATATCCGAAGGCAACGCGCTCGTCCCGTCCTGCTGTTCGAGTTCGGCGGGCGCTTCGACCTGGTATTCGATGCTGGGGAGTTCGACCGAGAACGTGCTTCCGACGCCGAGCTCGCTGTCGATCCTGATCTTGCCGCCCATTTTCGCAGCCATGAGATTGCAGATGGAGAGCCCGAGCCCGGTGCCGCCGACCTGGTTTTTCGTGCGGATGCGCACGAAAGGCTGCATGAGTTCGGCGAAATGGCTTTTGTCGATGCCGATGCCGGTGTCCTGAACAGAGAAAACGAGCTGTCCGGTCTTCTTCCCGTCGGCGGCTCCTGAGTTCGGCGTGAACCGGATATGGAGCGTGACGCCGCCCTTTTCGGTGAACTTGACGGCGTTTCCGATGAGGTTGAAAAGTATCTGGCTGATGCGCTGCGCGTCGACTTTCACCCACGGGATCTCGTCCGGGGCGTCGAGCTTCAGGTACAGGGATTTGTTGTGCGCGGCGTTGCCGACGATGGTGAGGACGGATTCGGCGAGGCGGCGGAAATCGCACATGGCGGGGAAGAGCTTGAGCTTGCCCGCGTCGAGCGAAGCGAAGTCCAGCACGTCGTTGATGAGCTGCATCAGGGTGTTGCCGCTGAAGATGATGTTGCCGAGGTATTCCGTCGCTTTTTCCGGCGGGAGCCCGCCCTGCTGGAGCAGTTCGGAGAACCCGATGATGGAGTTCAGCGGCGTGCGGATGTCGTGGCTGACGCAGCTGAAGAAGAAGCTCTTTGCCTTTTCGGCGGAAATCGCCTTGTCGCGTTCCATTTTCAGGTTCTGCGTGAGCTCGTATTTCAGGAGCATCATGTTCGCCACATGCTGGAAGTTGCCCAGCATCTCGTAGTCGGTCTGCGAGAACGAACGCCACGGGTCCTTGAAATAAATCGAAACGGCGCCCCAGACGCGGTCGCCATGCATCAGGCGGAAAGAGCAGCGCGTCCCCATTCCGGTGGCGCGGACGATCTGCGAGAGGTTGGGATCCTCTATTTGGATATTTTGAATGTCGTTGTCAACCGTGACGTCGCGTTCTTCCAGCCTGGTCATCCATTCTTCGTCGAAGTTGGTGTATTTGCGGACCTTCATAATGACCGGGGAGAATGGCTGGTCGCCGTTTTCAAAGCCCCACGTGGCGAGGAGCTCCACCCCGTCCGGCCTGAAGTGGACAAAATTGCCGCCATTCGCCGAGAAATAGCCGGCGACCACGCGGACGACCTCCTGGAAGGCGCGGCCGTCCTCGTCCGCCTCGGAGAGGATGGCCTCCATGCACGCCGAAGTGGCTTCCTGGCGGCGGATGCGGCGAACGGATTCGGTGGTATCCACTGCGAACATGAAGATATAGGAAAGCCTGTTCGACTCGTCGGACACGCCGTGGGCGTCGATCTGCCAGATCTTGCCGTTGATCTTCCGCTGGATGGAAGACGTGCGCAGGCCGTTCATGATCGACTGGAGAAGCTGCGGCTTCACTTCACGTTCGAGCGGGGCGATCGATTCCTGGTACGGCTTGTTGCAGCGGAGCAGACGCCCGGAGCCGTCGAACATCGCCACAGGGATGATGGTGTTGTCGATCAGAAGCTGGTTTTCACGTTCGCGCTGCTGGATTTCGCGCATGGCATTGCAGCGCTCCACCGCCATGGAAAGCAGGGAGGCGGCAGCCTGCACCAGCTGAAGGTCGGCGGGAGTGAATACCGTCCTGAAATTGACGTAATGGATGGCAAGTCCGCCCCAGAAACGCCCGTTGATGGTCACGCGGGCGATAATGGCGGATTTGGCGTGGCACTCGACGCCCGAATCTGCGAACAGCGCTTCGGCGTCCTCGAACGCGAGCACGGGTTCCTTGCGTTTTTCGCGGCACTGCTTCAGGATCGGGCAGTTCGGATCGTGCTTGCCGACATGTTCGGTGCCGGGGCGCGTCCATTCATTCGTGAGGCGGAAACTGTCCGAAGGCTTCTGCGGAAGCATGAGGACCCGGTCGCAATGCAGGATGTCGAGCATCTGCCCAGCCAGATAGTCGCAGAATTCGCGGATGTCGGGATTGTCGTTGAAGTAGGCGAGGATGTTCATCTTGAACTTCTCGACCCCGTGCAGCTTGCGTTCCTCCGTCACGTCGTGGGCGATGCCGATCAGCATCCGCCCGCCCTGTTCCGTGCGGAACGGCAGCAGCCATTGTTCGAAGACATGCCAGCCGACCCCCGGCACGACCTCTTCGACGTCGGCATGGATCAGGTCCTTCGACTCCATGGCGTCGGCGTGCTCCGAGGTCAGCTTGTCCGCGATCACTTTCGGGAAGATGTCGTAATCGGTCTTTCCGACGACCTCGTCGCGCGTACGGCCGATCATGCGGCAGAATTTACGGTTGCACAGGGAATAGCGGAAATCGGCGCCGGCGTCTTTCACGAAGAAAGACATAGGCAGCGTGTCGATGATCTGTTCCAGCAGGCGGTTGGAGTCCTCCAGCTTCTGCTGTTCGCGGATGCGGTAGAGGATGGCGGAGAACGTGTCGACCAGCATGAGGCGGGGTTCGAGGTTGTAGGTCGGGAACGGCATGCGGCCCGTGAACTGGATGAGCATCGTGCCGATGTAGCGTTTCTGGTTGAAGATCTCGAACGCGAGCTGGCAGCGCGGATAGCCGGGGCATTTTTCGGAAATTTCCGCCAGTTCCGGCACATGGGCGATCTCCGGGATCGCGCACGCATGCTTCTCTTTCAGGATCGGCCGCATGTAGCCGACGATCTTTTCACGCAGTTCGGGCGTGAGTTTCGGCAGTTTCTCCGCCATATCGGGACGCACGAACTCCATCTGCGTATTCAGCTCGCGGTTCATCCACACCATCCGGCAGCTGTCGAACTCGCGGAAGATAATCTCGGTGATGATCGACAGGACGGCCTTCAAGTCGGTCTCCTGCTGCGTCCTGCGCAGGATCTCGGCGTTCGCCGACTCGTATTTATGGAAGAACGCCTCTGCCGTGATGTCCTCGGCCATGCCGAGGATCAGACGCCGTCCCGTCATCTGATCGACGTACAGATTCTCCGTGAACTGGATGAACTGCGGGAACCCCTTTTCGTCCAGCATCTGCAGCAGGAACGTCTGCGCCTGTCCGCCAGCCTCGATCGTTTTTTCCGAATGGCTCCGCCACTCGGATGCCACCGGAGCGGGCAGAAAGTCTCCGGGCTTTTTGCCCGGAATATCGTCATGGGAAATCCGGAACGTCCGTGCGAAAGACTGGTTCGCCCGGGCAAACCGGAACTCTCGCTCGACGTCCAGCACATAAATGCCGAGGGGCATGTTGTTGGCGAGCGTAAGCACAATGCTTTCCCGGTAGAATTTCTCGTCTTCGGAGGCATCCGATGCAGATTGGACCGTGAAGAAAAGAACGCCGGCTTCGGTCCCGTCAGGCAGGACAATCGGCTGCATGACGGATTCGTACCACGCACCGGAGGATTCGGCACAGACATGGAACGCCAGCTTGTATTCAGGCAGGGAAACGCGGTACATGCCGTCGCCGGACTGCACCGCATCCGACGGGATCAAGTCGTCCAAAGCAAGCCCGGCAAGCTCACCGGAACCTCGTCCGAACACCTTTTCCGCAGCGGGATTTCCATACAGGATCACGCCGTCCCGGCCGAGGACGATCACGCCGTCCGTCAAATGACGGTAAACCGGATCCAAAGCACCGGAGGCGAGGCGGATTTGCCCATTATTCGTTTGTTCCTTGTCCATAATATTGTATTCCCGCGTTAAGACTATAATTTTTTAAATTAGCACGCTATTTCAAATTTGTCAAGTACTAAATATCTTTCCATAACGTTTTTTGCAAAAAAGGTTAGAGTATGGCATCATAAATAACGCTCCATTCCGGAAAGTATTTGTCCGGTCATAAAAAATTTAGGTTTTCACTTTTTTCACTTGATTATTTCACCTTTGTGTGTATATTGTAGGTCGGATGGGCTTTTTCCGCCGCATCCGCCGAATCCCCGCCTCACTGTCACCTCAAACCATAACCATCTCAAGGAACCGCAAATGAACCGCAAAACGACCGGAAGCATGCTCCTCGCCCTGATCGCCACGTCGCTCGGAGTGGCCGCCTGCAACTCACTCCCCGTCCCGGACCCCGATCCGGAAGCGTCCGTCAAGGGAACCATGACCGTGAAGATGTCCGACAAGCTCAAGATTTCCGACACCATGTTCGGCATCTTCTTCGAGGACATCAACTACGGCGCGGACGGCGGCCTGTACGCCGAACTCGTGGCGAATCGCGACTTCGAATGCACCCCGGCGGACAACCGCCGCGACCGCAGCTGGAGCGAAAAGAAATTCTGGACTGTCGACGGCCAGGGCATGACGTTCGACGTCGCCACAGCCGACCCGATCCACGCGAACAATCCGCACTACGGCGTGATCTCCGTCAACGCGGTCGGTCCGCGCCTCATCAATGAAGGCTTCGGAGGGTTCCGCTACGAAAAGGGCGCGAAGTACGACTTCTCCATGTTCGCGCGCCAGCAGGGCGGCAAGCCCGTCCAGATCGAGGTCGGCATGCTCTCCGACACGGGCGCGGTCCTCGCGTCCAAGACGATCGACGTGAAGTCCGACAAATGGGAAAAACTCTCCCTCGTCCTCACGGCAAGCGACGGCAATTCCTCCGACGATGCCTGCGGCAAGTTCTACCTGAAGCCCCTCACCGCCGGAGCTGCCGCTGCCGTCGACATGGTCTCGCTTTTCCCGCAGGACACGTTCAAGGGGCGCAAGAACGGCCTCCGCAAGGACCTCGCCCAGACGCTCGCCGACCTGAAGCCGCAGTTCGTGCGCTTCCCCGGCGGCTGCGTGGCGCACGGCGACAGCTGGCAGGACGACTGCTACTACTGGAAAGATTCCGTCGGCGCGCTTGAGGAACGCAAGCCCATCCGGAACCGCTGGGGCTACCACCAGACCCGCGGCCTCGGCTACTACGAATACTTCCAGTTCTGCGAAGACATCGGCGCGTACGCGCTCCCGATCATCACGGTCGGCGTCGACTGCCAGTTCTCCGGCGGCCAGCGCGCCGTCCCGATGGACCAGATGGACCGCATCGTGCAGGACGCCATCGACCTCGTCGAATTCGCCAACGGCGGCACCGACACCAAGTGGGGCGGCCTCCGCGCGAAGATGGGGCATCCGAAGCCGTTCGGGCTGAAATATATCGGCCTCGGCAACGAAGAGCAGATCACGCAGGCTTTCGAAGAACGCTTCAAAATGGTCAACGACGCCCTCGTCGCGAAATATCCCGACATCATCGTGGTCGGCACGGTCGGCCCCAGCGCGGACGGCCGCGACTACGAGGAAGGCTGGAGATTCGCACGCCAGGAAAAAGTGCCCGTCGTCGACGAGCATTTCTACAGAGACCCGAACTGGTTCGTGGACAGCGCGCAGCACCGCTATGACAAATACGACCGCACCGGCCCGAAAGTCTACGCAGGCGAATATGCTGCCCATGCCCAGGGACAGCCCCGCCCCAACACCATCGAGACCGCGCTCGACGAGGCGATCTTCCTGACCGGCGTGGAGCGCAACGGCGACGTCGTCGTGATGTCCTCCTACGCGCCTCTGCTCGGCAAGCACGGCAACATGCAGTGGACGCCGAACATGATCTACTTCTCCAACACCAAGGTCGACAAGACCACGACCTATGAAGTCCAGAAGCTCTTCGGCACGAATGCCGGCACGGACTACCTCAAGAATACGCTCAGCTTCGGAAGCGCCCTCAACGAACGCCAGACCCGCCGCGTCGCTGCCTCCGCCGTCCAGACCGACGACGGCGACGTGGTCCTGAAGTACATCAACACGCTCGACCAGCCCGTCTCCATCACCGTCACGCTCGAAGACGGCAAGGGCATCCCCGCTTCCGCGGAACGCACCGTCCTCACCGGACCCTCTTTTACCGGCAAGGAATACTCCCTCACCAACAGCTTCATCAAGCTCGGCGAAACGTTCAACGTGAACCTCCCCGCCCACTCCATGACCGTCATCCGCTTCTGAGCGGACGGCGGTCCGCCCGGCGGATCCAAACGGCAGCGCCTGTCCCGACCGCAGCCCGTGTCCGGGACAGGCGTTCTTTCCCGCGGAAGAACGCTTCTCCAAGCTTCAACAAAAAGCACAGGCAGGATCCATGGCTTCCAGCAAAGAATACCTGACATTTGTCCTGGACCAGCTTTCCGGGTTGAACGGGATCACCTATCGCGCGATGATGGGCGAATACATCCTGTATTTCCGGGGCAGGATCGTCGGCGGGATCTATGACGACCGCCTGCTCGTCAAGCCGGTTCCCGCCGCATGTTCCCTCCTGCCCGATGCACCCCGCGAGCTGCCGTACCCGGGCGCGAAAGAAATGCTGCTGGTGGAGGATGTCGACAGCGCGGATTTCCTCCGCGACCTGTTCCTCGCCATGTATGACGAGCTCCCGCCACCACGCCGCAATTGACCGGAACAGAAAGGCATGCCTCACCGGACAATACAGACGGAAACACCCCGGGAACCAATGCCCGGACCATGCGGAAATAAAAAAACGAAAAAAATCATTCGGATCATACAATATTTCGTTTTGTCGAAACGTTATTGGAATAGATCATGACGATCCTGAGACACCGTGCCCATGATCCCGAACCTCGAAAAATGAAATAAGACGGTCAGAACGACAGAAAGGAACCCCCTGCTATGAAAAACTGCACAGCATTCTTTCTCGCGGCATTGATGATCCCCGCAACAGCGCTTTTCGCGCAAGGCCCCCGCGGTGGAGGAGGTTTCCCCGGCGGACAGCCCGGCGGACGCCCCGGCGGCGGTTTCCCCGGCGGCCAGCCCGGCGGACGCCCCGGCGCTCCGTTCCCGCAACCCGAACGGCGCATGGGAGGAGCCATCGTGATCCCCGGCCCCGGACGCATCATCGAGACTCGTCCCGCTTTTCCGGGTCCCGGCCCGGTTCCGGACCCGATCATCATCGTGCCTCGCCCCATTGAGATCATCACGCCCGCGGAAGTCTTCCAGTCCCCCGTCATCGTAACAGAGCCGGTACCCACGGTCGAAGTTCAGACTGTGGAGCAGGCAGTGGAACAGGCGGCTCCGGTGAAAGCCGGCGACTACCGGCTCGTGCTGCTGCAGGACACGGAGGAAAACGCCACGCCCGCGATCTGCTACAAAACCGGGCAGGACATGAAGTTCACGTTCTCCGTGAACAAGCTCGCGGACAAGCCCGGCGAAGGCAAGCTTTTCCTGAAGTGGAAACGCTCCGGCGATGACGGCAAGGTCGAAGAGGGGCGAACGGAAATCGATCCGGAGAAAGCCGTTTCCCTCGTCACAAGCATCGACCGCCCCGGATTCGTCCGCATCGAGGCGTCGCTGGAGGACGAGGCCGGACACGACCTGAAGAGCAAGTTCGACGGCGGCGCGGGCGCCGAGATCGAGCAGCTCACGCAGGCAGTCGAGGAGCCGGAAGACTTCGACGAATACTGGGCGAAGCAGAAGAAGCTGCTCGCCGAGGTGGCCGCCGTACCCGAGATCAGGAAGATCACCGCCAAACAGGAAGGATTCGACGCATATGAGGTGAAAGTGCCGTGCGCCGGGCCGCGTCCCGTGACCGGCTACCTGGTCATCCCGAGCGGAGCCGCCGCGAAATCCCTGCCCGCCAAGGTGCATTTCCAGGCATACGGCGTGCGCGACCAGGCGGTCCCGGACGGCGTAGAGGGTACGGTCTACTTCGACGTGAACGCGCACGGGATCGAGCTCAGCCAGCCGAAGTCCTACTACGACGGCATCCGCGCCCAGCTCGGGCACTACGCCTACAACAACGCTGAAAACAAGACCCCCGACACCTCGTACTTCCGGTACATGGCAGTCCGCGTGATCCGCGCGTTCGACTTCGTCAAGACGGTGACGGCATGGAACGGCAAGGACCTGGGCGTCATCGGCTACAGCCAGGGCGGACTTCAGGCGGCATGGGCGGCGGGGCTCGTCCCGGAGATCACCCATGCGGAGATCGGCATGCCCTGGTGCACGGACGCCGGCTGCGAAAAGGCCGGCCGCCAGCGCGGCACCTGCCCGGACTACCAGCCCGGACTCGACTACTTCGACCCGGTGAACCACATCAAGCGCGCGCCGTCCACCTGTCTGGTCGACATCGTGCGCGCCGGGCTCGGCGATTATGTCGCCCAGCCGTCCGGAGTCGCCGTGCTGTTCAATGCCGCTCCCGCGAAGAAACGCGTGACCTATTACCAGAACTGCGCCCACGCCGAGCCGAACGACCTCTCCACGCCGATCGTCATGCGTACAGAGGACTGGCCCGAAGACGTGAAGTGACCGGCGCAAATGCCCCGGGAAAGCCCCGGACCGCGAACTCCGTCCCAGCTCAAAGGGGCGGAGTTTTTTCACGCTGCGATCCACGGGCAAAACGGCTCTTTTTTCCCGTTTTTTCGCTCAAAATACCGGAATAAGTTTGCATAATGCGGAATTTGGAGCTATCTTAAAAGAACAGCCGGGCGCAAACGCGTTCCGGCCGCTCCCGCAGCATCAAAAAGAAACCTCGCGCATGAACATCTTCTACGATCCGCTTTCCCCGTGGCGCCTGCCGCTCCGCTTCCTCTATCCCGCCAACTGGTGCGCCGAGGGGTTCGAGAAGGATCTGGCGTGGATCGAGCAGCATCCCGAGGCGCGCAATGCAGAAAACCTGCTGACGGACAGCAGCGGCAAGCAGGTCTGGCGCATCGAACTGCCGGACGGGCACGGCGCCGTGGCATACAAACACTGCGGGGAGAAAGCGTTCAACCGCTACATCCTGCATCTGTCCCACCCCGGCCGCGAATGGCGCAACTACCAGGCGATCAAGCGGATGGGAATTCCAGCCGGAGAGGCGCTGGCGTTCGGGGAGACCAGGCATCTCTGGCGGCTGGAAAGCTCTTTCATCATCACGCGGTTCATCGAGGGGACATGCAACGGCTGCGATTTCATGCCGGGCGGCAGATCGCGGGACGACGAGGCGATGCGGCGGCGGTTCTGCGCGCTGATCGCGCCGCACATCGCGACCATGCACAAGCATGGATTCTTCCACAAGGCGCTCCATCCGCGGAACATCCTGTACCGGGGCGGCACGCCGGAAACGATGGAGGTGTTCTTCATCGACGTGGCACGGTGCAAAATGCGGTTCTCCTGGCGGATGCCGCGCGTCATCCTGTTCGACCTGTACACGCCCCTGAACGACCTGAAGCTGCCGGCGGACGAATCCCGGGCGTTCCTGAAGACCTACCGCGACAATTTCCCCGGCTGCCCGTTCACGTTCGAGGAGCTTGTGCGGAATCTGTCGCACTTCCGCCGTCATGGAAAGACGTTCAACGTCGTGGACGGGGCCGCGGGATAAAGCGTTCCAGTGGAAAAAAAGATGAGTTCAGCGGGGTGAGCGTCAGCCCTGGATTTCATGGATGCGGGCGATGAGGCGCGCCGCATATTCCCGCGCTTTCGCCTGCTGCCGCGCGATCGCCTCAGCGTCGTCGCGGGCGGCGTAGCTGACGCCGTTCACCCAGATGGAGCCGCGGTAATCCATGCCGCAGACTTTCGCGATGGCGTCGAACCATGCGACGAATTCGCGGATGTCGCCGACGGAGCCCTCCTGCCCGGTGTAGGCAGCCTCCGGCGCGCCCGTGGTAAACGACACGAGGAGCTTCTTTCCGGCGAGTTTGGCGCCGGGACCATGCGCGAATCCAAACACGAAGACCTCGTCCAGCCACTTCTTCATGAGCCACGGGAGGGAATACCAGTGGAACGGGAACTGCCAGACGATCAGGTCCGCTTCAGCCAGCACGAACTGCTCCGCCGCGATGTCGAACACGCCGTCCGGCGCGACCTCGCAGAGCTTGCGGATCGTCATGTCGGGGAAAGCGCGCCCGACTTCATCGAGGATCGCGGCGTTGACGACTGACTGGGAAAGATCGGGATGTCCGGCGATGAGAAGCGTTTTCATGGGCGTGTCCTTTCTTTTTGCCTGGCGGCGTGGTGTTGTCGGTCCGAAACCGGACGTAATATACCCCGGGGCGCGGCGGAATGCAAGGGTCCCGCGGCTGTTTTCAGGAAAAAACGCGGACGCGGGGAAACTACTTCCTGGCGAGGTACAGGTAGTAAATCCACTCGATGACTTCGCGGATGTCGTTCACTTTGTCGAACGAATATTCCGGGATGCCGTTACCGTTGCCGTTGTTGTAGAACATCACGCGCGAACCGCGCTTTTCGAAATAGTGCGTAGGAAAGCCGTTGCCGTTTCCGTTCGGATAGTACTCGACGGCATTGCTTCCGCGGAACCGGAAGAAGCCTGTCGGGATGCCGCCGCCGTTGCCGTTCGGGTAGAACTCGACGCCGCGGCTGCCGTACTTGAAATAGTTGTACGGGATCCCGTTCATGCCGGGCAGCTCGTACACATAGCATTCGCGGGAAGTCTTCCGCATGGACCACGCATGGATCCCGTTGCAGTTGCCGTTGTTGTAGACCTTGCAGCACTCGCCGCTGATCTCCAGGGACGCGAACGGGAATCCGTTGCAATTGCCGTTCCGGTAAGCTTCGATATAGCGCATGGATGGTTCTCCTCCCCGGCGGCGGCCGGAATATCAGTCGATAATGGCCTGAAGCATGTTGAGCGTGACAGGTTTCAGCAGGATGCCGGTGAACCCGGACTCCTTGAAAGATTTCTGCGTTTCGACGTCGGCGGTCACGGCATACACGCGAAGCGTTTTCCACTGCTCCCGGCTCCGGATTTCGCGAATCAGGTGTTCCCCGTCCATGACCGGCATCCACATATCGGTGAGGACGATGTCGACCGCGGGACCGTTTTCGAGCACCTGAATGGCCTCCGCGCCGTTCCCGGCGGAAACGATGTCCGTGACGTTCAGGCGGCGGAGCATCGCCTGGATCACCCTCACGTTCACCGGCACATCGTCCACGATCAGGATGCGCGGATTCTTCACTTTGGAAATGTGGGCCGGCTTCGCGGCGGCCGGTTCGGAGGGCGCTTCCGGTTTTTCTTCGGTGGAGAAACGCACTTCCGGGAATACGACAGTAAAGGTCGACCCCTGCCCCAGCGTGGATTCCACCGTCAGTTTGCCGCCCATGCGTTCCGCCAGCTGACAGCAGATCGAAAGGCCGAGCCCGGTCCCCTTTGTTTTGGACGTGGTGTTTTTTGCCTGGATGAAAGGCTTCAGGACGTTTTCCAGATCCTCGGGCGCGATGCCGCATCCCGTGTCGGAGACCGAAACGGTCAGGCAGCCTGTCTGATCGTCTTTCTCCTCATTTTTCCGGAATGCGACGGACAGGGTGACCGAGCCGTGCTCCGTGAACTTGACGGCATTGCCGATCAGGTTGAAGAGGATCTGCCGGATGCGGTGCGGATCGACATACAGAAGCGGGACCGGGGTGAAATCCTCCTTCAGCGCCACGTCCGTGCCGGAGACGGAAACATCGAATGAGTGCAGCACGCCGGATGCCAGCTGGTTGAAATCGGTCAGCTCCGGGGCAAACTCGGTCTTGCCCGCCTCAAGCTTGGAGAGGTCCAGCACGTCGTTGACCAGGTCGAGCAATGTATGTCCGCTGGTTGAAATGGCAGACAATGCATTGGATCGCTCCTGTTCGTCCGCCATGCCGCCAAGCAGGAGTTCAGAGTAGCCGATGATGGCGTTGAGCGGCGTGCGGATGTCGTGGCTCACGGTGCTGAAGAACAGGTTCCGGGCTTTCTCGGCTGCGAGGGCACGGTCAAGCGCTTTCTCCAGCTCCGCCATGTGCTTCTCCGCCTGTTCGCGTTCAATGGCAACTTTCCGCTGTTCGGCACGCTCGTCCTCGATGACGAAGACATGGAAGAAGCAGTTGCCGACGAGGCAGCCGAGCGCATAAAAAGGCCAGAGCGGCCAGAGGATCTGGAGAACGACTGCCACAGCCATCGTGATGCAGAACAGAAAGACCACCATGCTTCGCCGATGCACGGTATCCTGACTGCGAAGGACCCTCACGAACGAGAAAACCGCCATCACGACGATAAAGACGGCCAGAGGATAGAATATCAGGTGGCGCAACGGCCCTGCGTGATACTTCCCCTCCGCATCGAAATAGAAAAGGCAGTTGTTGAAGAGATTGGCCGCCAGCAACACGATGTAGAGGGCCAGAAGCACATACCCGAACCAGAAGAGTATCCGCGACTTCCATCCGCTGACGCCCAGATAGGCGATGACAAATCGGCACAACGTGAGGACGGATACGGCGATCGCGATGTAGTAGATCATCGTATCGACATACAGGACCCTCGTCCAGTCAAGGCCCGCCAGGATGCCCCAGCCCGCATCCGTGATATAGTAGGCAAAAACGCCCGCAAGAAAATAACGGTACTCAAGAGCCCCGCGCGCGTTGGAAATCTTCCGGCCGGGGAGCATGTCGAAGTTGATGATCAGATGGATCACCATCGCCAGAAAAGCAATGACAGAATAAATATAGTCCTGCATCGTATCACCTGATGCCGATCGCACGCATCATATTCATCTGGATGATTTTTTCCGAAACTGCCATTTGATTCCTCATTTTGAATGGACAAACCGACTTCGTATCGGCATAAAATTAGTGTAATATACACGCAACACTTTATTTTGTCAAGCCGCTGATTGACAGCTTCCGAGGGAAAAAGCACGAACATGAGCCATGACAGGAATCACACGGACCTGGCATTCCCGCGCCCGCAACGGTCACCGGTGAAGATACATCCTGGACTCTTCCGGCTCGCCGTCACCCCGGACCATGCAGAGGAATTCCCAGCCGTACTTTTCGTAAAACCCGACATGGTTCGTGACCAGATACACCGGGGTGATGCCTTTCGACCGCAGATCGTCCACGGCCATCTCCAGCAGATGCCCCGCGATCCCCCTGCCCCGGTACGACGCCTCCGTGTAGACAGCGCAAATGTTCGGAGACAGATCTTTCCGTTCATGGAAATCGTTCGCGATCACGCCGAGTCCGGCGACGATGCGGTCCGCATCCGAGCAGAGATACCAGCCGTACTCCGTTTCGCGGTTCAGGTATGCCGACATGCAGGCGCGGTACGCCGCCTCGGGCACGCCCCATTTCGCATGGAACCACTCCGCGGCGGCGGGCAGGAGTTCGGGTATTTCCCTCAAGTTCAAAAAACGATACTGTTCCGTCGGAGGTTTCATGTGACATCGACCTGGACCCAACATGCGCGTGAGGGAAGTAACGCCCCTCAGAATTCCCTGTTTCGCATCGTCTTCATGCAGATGCAGTACAGGGTGAAGCACACGGCGAAAACCAGCGCGAATGCGCCCGCCGAAAGGACAAAGGGATCGCTCAGCCATTCCGGGATGTTCCGGGATGCCTGCGCCTGGTCCAGAGGTCCGACGGCTTTCACGATCACGGCGGAGAGGACGAACAGAATGCCGTACAGGACCATCGTGATGATCCTGCTCCGTTCGATGCCGAAGATCATCTGGATCGGCAGGATCGTCAGGATCAGCAGAAGCGTCGCGGGGAAATATAGCAGAGAGTAGAGGATGTCTTCCCGGAACAGCTCCAGATTGCCTTTCATCGCACATGCGGCGAAGAACAGCGCGGCTCCGAGCACGGTGCCGGCGACGTCCGCCAGGATGCAGAAGAGGTACTTCTCGTTGACATAGGCCTTCACGTCGACCGGGAGCGAGAAGAGGAACGGGAACCCGTTTTCGTGCTCGTCGAAGCCGAGCGTGGACATTCCCAGCATCCCGAGCAGGCCGGCCGTGTAGCCGATCACGAAGCTGCCGTCCGCCGTGAACGCGATCATGAGGCAGACCGCCAGCAGGATGAAGATCTGCTGCTTCCGTTTCAGGACCATCCTGATGTCTTTGATCAGCAGGCCTTTCATGCTTCGTCACCTCCGAGCAGCAGGATGAAATCGTCGATGCTCGCGGGCTTCACCGGAATTTCAGGGTGGTTCTTCTTGAAACACTCCTTGTCGTTCGTGATGCAGGCATACCCGAACATCTCTTTCTTATACCCGGAAATGAGGCTCCGGTCGAGCCTGTCGAACATCTCGAACGGGACCTGGACGGTCCCGTAATGCTTCCCGATGTTGTCCTCGGTCTCGTGCAGCAGGACCTTTCCGGCGGAAAAGAGATAGAATTCGTCGCAGAGCCCCTCCAGGTCGGAGGAAATGTGCGAGGTGATCAGGATGGAGCAGCCGCGGGATTTGACATGCTCTTTCAGGAACCTGATGATCTCGGTCCTCGCCTCAACGTCGAGTCCTGCCGTGGGCTCGTCGAGGATCAGGAGCCGTGCCTTGTGCGTGATGGCGGCAAGGACCTTGGCTTTCGCCTTCATGCCGGTCGAGAAGTCTTTCAGCTGCTTGTTGAGCGGCAGCCCGAACTTGCCGCACATCTCCCGGAAAAACGGTTCGTCGAAATCCCGGTACATCGCCCGCAGGACCGCGATGACGTCCTCCAGGGACAGCAGACCGGAAAACATCGAGTCGGACAGCGCCACGCCGATCTTCTCCTTGTCCCCGGGCATGAGCTGCGACGCCTCCTTTCCGAACACCCGGACGCTTCCCGATGCGGGCTTCACCAGCCCCAGGATCGCCTTGATGGTCGTGCTTTTCCCGCAGCCGTTTTTCCCGATGACGCCCACCACGGTGTTGTCGGGGATGTCCATGGACAGTTCCAGGCGGAAATCCTTGTACTCTTTCACAAAATGTTCGATCTCGATCATGGGGCGGCCCCGAAGATTCCTGATGTTCGTTTCCGGTTTTCGCAGATTCCGCACCACATTTCTTTCACAAAAACGCTTGAGGCGCGGAAGCTCATTTTTCACCGGAATAATATACCACGGAAATCCTCATTTTACAAATAGATTCCAGTACAGGCCGGATAGGGATGCGTTCAAACGGCAAGCCGGGCGCGCAGAACAGCAGAAACGATGCTCATTTCCACGGGCGGCTGCTTCCTGTCCACCCCTTTTCTTTCCAGTATGCGACGTCGCTCAGGCTATACCCTTTCCGCTGGAAAAGACGCATCAGATGGAAAAACGCCCTGGTCTTCAGTCCGGGTGTGACTTTTCCCCGCCGGCGCACAAGCTTCGCGGCAAGCCGGGAAACGGTACGCTCGATGGACTGTTTCTTCTTCCCGGCGATGCCGTCCCAGTTGACCGCGGCGACTGCGGGCCCGAACTTGTAGATCTTCGCGATCCCCCAGAAAAACATGCTGTGCTCCAGGTCTTTCAATGTCGATCGCATGCCCCCGCCCGCTGCGGTGCAGATGCAAACGCCCTGCTTGCGGAACATGCCCGCTTCCGGCCTGTGTATCATCCACCGGTACCCGCAGTGGTCCAGGAACGCCTTCATCGCGCCGGTCACATGGAACACGTAAACGGGACTGGCGAGGATGATGACGTCCGCCGCGTCCATCGCCGCCACGATCGGCGCGAGCTTGCCGGAATGCGGGCATTTCTTCTCGCTGTCAAAAAAACAAGTGTTGCAGCCCGTGCAGAATTCGCCGAAGTCGCGGGGCAGGAAGAATTCCGTGATCTCCCCGCCGGCCTTTTCCGCCAGGAGACGCGCGATGTGATACGTCGAGCCTTTGTGGTCCTGTCCGTGGATAATGACTGTTTTCATTGGTTTTCTCCTGTTCAATCGAGCTTATCTGACGTCGTAATAGAACGCGTCCGCCGCCTGGCGGTCCCTGCCCGTGAAAATGCGTTTGGTGAGCTTGCGGTTCCGGACGAGATACCAGTCGCCGAACTCGTCGAACTTGCGGCTGGACGTCACGATGTACGCATGCTTCAACGTGCCGTATTTCCTGCCCGTGGCGATGGCGAGCCTGTACAGGCGAGTCGCGAAATCCATGTCCTCCAGGCTCACGAGGCTTTCGTCGAACCCGCCGATCGCCTCGAAATCGCGCTTGCGGAACCAGAACATCCCGCCGGACAGCGCGGCCCTGTGCCGCAGCATGACCGGAATCAGGTTTACGGCGACGTACATGGCGGAGATGAAGATGCCGAGCGACATCCGCTCGAACTTGATGCGCGTGCCCCCGCCGACGTAAGCGCCGCTGCCGAGCATCTGCTTCACCTCGAGCAGGGCATCGTCCGACATGACGCTGTCGGCGTCGATGGTCACGATGATCCCGCCGTTCGCGGCGCGGATGCCGGTGTTGCGGATGGCGCTGAGGCACTTCTCATCGTTGGTCAGCACCCGCGCGCCGGATTGTCCGGCGATCTCCGCGGTGCGGTCGGTGCAGCGGTTCGCCACGACGATGATCTCCACGGCGTCCGGCTTCACGCGTTCCGCAGCGGCAAGGACGGACTGCAGGCATTTTCCGATGTATTTCTCCTCGTTGTGGGCGGGGATCACAACCGAGAACATAAAACCGTTCATGACAGAAACTCCGTGCCGGATGCGTCGGACCTCAGGGCGTGACCGTAATGACGTCCCCGGCCTTATAGCCGCCCTTGGGGAGGTAATCCCTTACTTCCCCGTTTTGGATGCGGACATGGAATCCGGGCGTGTCGTGCGTGCAGGTGACGGTAGCTTTCCCAAGTTTGCCGCCGCTCCATGCGATATCGACCACGAACCCGCCGCGCGCCTTGAGCCCTTTCACTATGCCGGACTCGAAGCCTTTGCCGGCCGGCAGCGCTGGCAGGAGGTCCAGCGTGTGAATGCGATCCGCGCCGCGTTCCTCGTACACATGGCTCTGGAGCAGCATTTCGATGAGGCCGGAGAGCGCACCGAAATTGCCGTCGATCTGGAACGGCGGATGCGCGTCGAGCAGGCTGCCGTAGACGCCGCCCGCCCCGTACACGACCAACTGCTCGCTGACGTAGGTAAGCTGTTCGCGCAGGAGCTTGTAGGCGCGGTCTCCGTCGAGCAGGCGCGCCCAGAGGTTGATCTTCCACGCCTTCGACCAGCCGGTCCCCTCGTCGCCGCGGCTGTTCAGCACCACGCGCGCGCCGTCGGCCTCCTTCTTGTTCGTCCGCGGGTCGATCTGCGAGCCGGGCATGAGGGCAAAGAGATGGGAGATGTGGCGGTGCTGGTCGTTCGGGTTGTCGACGTCCGGGCCCCACTCCTGGATCTGCCCGTAACGTCCGATGGCGATGGGACGTATCTTCTCCGAGGCGGCTTTGAGTTCATTCAGAAACGCCTCGTCCCTGTCGCCGAGGACCTTTGCGGCGAAGAGCGTGTCGCGGAAGAGTTCGCGGACGATGGCGGACTCCATTTCGCCGCCCCACGCCACGCTGCCGCCGCCGTTCGCGCCGTCGCGGAAATTATTCTCCGGCGAGGTCGACGGTTTCATGGAGAGCCTGCCGTCCGGCCCCTCGACGAGCGCGGAGAGGAAGAACCGGCAGTTGTCTTTCATCGCGGGGTAGATTGTTTCGAGGTACGCCCTGTCGCCGCTGAACGCGTAGTGGTCGAACATCATCTGGCAGAACCAGCCGCCCGCGCTGAAGAACGGCCCCCACGGCAGGCCGCCGCCGGGCGCGGTCCAGCCCCAGGCGTTCGTGGTGTAGGCGCAGGTCCAGCCGGGCGCGTTGAAATACTCCTTCGCGGTGATGCTGCCGGACGGGATGAGCGCGAGGTTCATGTTCACGGCGGGCGTCATGCACTCGGAGAGGTTGGCGATGTTCACGGGCCAGTAGTTCATCTGGTAGTTGATGTTGCTCTTGTAGTCGCATTTCCACGGCATGTCGTAGCCGTCGCCCCAGATGCCCTGCGAGTTCGACGGCAGCGGGTTGTCTTCGCGGCTGGACGCGATCATGAGGTAGCGCCCGAACTGCGCGAAGAGCGCGGCGAACGCGGTGTCCTCCGGGTGGTCCTTGAAGCGGTTCAGGCGTTCCACGGTCGTGAGGTTCAGGAACGCTTCGAGCTCTTCGTCCGATTTCCCCGCGACCGGGTTTTCGAAGTCGAACTTGACGCGGTCGAAGAACTGCCGGTGATCCAGAATATGATGCTTGAGAAGCACCGGGAAATGGTCTTCGGACTTCCAGCGGCGCGGTTCATTTGGTCTGACGGTCCCGGACCGGATCACCTCTGTCACCTGCGGTCCCGCTTTGCTGATGCGCTCGCGGACGGCGGCAACGAGGTCATCGCCGTTCCGGTAGTTCGCGTCCCAATCGAGTTTATAGCTGGTGTGGGCGGCGAGGTACAGCGTGACCGTGGTCGCGCCGGTGACCGTGATCGTGTCGCCCTCGGCGGAGATCTTTCCGGTGGGTTCATCCTGCTCGGCGGATTCGCCCGGAGGAGAATCGTCGATGATCATGCCGTCCGCGAATTCGTCCAGAGGGAAATCGTAGAAGATCATGCCGCCCGCGGGATCCTCAGAGAGCATGAATGCCCCCGGGGAAACTTTCAGCATGACGGCGTAGTCGCAGTTGCCCTTGCGGTTCTCGTAATCGGTGTTGCCGGTCATCAGCAGGGCGTCGTTCCCCTCGGCGACGGTTTTCGCCGCACGGCCGCGGTTGAGTGTGATCCGGCAGGAGAGAGCGCCGGGTTTCGACGCCGTCAGACGTGCCGCGATGACCTGGTCCGGGTGGCTGGCGAAATACTCGCGGGAATACGTAACGCCGTCCGCCTCGAACGTGACGGTCTCGAGCGCGGTTGTCAGGTCGAGCTTGCGCAGATAGTTCTCCACCTTCACGCCTTCCGGCAGGTCGAACTTGATCTTCAGGTCGCCGAGCGTCTGGTACGACGGGAAATAGCCGCCCTTTTCGGTCATATAGCGGTTCGTCAGGTCGTTGGCGCGCCGCCAGTCCTTCCTGTCGATCGCCTCGCGTATCTCCGGCAGGTGCGTCCACGCGTCTTTCTTCCACGGGTCGTCCTTGCCGCCCGACCACACCGTGACGTCGTTCAGCTGAAGGCGTTCCTCGCGCACGCCGCCGAAGACCATCGCGCCGAACCGCCCGTTGCCGATGGGGTACGCGTCGCTCCAGATCTTCGCGGGGGCATTGTCGCGGATGGTCGAGTTCGCCTCGATGAGGCGCGCCTCGAAGTTTTCCGGCAGGGCAAAAACAGCCGTCGGGCTCAACGTGAGCATGGCGGCAAACATGATGGCGATCTCGGCCAGGGATTTCATCGGGAGTCATCCTGTTTAAGGGGTGAAAAAGCAATATTCAATACGGAGGATTAATATAACCGTTTTCAGGCGGTTTTCAAATCGTCATCCGGTCGCTTTTTCCATCGGCTCCACGAAGACGCCAGGCAGGGCTTCACGCCGAATCTTTCCGCCGGACGTTCGCCATGTACACGCCGACCACGATCAGGACGGCGCCGGCGATCTGCAGGGGCGTGAACGGTTCGCGGAGCGCCAGGGTCCCCGTCAGCACAGAGACCAGCGTCGCCACGCCGATGAAAGACGCCGCCCTGTTCACCTCGAGCCGTTCGATCGCCAGGTTGGAGAGCCAGAAGGCGAACACGGAACACCCGACGCCGAGGTACAGGACGGCAATCAGGAACGAAGTGTCGCGGAACGGCAGGAGCACCAGGTCGCCGACGCTCCCGTTCCGGGCGGCCTCCAGCACAGCCAGGACGGTGAAGAGCGCCGCGCCCGCCAGCTGCATGGCGTAGGTCAGCTCCGCCCCGGTGTACATCGACGCCTTGTCGACGTAGACGAAGTAGAGCGAATAGGAGACCACCGCGACCGTCAGGAAAAAATACCCGCTCGGGGAGAAGCTGGATGACATGCCCGCCGCCGCCACGCACGCCACCATCCCGGCGAGCGTGATCAGGATGCCCGCCACCTGCAATCCGGTCGGGCGCTTTTTCAGGATCAGCGTCGAGGCGACCAGGGATATGACGGGGATGCTGGCGACGAAAATGCCGCATTCCGTGGACGTGGTCCGGCTGATTCCGAGCGTTTCGCCGAGGAAATACACGACCGGGCAGAGGAACACCACGGAAAGCAGCGGCATCAGCGGCTTCCCGCGGAACCGCACTTTCACGAGTCCAGCGGCGATGCACACAGTCATCAGGGCCGCCGCCAGCAGGAAGCGCCACCCCAGCACGAAAAAGACGCCGGCAGAGCCCGTCGACTGCTTCGTGAACGCATAGCTCATGCCATGCAGGATTTCGCAGCCGCAGGCGCAGAGGCATCCTGTAAAAAAGGCTTTTCCGCCGGAACTTGTTTCCTGGGACATCGACGTGTGCTTTCCCCGGTCGTTCTTTGGCATCGTCGTCATATGCGGGCCGCCCGCCATGACCTTGCCGCGGGAAATCGGGATATCCTATAAAAATACACCCGGACGCGCGTTTTTGCAAGCGCGGACGAACATGAATTTCCGCTCGCGTGCTGAACTTGTCCAGGTTTTTCATGAAATGTCATGCTTTTACGTTTTGTGAAAACAGCGTCATGTGCTGCAGCGTGGATTTCAGCCTGAAATCAATTTGGCATAAGACTTGCTTCTCCCCGGCATATCCCCACGAACAAAGGAGGTTCGTTTATGAAGCTGATAATTGCTTATATTCAGCCGGATCGGCTGAACCCGGTCAAGCAGGCATTGTATGCCCGCAGAGTATTCAAGATTTCCGTGACCAACGCCCTGGGATGCGGCCAGCAGCGCGGTTACTCCCAGATGTGGCGCGGCGCGTTGAAGGAAGTCAACCTGCTGAAGAAGGTCCGCCTCGCCATCGCAGTCAACGACGACTTCGTCGAGACCACGATCGAAGGCATCTGCGAGGGTGCAAGGACCGGCCATATCGGCGACGGAAAGATATTTGTCCTTCCGATGGATGAATGCATCCGCATTCGCACGGGAGAACGCGGTTCCGAGGCAATCGGATAAAAAACACCGAGGTAAATAATGAAAAGAATACTGACACTCTTTGCCGCATGCGGCGTAATGTGCGCCGCGGCGGCCGCGGAAAACGAAAGCGCACCCGCCACGATGGAAGCGGTGGAAGCCGTCCAGATCAACCTGAACGTCGTCTGGACGCTGATCGCCGGCATCCTGGTCTTCGTAATGCAGACAGGGTTCGCACTGGTGGAAGCCGGCCTGACACGGGCGAAGAACACGAGCAACATCATGATGAAGAACGTGATGGACTTCGTGATCGGCTCCATCTGCTTCTGGCTGATCGGTTCGGCGTTCATGTTCGGCGCGACCAAGCTGGGCTTCATCGGCACGGACGGCTTTTTCATGGACATTTTCAACACGGGCGACGACTGGAACTGGACGTACATGTTCTTCCAGACGATGTTCTGCGCGACGGCCGCCACGATCGTGTCCGGCGCCATGGCTGAAAGGACGCAATTCCGTTCCTACCTGATCTATTCCGCGGTCATTTCCCTCTTCATCTACCCGATCGCGGGCAAATGGGCATGGGGCGGCGGCTGGCTGGCGGACCTGAATTTCCATGACTTCGCCGGTTCCACCGTGGTCCACAGCGTCGGCGGCTGGCTGGCGCTCACCGGTGCGATCGTGCTCGGACCGAGAATCGGCAAATACGGCCCGGACGGAAAGCCGCATGCCATCCCCGGACACAACATCGCGTTCGCGGCTGTCGGCGTGCTGGTCCTCTGGATCGGCTGGTTCGGGTTCAACCCCGGGTCGACCGTCGCCGGCAACGGCGACATCGGCCGGGTGGCGCTGGTCACGAACTTCGGCGCTGTCGCCGGCACCCTGACGGCGATGTTCACCGCGTGGATCATCCTGAAGAAGCCGGATGCCTCGATGACGCTGAACGGCGCACTCGCCGGCCTGGTGGCGATCACCGCCCCCTGCGACATCGTGACGCCCGTCGGCGCGCTGATCATCGGCGCAATCTCCGGCGTGCTCGTGGTCCTGAGCGTGCTTGCCATCGACCGCATCGGTGTCGACGATCCGGTCGGCGCAATCAGCGTCCATCTGGTCAACGGCGTCTGGGGCACGCTTGCATGCGGGCTCTTCGGCGCGGAAGCCGTGCTGAAGATCTCCGATGCGAATACCGGCCTGTTCTACGGCGGCGGATTCCACACCACCGGAGTCCAGCTCCTCGGGATCGCCGCGTACGGCGCCTGGGCGTTCATTCTGGGCATGATCACGTTCGTGACGCTCAAGAAGACGGTCGGACTGCGCGTCACCGCGGAAGAGGAACTCAAGGGTTTGGACATCACCGAGCACGGAAACGATGCCTATGCGGGATTCCAGATCTTCACGAATGAATAAATTGAATCAATGATCCTTCCCGGACGGGATTTCGGACGGTTTTGATGATGAGTCCGCCTGAAGTCCCGTCCGCTTTTTGCTTTCGCAGCAAAAGCGGCTGATTATTAAGGAAAATTTCTTTGTTCTTTTCCTTGCAATCTGAAAGAGGAAAGATTATATTACTCTTCACAACGCGCCGCAATCCGACCGTCTTCATTCACAAGGAGCAAGACATCATGAACAAGACATTACTGGCCGCAGCACTGGTTATGGGCGGAGCAACCCTTTTCGCAGGGGACGTCTTTCGTTTCCGCGGGGACAATTCGCAGGGGATTTTCGAGGAAAAGGGCCTCATGAAGGCCTGGCCCCAGGAAGGACTCGCCCCGAAATGGACCTATGCCGGACTCGGGGAAGGCTGGTCCAGCCCGATCAAGGTCGGGAAATACCTGTACATCACCGGCTCCGACATGAATGCGAGAAAGGAAATGGTGGTCTGCCTGGACCTGGACGGCAAGAAAGTCTGGCAGACGGCGACCGGCGCCAGGTGGGAAAGGGCTTACCCCGGCGCCCGCTGCACCCCGACTTACGTGCCGGGTGAAAAGGACGGCGAGGGGCGTTTGCTCGTGACGACGGGGACCGGCGAAGTCTTCTGCCTGAACGCCGCGGATGGAAAGATCCTGTGGTCGAAAGCCGTCTCGAACGATTACGGCACGAATTTCATGAACTGGGGACTCGCTGAGTCTCCTGTCGTGAAGGACGGCATGGTCTTCGTGACCGCGGGCGGCAGCAAGGCGCTGGTCGTGGCACTGAAGATCGCCGACGGCTCCGAAGCCTGGACGGCGAAGTCCAACAACGACAAGCTGGGCTATGTCACGCCCGCCATCGTGAAGGACCAGCTGATCGTGATGACGGATGCCAAGGTGAACGGGATCGGCATCAAGGACGGCGCCATGATGTGGGAAGACGATTACAGGGCCACATCCGAGATCACCGCCAGGAACGGCAACAACGCCAACACACCCGTCGTGGACGGCAGCCGTTTCTTCGTGACCGGAGGCTACAACCGGGGCGGCGTGCTGTACGAACTGAACGAGGACGGAAAAGGCGTCAAGGTCATCTGGAAGAACAAGGAGTTTGACCCGCACCACGACTGCGCCGTGCTGGTCGACGGAAAGCTCTACGGCTCGAACATGACCAACAACAACAGCGGCAAGTGGATGTGCGTGGACTGGGAAACCGGCAAGACCATCTACGAAACGCCCTGGGGCAACCTCGGCAAGGGCAGCGTGGTCTATGCCGACGGCATGCTGTACATCTATGAGGAAAAACGCGGCACGCTGGGGCTTCTCAAGCCCGGAGACACGTTTGACGTCGTCAACAGTTTCCAGGTCAATTTCGGGAGCAAGGAGCACTGGGCGCACCCCACCATCAGCGACGGCGTGCTGTATGTCCGGCACGGCGACGTCCTGGCGGCGTTCGACATCAAGGCGAAATGAGCTGAAACGGGGTTCTCCCCAAACAACCGTTTTTCTCCCCAAACAGAATACATTGCCCTGTGCCAACTTGAGGAATTACTCCATGTAGAGGACATACTTTCCGACGATCCACAATTGTGAGGAAATGGACGAAAGATAGATCTCTTTCACCGTTTTCTTCTTTGTCAAATCGAAAAAGACAAGCGCCATGGATGGATTAACTGTATTCTCTCTTTTGAAGACGATTGTCGTATCGTCCAGAAAACGTGGTGAATCAAGCCTGTATTCCGTTGAATGACTTAAAATCAATTCCGGGCCAACGCCTGATTCGATGTCGAACAGATAGAGGTCTGTTCCCCGGGAATAAACGACTTTCTTTCCGGACTGATTAAAGCTCCCCCAATAAAGAAAATCGTCTGTAGCGGATTGTGTGTCCAGGATGCGCGTTTCATCATGATCCAGGCAGGCAAGAGACAAGGTCCCTCCTCCAAACAGTAAAACATATTTCCCTCCAGGAGAGACAGCTTCACAAACCCTGTAATCCGGTGACAGCACATCCTTTTTTTCTTTTGTGTTTATGTCAAGCAACTGTATTGATTCTTCTCCCTCAAGCATACCTTTGGCAAAGACTAAAACGGTATCGTTATTCACGTAGAAAATATCCGCTATTACCGAATTGCCCAATCCGTACAATACTTCTTTGGTATTGGTCTTGATATTGTACTTGTAGATTTCGGTCGGACCTAAGCTTTTTGTTGTAGTAAGTTCTTGGTAAAGAGTAAAACAAACAAGATCCATTGTTTTCGGGAAAAAGACTGTATGCCGTCCGTATTGAATGCCCAAACTTTCGAGCGGCGGCAACTCAATCGTATCGACGACTTCCCCCGTATCCAAATCGTGTTTGTAGAGGGTAGAGCCTTTTCCATTAACGCCATGGAGCGATCCCCACACGAAATGATCGTCTTCCCCGGCAAGAAAGACTTCCCTGTATTCGTAGCCTTTTGGCGCACAGTTCAGTGTCCGCGTCTCCCACGTCGTCGTGTCGAGCGCGATCATCGACACCCGCCGCGATGTCCCGAACTGAACGAGCCCGAAAAGCACGGCGAGCGCAAAAAGCGCAAATACGATCAAACATCCGAATCCAACTCGTTTCATTTTCGTGTTCGACATAATTTCAGGCTCTTTCACGGTGTTGCTGATGGAGGGTTCGAGTAATCACAACTTTATTATATCACGCCCCAGGAAAAAAAACAAGCAGGAAATGCCGGAAATGCAAGGGAATCATTGGCCTGCTCGTCCGCTGACTTCCTGCCCGGAGCCTGCCGGACAGGGGGAGAGGTTTGAGGTGAAGCAGACAAATCGCCTCAATACGATTCCGGGACGAGCGCAAGGCGGAAGCCGATATCGCTCATGAATGCGGCGTCGGCATGATCCCGATTTGCCGAACGGCAGTAAACGGCGCTGTTGTCCAGGTCGCCGCCACGTTTCGCCCGCTCGCCGCCACGGTCATTCCCGCGTGAAAACTCCGCCTGCAGTTTGCTGCTGTCCTCGCCCCAGTCATCAAGACACCATTCCCAAACGTTTCCGCTCATATCGTACAATCCGAGCTCGTTCGCCTTCTTCCACCCGACCGGGTGGATCATCGGGAAGTGCCCCTTCGCTCCATACCACGCGACTTCATCCGGGTCATTGCTTCCGCTGTAGATATATCCGAGGCTCTTGTTGCCTCCGCGCGCGGCAAACTCCCACTGCGTTTCCGTCGGCAGCGTGAACTTCCAACCGCGCGGGGCTTTGCCTTTCGCGTTCAGTTTCTCGCAGAATTTCATCGCCTCGTTCCACGTCTCGTAAAAAACAGGCACATCGTCCCCAATGTTATTCTGATCGGACATGGCATTGTACTTCATCACGGCCTTCCACTGCGCTTGCGTCACCTCGGTCTGTCCGATGTAAAAATCGTGTTTCAATGTGACCTGATGCGGGACTTCCGCGAAGTAGGTTTTCCCGTCAGCGGAACTGCTCATCTCGAACGTGCCCGCTTCGACCTTCACCATCGGCAGCGTCACGCCGCCGGGAAGTTCCACAATCCCGTTCCAGGTCGCTTCATCAATTCTTTCTTTTTCTCCGCACCCGGTGAAAAACAGGACGCTCAAGCAAACGGCGGCGAGGGAAACGAACATTCTGCTGATGATTCGTGACGACATACTTTCATCCCTTTCACGGTGTTGCTGATGGAGGGTTTGAGGAATCATAACTTTATTATACCACGCCCCAGGCGAAAAAACAAGCGGGAAATGCCGGAAATGCAAAGGAAATCAATGACCGAACAACCGCCGACTTCCTGCCCGGAGCCTGCCGGACAGGGGAGATTGTTGATGCTGACCGGGATCATTCCACGCAGAGGCGTTCGAGGGCGTCCTTCGCTTCTTCGTTGCCCTGTTCGGCGGCTTTTCGATACCATTTTACAGCTTCGGCATCGTCTTTTTCGACGCCGAAGCCGGTTTCATAACAGGATCCGAGTTCTTTCTGTGAGGGGACGTAATCCGCTTCCGCCGATTTGCGGAGCCATTTCACAGCCTCCTTCTCATCCTTTTTTACACCGAGTCCCAGTTCATACATGGTCCCCAGCACATATTCCGCGTGCGGATAGCCCTGTTCGGCGGACTTGCGGATCCATTTGGCGGCCTCGGTGTAATCCTGTTTCACGCCGTGCCCGGCATAATAGCAGAAGCCGACTCCCATCTCCGCTTCTGCCAACCCCTGTTCCGCCGCCTTGCGATACCACTTCAACGCTTCTTCGTAATTCGTTTCGACGCCCAGCCCCCATTCATAGCACACGCCGAGCATGTATTGCCCGCCGTCATGTCCGTGTTCGGCCGCCTCGACGAATACGGGAACGGCTTCGTCGTAACGTCCGTCCTTGTATGCCTCCACCGCCCGGTCAACTTCCTTTTGCCAGTCCTTCCCGCAGGCGGTCAGGAAGAGTACACCAACAGCGAAGAGAATATTTTGAATGTTTTTTATGTTCAACATACTTTCAGCACCTTTCACGTTATTGCTGATGGAGGGTGTGAGGAATCACAACTTTATTATACCACGCCTTTTGGAAAAAAACAAGGTGAACATGGATGAAAAAAAGGGGAAACGCGGAATCGTCCTGTTTGACTTTTTGAAAAATGATGTTATATTTCATTCCGTCGGAGTAATACCCCCTGAACTTTTCCCGGACAGCAGTGGTCTTTTCTGTTCAAAACAAAGGAGCATTCGCAATGGAAAAAAAACAAATCGCCGGAATCGCCCTGATCGGACTGGTCGTGGTCGCTTTCCTCGGGTTCGCCACGTTCAAAACAATGCAAACGAGACAGGTCCCGCCCTCGGGCACTGAGGCGGACAATGCCGGGGAAGAAGAAGCTGCGCCGAAAGTTCGCCGCCACGGTCCGAAAGTCAAAAAGAAAGTCGACCTCGCCTCAACGTTCTCCGATTGGGGCGCACCCGCCCAAAGCTGGGATGACCAGCCGGAAGAACAGCCTCAGGAGCCGCAGAAGGAGTTCCACAAGCAGACCCCGGAGGAAGCCGTGGAATCCGTCTGGCAGGGACTCGACACCTATCGCGAAATGTCGCCGGAGGACCAGGCAAGAACGCGGATGATGATGACATTCATGACCGGTCTCATCGACATGATGGGAAACACAGCCGACACATGGATGCGGGACATGACTCCCGAACAGCGGGATGAGGCAATCGCGAACGCAGAGAACATGCTGAACAACGTCGAGGCGATCGAACTGGAGATCGGCCCGGACATGACGGATGAGGAACGCGCCATGATCGAACCGACGCTGGATTCCATCCGCAATCTGGGCGTGATCATGCTGGACATGGGCTGACGCTTCTCCAGTAGAGTCCGTTTCCGTTCAAAAAAGATGCCGCTTCCAACCAAAGGCGGAGTTTCCCCGCGAGAGGCGCCGTCAGAGGGCGCATAGAAAGAGCGGAAACAGATTCTCCGCTGAAAGATCCTCGAGGCAAAACACCGCTGTCGCAACCCTCGGATTGAACGCAAGTTGCCGAAAACGAAGAAAACGTTCCTGACATGAGCCGTTTTTTGAAAAATTTTTAAAAAAAGGAGAAATCCCCCCTTGATTTTGAACAAACAGGGAGTATAGTATACCATATTGATAGTTATTTCGGTCCCGTCGTCATTCCCCCCGACTGCGACGAGACTTTTTTGTACACACAAATCAGCCGAAGGGGCAGCATCCATGTCATGCCGTTATGCCAATGCCAAGTACATGACAATCGCGGATCTTATTACAAAAAGACTCCGCGCCGGGGAGTTTTCCGTTGAAGGACGTTTCTACAGCCGGGACGAGCTGGCGCGGGCATACCATATTTCGCCGGGGACAGCCCGGTCCGTGCTCCGCATACTGGAAGACCGTGGCATCATAACGTGCAGAAAAGGAAAACGGTCGCTCCCGGCGGACGTCATGCCGGACAGTCATACATCGCCGGCATACAGTCCGATCTTCTTCCGGGATTCCTTAACGGCGGAAACGCCGGAATATGACTACCTGAGCTACTGCGTGCGGAATATCCTCATGCGCCGGAAAAGCAGCCTGCGCGAACACAACACCGATTTGCCGGAGCTCGAGGATATCGCGAAGCATGCCGCAGGAGATGTCGCAGTCGTGTTTTGCTCACCGTGCGTTGAAAACACATTGCCGAATCAGTTCCCTGCCCGCCGCCCTGCGGGCGCTCAGATCGAAATCCTTTTTGACCAGCCGAAAAACAATGCGGTATCTTTGTTCACGCGGAAAGCCGGCCTGGACTGCACCCTGGACCTGATCCGGCATAACATCACATCCGTCTTCCACATCACGTCCAGGCATTCGGCATTTCCATGGTTCAAGCACGGGTGCATGCCGAGCAAGCTGCAGGAATACATTCCGGAATGCAAGGTCTCCTCGCTTGTGTTCGACGATGAACTTGAAATGTTCCCCAGTTTCTTACTGAATTCTGTCCCGATCCTGGCAACGCCGAATCATGCGCCGGTTGCGATTCTGATAGACGATCCTTTCCTGTCCGATTTCCTGTCCGCCGAAATCCGGGTCGGCACGTATCGTACTCCCTCGCGGTGTTTGTTCTTCGGCACGGCATTCAACGAACGCACCATGGCATTCCCGTATCTGGACCTGAAACTGAACGAGCTGGCCGCGGCGATTCTCCGGACAGTTTCGGCAAAGGCGGAAAATCCAGGCGCCGATCTTGCCTGCGATTTGCATCTGATTCAGTTCAGGAATCCATGCGTCAGCTGAGACAGTCCGGTTCTCCCTGCGAAAGAAATCTATTGCTTATCCCCGGCACAAGAGGCGGGGAACAAAGCCGCTTCAAAAACGCCCTGACCAATTCGAACAGAGCTGCTGGAATACCCAGATCTCGCATTGACCGATTGTTCTTAGGATGAATACTTGATTATTTCTTTGTATATGCTATATTACCTGTGTACTTCACCAGTAACCTTACCTTAACCCGTGAGGATATAACGCCATGAAAAAAATCATTTCGATTCTATTCCTTTTTGTTGCGTTCGTATGTGGTATTCCGTTTGTTTCTGCTGAAGAAGGGGAGAGTTTTACCATATTTCAGACAACGGACATTCACGGGGCTGTCGGGGACAAAACAAATCCCGGATTGTTGCAGGTCGCATCTGAAATACGCAGGCAACGCAAGGAAATCGGTGAAAACACATTGTGGATCGACTGCGGCGATCTGACGCAAGGCACACCGATCGCAGCTGCCGATCAGGGCGCAGGCATGATCAATGCGCTCAGCACGGCGGGATGCGATATCTTTGTGCCCGGAAACCATGATTTCGATTACGGACGGGAAACACTGATCAGCAACTTGAATGCGTTCCACGGGACGGTTCTCGGTGCGAATCTTAAAATAAACGGATACGACAAACTGAAACCCTGGACGCTGATCGAACGGGGCAAATACCGGATTGCCGTCATCGGCATCGTGACTCCTTTCCTGAAGCAGTTGACCAGGCGCACCCCGCAAATCCTGGAGGGGATCGAAGTGACCTCCGCCGAGGATGCCCTCAAGTCCATCATGCCGGACATCATGAAAAAGGAACCGAACGTAATCGTCCTCGCAATCCATCTTGGGGAATATACCGGAGAGAGAATGACCGGAACGGGGAAACCGATTTATCTGTCCGCATTTTCAACCGATTACCCGCAGATCGACCTGATTCTGAGCGGGCACTCGCACAGCACGGTGGCGGGGAAGAGCCTGACCCCGGATGCATGGCTGGCACAGGCGCCCTTTCAGGGGAAAGACGCAGTGAAGGTCGACCTGCAATTGAAGCAGGGCGAACGCAAAAAAGTTTCAGTCACCTCGAAACTGCTCGGTATAACCAAAGAAACCCCGATTGACGAGGATCTGCAGAAGATTTTTGCTCCGACTCAAAAATAGGTTTTTTTGATGTCAGTTGGAACGTGAATGTCCAGTGGTGCGCCCCCGGCGGATGATGCCGGAGGCGGTAAAAACGGATGGCGGGTGTTAGGACACCTCTATTCATTGGTTTTCGGCGGCTTTTCGCACCTGGGCAAAGTCCAATTGATAAGATTTTCGGTGGGGAGGCGAATGTCTCCACTCCAGTAGTGCCGGGTTTGCGCTCTGGCACAAGAAGAGTCAGCTGTGCGCTCAAATCTTCCTGCATTGTCTTGTTTGCCCATTTGCTGAAAATCCATCCGATCGAATGAATGGAGATACCCTTTGGAAAAACTTGTACAGATGCGGTTTGACACTTGAAGGATCGTGACCCGTGCCGGGCGTCAGGCTCCAAATGACATCCATGCCGTTGTCGGTCAGAATCTTACGATAGTCCGACGGCGTGTTGCGGACCGCATTGTCGTTTCCTCCCGCGCTCAGCAGGAAGAATTTCGGGGTGTATTCCGCCGGGAACTTCATTTCCTCCGCCGTCATCTGACCGGGATGCATGGCTGAATTCGGCACGGGAATAAGTCCGGGTGCGGGGCAGACCGCGCCGACATAGCCGAAAAGTTCCGGGTGACGGAACGCGATGAACATGGCTTCGCGGCCGCCCATGGAGAAGCCCGTGATCGCGGCGTTCTTGCGGCCTTTCTTCACGGAGAACGTCTTTTCGACGAACGGCATCACATCGGTGACCATGTCGTCGATGAAATCGTCGTAGCCGCGGATGGCGGTCATGATGTCAAGTCCGTTGACACGCGCATGTTCCTTGTTCACGAAGTTATAGGTCAGGACCACGATCATTTCTTTGGCCTTCCCGTCCGCGTAGAGCTGCGTCAGCATTTGCGGGATGCCGACGACGTCGCGCGCCATCCAGGTCTCGTCGTCGGTATATCCGTGCAGGATGTAGACAACGGGATACTGTTTATCCTTGGAATAATCGGGCGGCAGCAGGACGTTCATGTTCGTGTCACGGCCTGCCGTGCGCGAAAAGTAGGTGTAGCGCTGGAATTTCCCGTACGGCGTGATGCCGGACAGGTTGCCGGGCTCCGCGGCTTCCACAGTCGCCCGCGCCCAGGCGTAATCTTTCGACGGGTCGTCGCCGTCGGATGAGACTGTCGCACATGCGGACAGTACCGCCACGCTCAGGATGGATGCCGCTTTCAATAAGTTCTTCATGTTGTACCTCCGCCCGTTTGGTTGTCATGGGCTGTTTGTTATGTTGATTCGTCCGAGAAAAAAAGATATTCAACTTTGAATATACACCCGCCTGTGCGTGAAATCAAGCCGATATTTCAGCAGAAAAATGCCATTCTCCGTTTTTGAGTGGAGAGCCTTGCCGAAAGTGGGAGAAAACGAGAGGACACTATGATGATGCAATATAACTTGAACACGTTTCTTCCAAGTGATCACATTGGTATTCTTCTTCAGGACCGCTTTTTTTTGTGCAATCATGCGGAAAAAGATCTTGATACAGGACATAATCGGCTCTTTTGGGCTTTTTGCGAACGGGTGTATTGCCCTTGAGCTCGATCTTGCCATCCGTCAGCTGGACGTTCGTTTCCATCGTGATATGATCGGGTCCCCACTGCTGTTGAATGGCAGGCGTGATGAACTGAAGTTTGATATCTTCTTCAGTCATTTCGTTCTTGGGGAGCCAATGCGGAGCCATATCCACCTCATTTTGCTGTAATCTTTGCCATAGGTTCGAACGGTTGCCGACATGAACATAATAATGTTCATCCGATACTATAGCAGAGGTCCGCTTGCTTTTCAAGGCAGACGGATATGTTTTCCGAAACTTTTAGAGAGAGTGCGGTAGGCGTAATCCACGATGCCGGTGAGCACCATCTGGAATGACGGACGAAGACACTGTGAAGGCTTTATGCCAAGAAACTCCGAAAAAGTTTTCCCGCCACCGCTTTTATTTCGTTTTTTGCCGCATAAATGCCGAAAAATGCCATTCTCCGCTTTCGGACGGAAAAGTTTTGTGTTTTTAAAGCGAAAGGAGAGGAACCCACATGATTTTTCCGATGCCGAATCTGTCCGAAAACCTCATTGAGAGGACGAGTTTTCGTAACGTTTTATGGCCGTTTTCACGCAAATCAGCGCGGCGTCCGCTCTCCGTTTTGGGGTTAAACCTGTTAGATGCCAAAATAATTGAGAGGTCGTGTGTTCGAAACTATCCTGGTTGTTCTCATAAAATCAGCGCAATTCTCCGTTTTGCTTATAAAAAAGCAGAGGTCGCCAATGGCCAAAAACGGAGAATTTCAGTCGAGAATCCGATTCTGTGATCCGAAAAAAGAGCGAAAACAGATTCTCCGTGGAGAAAAAAAGAAAGATAATAATCGTGCGTTAAGCTCGAATTTAAAGGAGTTTAGCGAAGAATAAAAATCGCATTGTCGCTTGGTCGACAATGCGAAAACATGATCAAATTGGTCGGGGCGACTGGATTCGAACCAGCGACCTCTAAGTCCCGAACCTAGCGCTCCAACCAGACTGAGCTACGCCCCGAAATGTTCGATTAAATTAATATACGCCCTTTTTCCGGAAAGTCAAACTGAAATCGGAAAAAAGCGCGACTTTTTTTTCAAATGTGGTTTGAAAAAGTAAATGCACGGGAAGGAAAAAGGCAGGGTGCGTTTAGTCTGACAAAGGGATGGTGTGCGTTTAGTATGACAGAAAAGGGAAGAGCGTTTAGTTTGACACAAGAGTTTCCGGA
>Ga0310690_10000593_pt1 | contig 74333 bp, 55 predicted proteins | sample AusTroGonzalo_MG_2_FD_207661 | JGI IMG/M metagenome (GOLD analysis project Ga0310690, IMG submission 207661) | Bovine rumen microbial communities from tropical cattle in Woodstock, Queensland, Australia - Gonzalo_04 (v2) (version 2) | ecosystem: Host-associated > Mammals > Digestive system >...
GTCCACACGAACGATGACTCTTTTGCCGGATACGTTTAAGTCTTCGACATTCTTTTTCTGAACCATTGCCATAATGTTCACACTCCTATAAGAAAAATTACTTGTTGTCCAAGCCTTTCTATTATACAGAGATTTTATGGCGGATTCAATTTGAAAAACGATTTCGGGGAAGTTTTTCGGAAATAAATGTTCCTTCTTTCCCGGTCCCCTCCCGGATCTTAAAAAGTGAGAAGGACCGCCTCTCCTCACAGATCGAGAGACAGTCCTTCCCGGAAGGAATGATTATGTATTTGTGGAAGTGTAGCTGTTCTGATCAGGCCTCGGTTCCGCCCCACTCGACAACGGTAAAACCTGTACGGGTGACGCCCTGCGGCATCGGAAGTGCCTGCTCCGGTGCAATCTCCATCTTCTCATCCAGTGCACGGAAGACCATGAATACACGGATCTCGGTATCCGGCTTAGGAACAACGTTAAGCTTTGCCATATCTTCGTAATCCTGATTGGGGAAAGAGATCAGGTTATAGGGATTACTCTCCATCTTCGGAAGCCAGAAAGAAATGAAATCGTCGATCTCACTGTCATTCAGGCCGGCCGCCGTGAGATACTCTTCCAGGAACTTTGCCGTATCTTCTCCGGCTACGCAGGCAGCCTTCTCGAACTGAGCAAGGTTTTCCGTGGTCCTGGCTTCCCAGAACAGATAGTCGTAATTCCGTCCGTCGGAAAGGTTATGGAGACGTCCGTCCGGAGAAGCAATCACGTTCCATCCGGACATCGGGTCGTATTTCGGATAGGTGCAGGCCAGCTCGCCCTTCAGTTCCAGGCTGACATTTACATTCATGGTCTCTTCCGGATAGAGGTAGATGACCGGCTTATCTACTTCCAGAGGCTCCTGCTTGGCTTCGTCCGGCCGTACCAGATCGATATCCATCATGGAGTCCACCTGCTTATCCGGTGTTACAAAAACCAGTGTATATTTGCCGCTCGGGATCTTATCCGAAAGGCGGCCCTGGATCCAGTACACATGGTCCGTATTATATCCGTTACCATTCAAGACCCTGCATGCCGTTCCGCTGATCTTCGCATACGCATCTTCCGTGTTCCACGCATAGTCCTCATTGTACGCAAACACATACATCGTCAGATTTCCCGGTGCGTCCATATCTCTTTCATCACGGATCAGCGGTTCCACCGTGAATTCCGAACCGGTGACCAGTTCCGAATACATACGCCAGTCCACAACGGTATAGCAGGAACGCATCTCTTTCAGTACCGGATTCTTCGCATTCTTTGAAGTCATCAGGCCTTTCTCGGTCTTGCTTTCCATATCCGGATCGCCGAAAAGATCCGGATCCTTTACATCCCCGGTCGTCTCACCGGATCTGCTGCTTGCTGCAGCCGCGTTGTTTCTCTGCGAAGTTCTTGTATTTCCCGTTTTCTTCGAGCAGGATGTCATTGTCAGTGTCATTAACAAAGCCATTGCTGCTGCTATTTTCTTTTTCATCTTCATTCTCCTAATATTCTTCTGCTTGTATTTTCTGTTTTGATCGATCGCCTTCGATTATTAGACGACACGAAAAGATGATCCGTTGCAAATCCAGAAAAAATTTTCAAGAAAAATGAAACCATCCGCATCCAAAATGCACTATTATTAGTGAACGGCCGTTTAGAACGAATTTTGAGGTGAGACGATTGAACGAAGCAAAGGCGCTGGCTTTACTTAAGTCAGGAAATCAGGAAGCACTGGAATGGTTTATCGATAAATACAGTGCTTATGTAGGAACCGTAGTAAACAGTATCCTAAAAGATTCCATGAGCCATGCAGACGTCGAAGAAGTGACGTCGGATGTGTTCGTGACCTTATGGAGATCTGCGGAGAAACTCTATCCTTTGAACCTGAAAGGGTATTTGAGCCGCGTGGCCCGTAGCCTATCCATGCAGAAATTGCGGGAGCGGTCGCAGGAGCTGCCTTTGGACGAGGACATTCTTATCCTGGATGACGACTCGGCCTTCGACAGACTGGAACAGCAGGAACAGGACGCGCTGGTGCGGAAAGCGGTCTACTCGATGTCCCAACCGGACAAAGAGATCTTCCTCCGGTTCTATTACTACTGTCAGAGCGTATCCACCATCGCGAAACAAATGCAGATGAACCCGTCCACGATCAAAACCAGATTACGGCGCGGACGTGAACGATTACGTCAATATCTCAACAATATCACAGAATCGACAGGGGGCGACCTAAATGAAAATAAATATTCATGACCTGATGAACAATATTGAAGACACTTCCGTACAGCTGGAAGAAACCAATGTCGTCTCCTCGGCAAAGATCAAGGAGATGACAAAAATGAAACTGAATATGACACAGAAGACTCCCAAGCGTAACCTGAAGAAGTTTTTAACTGCCGGCCTGGCAGCCTCTCTTGTTGCTGCACTCAGCATCGGCGCGTATGCCGCTTTTGGAGGCGGACTGAAGGACGTTAGCGTATCGGAAGGAACTATCACGGACAAGATCGTTGACGACAGCGGCAACGTACAGGAATCGGTTTGGCATTACGAATACATCTCGCTTCAGGGTTTTTCGGAAAGCGCTGAGAACCAGGCTTTGCGGGAATGGATGAAATTCACTGATAACTACGACACAGACGGGGCTATTCTGGACAAGGTAGGAAACAAGCCGACACAGTGGGATGAGAAATACGGCGAATACACGGTCTACTCACAGGAAATGGCCGATAAACTGGATGAGATCACTGCCAAGTACGGACTGACACTTCACACGCACAACATTCCTGTTAACAGCAAACAGGAACTCGATGCCAGGTTCGGTGAAGTCATGACAGACGCTAATTACGCAGGGTACTGTTACGAAGATGGCACTTTCCATGTGGATGGCGAATTCGGCGAGTATGATATCCAGCTCGGGCGCACTATGAAAGGTGTCTTCGACGATGTCTACCTGAACATCGGAGACAAGGATAACTATGAGCAGTGGACATATGAAACAGCAAGCGGAAAGACTGTTCTCCTTGCTCTTTCCAGGAACAAAGCCATTATCCTTGCCGACCTCGACAACAGCTTTGTCCATGTCAATGTTCTGCTCGACCTGTATGGCCAGGCTGACGGAGAACCGAAGCCAATGTCCAAAGCGGATCTGGAAAACATGGCCGACCACATTAATTTCCCGATCCTCTGATGCTCTGACGACACCGACGGCACTGACATTTTAGGATTATAGAAAAGGCATCATTCTGAGGAAGAAGAACTGTCAGGGGGACTGTCTCATGAAAATGAGGCAGTCCCCTTTCTTCGCGCCTTCTCCGCCGCAAGATACGTCATCCTTTTTTTATAGCGTGCTATAATGGGAAAACAAAGCTTCGAAAGAAAGGGGAAAGTATGGACACCTCCGAGACACCGGTCTTTATGCCGGATTACTGCCGGGATTTCTACTGCATCGCAGACCGTTGCCGTCACAGTTGCTGCATCGGCTGGGAGATCGATATCGATGATCTTTCCCTGACCCGTTTTAGAAGCGTCACCGGTCCGCTCAGTAAGAAACTTCGGGAAAGCATAGAGGAAGCAGAAGACGGAACAGCCCACTTTATTCTTCAAGGCGACGCGGAACGCTGTCCTTTTCTCAATAAAGATAACCTATGTGAACTGATCCTGGATCTCGGGGAAGATTCGCTCTGTGACATCTGCCGAGAGCACCCAAGGTTCCGAAACTTCTTTTCCATTCGCGAAGAAGTGGGGCTCGGACTCTGCTGCGAAGAAGCCGCGCGGCTCCTACTTATCCAAAGAGGTCCTATCCGTCTGGTTGAATGTATGCCCATGCCGGCCGGAAGTGAACCGAAAGAAGCCGATGATCTTGAGCAGGCTTTCTTCCAATATAGAGAAGATCTGTTCCGGATCGTATTCGATGGATCGCTCTCTTTATCGGAACAGCTGACTGCACTTTCCGGAAAAGAGAAGCCTCTACTCTCTTCATCCGATCTCTCCCGGTGGGGCAGTTTCCTGAAAACGCTCGAACGGCTCGATTCCTCCTGGGATGAAGAACTGAAAAGACTTCAGAACACTGTTACAGATCCTGATATATCAGGCTTTGACGCATATATGAAAGAATGCGGACGTGAAGCAGAATACCGGAATCTCTTATGGTATTTTCTCTTCCGTCACCTGACAGATGGATTGATCTATGAAGAAGGAGACACCTTCGAAGAATGCCTTCCGGAACTTCAGAAACAAGTGCTTTTCGCACAGTTCAGTGTGGAATTACTACACTGTCTTGGCGCATGTCACTGGGCAGAAAAAGGAGAGTATTCCTTAGATGATCAGATCGGAATTGTGCGCCTATATTCTTCCGAGATCGAATATTCCGATGAAAATGTGGAGCAGATAATAGATCATTTCTCGCAAATTTGAGCTCGCTTAACCGATTTTGGACTATTGTTATACAAAAATGTCAAATCATGATATCACCCAGGTCAAAAATGTAATACGATACAAAAAAACCTTAAGGAGGTAGAATTATGAAAAAATTATTGGTTCTTGGTTTGACATTAGTGTGTCTTGTTGGTGGCACAGCCGGCGTGGTTTCTGCCAAAGGATTCAGCTACGCGAAGGCGAAACCAACAACAAGTTTCAACATCTTTTCAGATGACTGTGCAAAGATGTACTTCGATATTACATGCAACGTTAAGCCAAACTACGTTCAGATGAACTACGTGTCAGTGGTAGTTGGACACTATGCCAAGAAGAATTATCTGGGTGGCATGTTGTCTGACTATACCACTTGCATCAACAAGCAGCCTGTAACTGTACAGAAGAATTGGCCGGACTACGAGAAAACTTTCTCAAAGTCCAAAAAGCATTCTGACAGCATGTATGCCGGCGGTCTCTTTGAAACAGAATATGGTGATACTGTAGCAAACGCCAAGAAAGCAACACGTTAATCACTTATTAACATGAACAAAAGGGATGTTCCTGCGTGATCAACGTAGGAACATCTCTTTAAAAATGTCCGGACAACCAATATACTATCCATAAATCTATTTCATGAGGATCAGAATGAATAAAATCTCTTCCGCCGTATCTTTCATATTGAAAAAAAAAGGTGTCCATATCGTCCTGTTTTTTGTTATGGGCATTTTACTGTTTTGTTTTCTCGTTCTGACCGGATGGATCAATTACAATAACAGTCTCAGCCGCCGCAATTATGACGATTATCGGGTAGATATGCAAAATGCATCACTGAATCAATTTGAAGAGTGGTATGGTGCTGTACTCGCTGCATATTCATTTGACGAAGATACGGTCATATTTGTTCAATCTGATGCTTCGCTTCCTGTATTCAATCCTACAATGAACAGTAAGTATTCTCTGACTGCTGTTCTGCCTTCCTCAAAACTGTCATTATCTTCGCAAGAGAAATCGTACGACTATTATTTAGACAGTCCTTCTTTTTCCGATGTAGTCACATACGTTCAGAAACTCTTTCCGCAAATACATAATACTGAAATTGAGGCCGCCATTCCCTTCGAACATGATGAGTGGTATGACAAGCTCTGGTGGAAAGACGGTAATGATTATCTCCATACGTTCCATCGGTTATCTGTTGAAGACACTCCCGATTCATCGTTAGATAACTTGCCGATTTATACTTCAATGGATGCGATCCGTTGTAATGAAGGAACCATCTCTTCAATAAATCTCTCCACCAAAGATGGTCTGTCTTCCGAGGATCTGAATACGATCAACAGGATCACAGAATATTATTTTGGCCAATCCTTTACTGCAATCGAATATTCTGATGATTCTTCTACCATATTGTCCAAGAGGATCATTTATACGATCCTGTTTTTAGCGATCATTGCCACTTTTCAGATCATGTCTTATGCATTCTCCATGCGGCAGAATGAACTTATTGTATATGATCTCTGTGGCGAATCGCCTTTGGGATTATTCATGCACTATCTGATCCATTTTCTTGTGGTGCTTGTTGTTTCAATATCTATCGGTGTTACCGCTTTCCTTATTGTTTCACCTGTTATGGCAGGCACAGGTTTTGACTTTACTCTTTCCATAGCAGAAATACTACGCACGATCGGAGTTTTCTTTTCTCTTTCGTTTTTGACAGCTGTTCTGTATTTACTATTTACAAAACGTCCACATAAAGGAGCATCCCGATGAAGAGAATCTATCTTTTTCTACTGATCGTCTACGAAAACCTGTTGAAAAACGTTCTTCTGTTTTTTGGAATGCTTATCTCATCCTTTCTTTTGCTGGCTGTTTTTTCTGCAGCAGATGAGTATATTGAAGTCATCAAACACGTTGAATACGGTAATTTCGATCAATATGTATTTGTAGGAAATATTGGAGACCCTACTGCTTATCTCGATACGGATCATACAGAAGAACTAAAAAAACTCGGGAACATTGAGGTGAACGATTACTATAACAACCTCTTCATGATACAGGGTTACACAGATATGTCTCTCCCTTATGTCGAATTCAATATTGAGACTTCCGGCGTTCCTACATATAATGATATTCAGGTCGATCTATACGAAGGACGGATGCCTGCCTCGCCAAATGAAATTGTATTAACCAAGCGTGCCCTGGAGTATTTTTCTTTAGATCAGAAAATCACTCTCGATTATATAGTCAGTGCAGAAGAAACACATCCGATCACTTTGACCATCACAGGTTTCTTAGACGACAGAGTACTCTTAAAGCGTTTTGGAGGTGTTCTGTTCACTAATGCCAGTTATGCAAGCCTTCTCGAGATAGACAGTTATTTGAATTATCCGATCGATCGGCTATTTGGCTTTATTTCGGAAAACACAGTCTCGTGTGATGACGGTTGCCCGATTACATCTATGCAGACCGCGCAGATATTGACTTGCCGTTCTGCTTCAGGGGAATCCCCGGACGAACTCCGCAACAGGATCATCTCAACATTCCCGTCCCTTTCAGAATGCACCTACACCGGAGACGCGCTTCATGATGCATATATCCGGAAGAATCAGACCGAACTCTCACAACTTCTGATAGAAGTGATCATCATCTTCCTTCTCATTTGCTGTTTTCTCATCGGTTCTCTGTACCTTCAGGCAAGGAAAAAAGCACTGGAAATGACTGTGATCTATATGCAGGGGATGACCTGGATCTCTTCCATCTCCATGATTTTCGCTTCCTATCTGCCAGGCATTTTACTTGGAATATCTTGTGGGATATATTGCTTCTACAATCTCTCGGATATGTACTTCACAAACAAAGTTGTATTCCGGATAGAATACATTGTTATTTCAGCAGGGATCTGTCTTATCCTGTCTCTGCTTTGTATGATCCCGATCTATATCGAACTGGCCAAACGCTCTCCTATAGAGACCATCCGAAAAGACTGATAATTCATACTGTCAACAGATAATAAAGAAAGGACGTCAAACATGATCACCGTCAATAATATATCGAAAACCTATTACCCGAAAGGCGGAGTTCCGGTACCCGCATTAACAGACCTTTCTCTTCATGTGGAAAGAGGCGAGTTTGTCGCCATCACGGGCGTTTCCGGATCAGGAAAGTCCACACTTCTTCACGTGATCGGCGGGATGGATAAGATCGATAAAGGAGAGATCCTTGTTGACAATGAGGATATAACCAAGTATTCTTCCAGAAAACTTGCCCACTACCGTAATGAGAAAATCGGTTTTGTTCTGCAGGATTTTGGTCTCATACCTTATCGGACAGTCTTGGAAAACGTGGCGGTTCCATTATATATTCACCAGAAAAAGCCGGGAGGAGTAACCGGTCAGGTCTACGATATCCTTCAGGATATGGGGATCTCAGAACTTCGGAAACGCCGTGTCTCCCAATTGTCCGGCGGTCAGAAGCAGCGTGTAGCTATTGCACGTGCCGTAGTCAATTCCCCGGATATCCTTCTGGCTGACGAGCCTACCGGTGCACTGGATTCCAAGACAAAAAAAGAGATCATGGACGTATTCCTGGAATTAAACAAGAAAGGAACAACGCTTATTATGGTCACGCACGATCCGGAGATCAGTGCTTTTGCCGACAGAGTACTTAGGATCCAGGATGGCAAAATAGTGGACGGCGATAGAATAGAAAAAGAGGCAGGAAATGTACATGAAGAACCGAAAAACTAAGTGCCGTTTCTCTCTTCTTCTGCTATGCCTTTCGTTGATCACGTCTTCATGTATATCAGGATGCAAGAAGAAAGAAAAGGATGAACCTGTTTATAGTGGTGAATACTACTTTTCTTCATATGAGAATAACGACTTTTCTGATTATTTAGACAGTATCCCGGGCACTGTGAAAGAAGATACACTTTTCGCAGAAGCATTCTATGAAAAAACGGGGAAGTTCCGTTCTTTATTCTGCAAAGAAGACGGGAATTACCTGATTTTTGATGATAAAGGTCCATCCCAATATGAAATGATCGAGCTTCCCTTTCAGGATCGCTGTGTTGCTGCCTGTCCGGGAGAAAACGAAACGATATGGGTCATGACAGAAGAACTGGACAGTTCCTTTCATTCTTCCCATAGTCTCCGTTCTTACAGTATTGCCGATGCTTCTCAAACCACGCCTTTTACCTGTCCGGAATTAACCGACCAATCGATCGTCAGGTTGAGTTTAGCCTCTGATCACTCTTTTGTCATAGCTACGAAAGAATCTGTTTATATTCTTACGCCGGACGGAACACTTGAGCAAAAGATCTCTCCTTCCGGCAATGCACAGATTGAAGATATGTCTGTTTCTGAAAGCGGAATGGTCGGTGTGATCTATACTCTGCGGGATAAATCATATACACATACCTTAACGCTCTTTAACAGCAACGGCAAAAAAGAGGATTCGTTCAACCTGCCGGATTATTCAGAAGGTACTCGGATCTTCGGCAGGACCAGTGGTTTTGGAAACTCTTTTTTTGTTGTATCCAATGCCTTTGTCGGCATGTTTGATACAGAAACAAAAAACTGGTCCCATTGGGTAAAGAAAGACTCCACACCGGCAACAGACAGTCAGAATAAAGACGGAGGAAAGGAACTGATCTACAAAAACAGCGGCATCGATCTGGTTGTAGCAGCTTGTAAAAACGGGGAGAATATTTCTTTCTACGGAGCGGCAGATGGAATCCTTCAGTCCATGAACGGGTTCTTTACCCTATCGTTCCATAATTACAATTCTGACCGTAAAACAATTCGTTTGGGAAGATTAGAGAATGGACTGACGCTGGACTACCTTGATCAGATAGTAGATTACTATAACCGTATGCAAAATCAGTACTTCATTGAGATTTTGGACTATAGAGCAGATTACGACAGCCAGTTATCTTCTGCAGACAACTGGCGCAAGTCAGTAACTTCGCTGCTTTCTGATCTTCTCACCGGTCAGGGACCGGATCTGTATCTCGTCCAGCCATCCGTACAAAAAGCACTGTCTAAGCAGTCAGGGCTGGAAGATTTGAGTCCCTATTTAGCCAAGATGGATCGTTCCTCATATCTTCCCGGTATCTGGGAACTTTTCGATGCAGGGTTCGAAGAAAAACAAGATAATGCTATCCACTTTTTCTCTCCGTTTTTTACGATAAGTGGTATGGCATACGATAACAGTTTAAAAAGTGAATATTCTGCATCCGGTACATATACTGACTGGATCAGCTACTCAGAATCGAAGTCCCAATATATGACCGGGTTCCACGAAAGCGCTGTATCACTGTTTTCCATCCCCGCATGTGAGATCCTTTCAACCGTCTCGGAGAAGGAGGACGCGATTCAATTACTGACCGCTCTTTTTGAAGAGGAAGTATTGTTTAATAAACACAATAAAAACATGTCGGGCCTCGATCTGGATCATCCTATACTTTGTCCGGTCGATATCCGGTCTTTTCAATCATATCTTGATGTAGCAAGTTCTTTTGAATCTGGTGTTTTTATCGAGAATTATCCGGATACAGGATCTTCCATGGGACTATATTTTGACAACTGTTTGTGCATATCTTCCGCTTCCAAGAATAAAGATGCGGCATGGGATTTTCTGTCGCTGCTTTTGCTTCCTCAAGTGCAGCTTCAAATAAGTGAAGACCGCATTCCGATCCACATGGCTGCTTTTGAAAAGAGTATTTCTCAAGTAGGAACAGCAGACATTCCGGGTGATAGTGATTCCATGATCAGGGAAATCAAAGGTTATCCCACATATCCGCTTAGGAATGTTAGTGAACTGTCCGAAAACTATCGAAATATGGTAACGGATCTGCTCGCCAGGAGCAATCAGCTGCATTATGAGGACGAGTATATTGATGAACTCTGTTATGACATGATCAACTCTGTCCGTGAAGGCATCACGTCTCCGAAAGACGCTGCAGTCACTCTGTATAATCAGGCCAGCAAGTATCTTCAAGAGCAATCCTGATTCAGATGGAACACCTCACCTGTTCCGGCAGACTAACCGAAAGCTGAATCAGGGCGTTTCGTCTTTTCCCATGTCCTTCATGGCACGGATAATACAGTAGATCTCATAGATCCGCTGACGGTTCTCGGGAACAAAGCGGTTGACCTGTCCGCCGCTCTCATAAAGTTCGAAATACAATCCGAAATCGTAAAGTACGCCCTTCATGTTCTTGACAGGGAAGGTCTTCTCGATAATGGAGATGTCTGTTTCTCCGGAGGAAACAAGCTCCGCGATATGTTCTTTTCGGGCTTCAAAGGCGGCTTCCCTTTCGCGATGGGCGCGGACGGGCTTTCCTTTTTTGTATTCGATCCCGTCTTCCGGGCAGGAAGCGGTGCCCCGGTACGTCACCACTCCGTCACGAATCGTTACCATACCGTATCCGATCTTAGCATGACCATATTCCCCAAGCGGCTGATAGAGTTCGACTTTTTCATTAAGGCAGTAATCCGGGCGAGCCGCTTCTTTCTCATAAACTGTCTTCTCCCAGAGTTCCCAGGAACGAAGATCCGGGAAGTATTTATCCTCGCTTCCAGAAGGCGAGAAAAAGCCGTATTTGTCCATGACCACCCTGTTCCCGCAGGAGCGGCAGACGACCGTATGTCCGTCCTTTTCCACCTCGGTGGAATTGAACTTCTCACAGCGCGGACAGATATTCGCCACATTCTGCACACCTGCGGCAGGCGCCTTGGAACGGAATACCTGCGGATGCTCACGGAAGTAGGCATACTCATCGTAATCCATATATTCAAGCATCTTTTTATGGATCTCTTCCACGCTCATCTGCGCGATCTCTTCTTTCGTGATCACGCCGACATACTCCGTAGTGATCCGACCTCTTCTCCAGGAATTCGCACTCCATCTCGGCCAGGTCATATAGGCACCATGTGTCCGAAGGAAACAAAGTCCTGCCCCCGTCTTTTTCACCAGATTGGCAAGGGCATTGTCAAAATGAACGGAGTGGCCTGCCACCATTCTTGTGGCCTCCGGGAAGATCCCGAGGACACCTCCACGGGTCAGGACTTTCATCATGGCGCGTACCGTGCGCATGTCATTCTTATACTGGGCTTTCGGGATACATCCGCCCTTGGTGATGATATGTCCGAAGATCCGGTTTCGGAAAAGGAAGTTTCCGGCAACAAAATTGATCGGACGGCCGTATACCGTGGTCCCCATGATGATCGGATCGATATAGGATGGATGATTGCCTACGATAACAAGCGGACCGGGCATATTCTTAATCGTCTTATCTGTCCGGATCTTCATGCCGAAGACCAGCCGGCACAGGTTGATCACGATTCCGGAACCGAAGAACGAATACCAGAAACGGCTCGGTACACAACCGTAATCCGGCTGTTTCTTATCTGCAGGCTTATTTCCACGTACCCGCAACGTATCCTTGTTCTTTCCCATTTCATTTTGGGTCCCGGCATTTCCGTCCATTCCATCTTCCTCAAAAAACGACTTAATTTTGCCAAAAATAACGCATGTTTGACATAAAATGATAACATATATCTCGTATTATACATAAAGTGTGGAACTGCGCATAGCAGACCTTTTTGACTTTTGAGAGGACATGATTCATGGCAAAGACCTGTTTCTATTGCGGAAGAGAATTGGCAGCGGGAGAACGTTGTAACTGCCGTGGCACGGCTACACGTGTCGGCACGGACGATCCTTCCCGTTCTTCTGCCGGAAATGCAAATACCGGATACGGTGCCGCCAGCGCAAAATCATACAGCGCCGGTTCGTCTGCCTCTTCAGAGAGTTCTTCTTCCTCCACTTCTTCTAAAACGGATGCCAAAGCGGAAAAAGCGGCCGCTAAGGAACAGCAGAAGAAAGCGAAGAAAACCAAACAGGTCTGGAACCGGGCCGGAACCGGAACGCCGGATTCTCCATATGGTTCCACCCAGACAGGAGGCAGTAAGTTCTCCACCTTTATCACGAAGGTACGGGCGCTTTTCCCGTCGTTTTCCAAAACCTTGCGTCCGGTCATGTCCTACATCTGGCATCCTGTCACGTCGATCCAGAACCGTTCCCAGGTCGTACCGATCGGAAAGATGCTGGTGATCAATACACTGTTTGCCACGCTGACTTCCCTGATGGTGCTCTTCACCAACAGCACGAATTCACCGTTCCTCGGCATGCTGATCTCCCTGATGTTTGGAAAGACGGATCTCTTTACCGCACATCCTTTCATAGCCTTTTTTACGATCTCCGCGATCCTTTGGGTCTGCATAATCATCCTTGCCGGCTGCTTCATGCTGACATCACGCTTCGCCAACCGCAAGCTCTCGTTCCTCCGGGCTCTGGATACGGTCTCGATGTCTTCGATCTATCTTTGCTTCGCAGATATCCTGATCTTCTTCTCTGTCCTGCTTGGCACGAAGGGTTCCTTCACGCTGATCTTCGTCGCGCTGATCATCATGAGCATCGCGCACTTTGTTTCTCTTAAACATGACCTGACACTGACCGACAATGCCACCTTCAATATGCTGGCTGTCAGTTATCTTCTTTTCTATGCTCTTGCCCAGCTCGGCATCGGCATCATTATCCGTCTCGTTACCTTGTTCTGACACTGTATTCCTTCCTGAAAAGTAATCTATCTGTTAGAAAAGGATATTTCTCAAATTGCTATATCGTGCTACCATATACTCAGGGGAAAATAAATCGAGTAGTAAAGGAACAAGAAACGAGGAGGCATTTGCCATGAAGAAACTGAGAAGAGCCGGCGCGGCTCTAATTGCTGCGTCATTGATTTCTGTGCCGCTTTTGAATACATCATGTGGAAAGAAAGATGAGACGGAGAGTACCACCACAAGTACATCCACGTCTGCCACTACCACGACAGAAGCTACCACAACGGAAGCAACTACGACTACCGAAGCAACCACTACAACCGAAGAAACCACAACAGAAGAAACAACCACGGAAACAACTTCGGATCCGGGGCTCTTCGAATTCACCAAACAAAATTATCCGGTCCTGGACGGTTCGACTTCAACCAAGCCGATGGCCGCAGCAATTACTTCGGTGCTTCTCGGCATCACCCGTGAAGAAGCGGAAAGCAAACTGGAATTCCACAAGACAACGCAGTCTTTCACCTATCTGATGAGTGGTGAAGCAGATATGCTCATCTGCGCACAGCCGGCAGACTCGATCTTTGAAATGATGAAGCAACAGGATTTCGAATACGAGATGCAGCCTTTCGCTACAGAAGCACTCGTCTTCGTTGTCAATGCATCGAACCCGATCGAATCGTTGACCACCGAACAGATCCAGAAAATCTACACCGGTGAGATCACCAACTGGAAAGAGGTTGGCGGTGAAGACAGAAAAATCGTACCGGTACAGAGAAATAAGGAAGCCGGTTCCCAGGTCATGATGGAAAAAATCGTCATGAAAGATCTCACCATGATGGAAGCCCCGACAGAGCTGGTCGTAGGCGATATGGGCGGTCTCATTGAAGTCGTAAAATCTTTCGATAATTCTGCCGATGCAATCGGTTACACACCTTACTACTATGCTACCAACATGAAGATGGCAGATGGTCTGAAGATCGTCAAGGTCGATGACGTGAAGCCGGAAAAAGAAACCATCCAGAAGGGTGAATATCCTTTCCGCACTTCCTACTTTGTCGTTATGGCCAAGAACACTCCGAAGGACAGCCCGACGAGCATCCTGTTCAACTGGGTACTGGGTCCGGATGGCCAGAAACTCGCAGAAATGGAAGGTTACGTTCCCGTTAACTGATTCACGGAGGGATCCTCTATGAAAAAATATAAGCACGTCCTGTGCAGCGTAATTGCACTGTCTGTTGCCGCGTCCATCCTGGCCGGTGCCGGATGCAGAAAGCTGAATCAATCCTCTGCTTCTGATTCAACGACAACAGATACCGTTCCAAAAGAAACTACCGAAGTAACGACGACGGAAGATTCGAAAGAATCCTCCGCGCCGTCTTCTTCGGAGCCAACTGAAGAATCTACTGAAGCCACTTCTGAAGAAACTTCAGAAGATACATCTGCTACAGAGAGCACTTCGGAAACCACTTCCGACAGTTCTTCTTCCGGTGTCAAAGCGCACTGGGACGCCTATCAGGGCAGCGCCGAAAAACCAGAGCCGGTGGTACGCCGTATTCAAGAAGATCCCATTGAAGATTTCGTTCCTTCTTCCGATTACAGGAGAGTCCTTCCCTTCTGCGGCATAACCGCCAACGAAGAGGACTATTGGTATGACCAGAGCAAGTATGGTTTTATCGATGCAGATGGAAGATTGATCTGCGATCCCATCTATTCCGAAATCAACTATCTCGACGATGGTTATATTGTTTCCAAATATACGGAAGAGCATGGCAACAAAGGCAAATTCCTGTGTGGATTTCTTTCTGCAGATGGTTCATTCTATTCAGGTGCAATATACGACACTTACCAGGATAATGGTGATCTGATCTATTTGTTCCAGGTCACCGATTCAGGCATATCGTATGTTACTTTTGACCGAAAAACCAGCCAGGTATCTGAAGCCAAAAACCTAAAGCTTGATCTGGATCCCGATGAGATTCCCCTTGAAGGTATCCGTATCAAAAAGGACCGGTATATCGCCTTTATCGATGATTATGGGTTCGTATTTCATATCTATGATGGAAAAACAGGCAAGGAAGTCCCGCTTGCTATTGAATCTGATTCCTACTCCGCCCACCCGCACTTCTTTAAAAATGTCCTGTACTACTATATTTACGGAGAAGACGGAGAGCCGGACAAGAGCTATTTTTACACTATTGATGGCGAGTTGCTTTATGAAAACCCGAAGTTCTACTCCCCATATAGCAGCGATACGATTCTTCTCGAAAGAACGGACGATCTGGCACTTCTGGACGAGGATGGCAATGCCACATCCACTATCCCCAAGGATTCTCTGCCCTCTTATGAATCCATCGTTCCTTGGAACGAGTATTATCTTTTCTATACTTCGAGTTCTATCGAAGTGTATGATCAGGATTTTAAGCCTGTTCAATCCATACCTACCAACTCTACCCAATTCGATGACGAGATGGTCTATTCTGCAAGCAGCAATCTGCACACATACCAGGATTCCGTGTATATCCGTCTGGGCGGAAGATCCGGAAAGACAGTCAACAATTTTGTGACCGGCAAGGCCATTGATATCGGATCCTATAGCGATGCCGATATCATTCCCAATACCGATCTCCTTCTTCTAAGCAAACGCGAAGAGATTCAAACAGGAGAATATGAGTACGTTTACAAAACCACGTGGGAAATCGTTGATGCAGAGAGTAACACCACTTTACTCAGTTGCGAAGAGGCTGCAGAAACTCTCCAGACACTTTACGATACTGCCACTTCAAAAACATATCTGTTCGTAAAAGCATTCCAGGCCGAAGAATATACGCTGTACGATCTGTCCACAGGTGAAAAAGTTTTCAGCAAAGACAACAGCCCCTTCTTATCCGGCACAACATATGCAGTAGATGTATATGATGAGAGCTTCCTCTGTAGAGCCGATGGATTCACCTACATGATCAATCGCAACGGCGAGATCACTTTCCTGAACTATACGATCACACTTGAAGATTAGTGAGGAATCATATGAAAAAGTATTCAAAAGCACTTACTTCTTTTCTGGCATTTTCTGTTGTGATTTCTCTTTTCTGTGTAAGTGGTTGTCGAATGAAAAGGAGAGATGAGCCGTCGTCAGCGGTAACCACCTCTTCTTCTGAAACCACTGCTTCCACATCTGCGTCCGATACTTCAGAAACCACTGTTCCCTCTACTTCGGCTGAAACATCTCGCGGCGTCAAAGTGAACTGGGACAGCTATGAATCATCGAGCGTGGAAGAGGATATTTTCACGCGTCTTCCCGGAACACCGATGACCGATTTTGTTCCCTCCGACAGTTATGGAGAGATCTTCCCGTATTATACGCAGCATATGCAGGTTCTGAGCGGAATCGACTCGGGCTACGACGGATCCAATCCTGTCGGTTTTTTCAGTGAAAAAGGAGTCCTTATCTGTGACCCGATATTCGACGACTACTTTATGCTTCCGGGTGGGGATTATCTGGTAATAAAGTATAACGATAGCGATCCCGAAGAATCGGGAAGCAGCGCTGAATGGGGAAGCAGTGAATATAACCGTTCCGAATACACTAACAAGTACGGGATCCTTTCCCATGACGGCGCAAGTTATACCGGTCTGATCTACGACGGATGCTGTTATCTTGCCATGGATCCGAAAGACGAGAACATATATCTGTTTACACTCAAAGAAAAGGGTGTGGAAATACTTCTTTACTGTTGCACAACAAGAGAGATCGTCACAACTTTTGATATGGACTATATTCCGAGTCCTTGGGGATATTACAAAATCGTTCTGGACGATATTTTCTTCTCCTATAGCTATGACGGATATATGGACCCGGTCCGTTTCCGCAAGCTCGATGGAACCGTTCCGGAACTGTTTTTGGGGGATTCCGAGTATTCTTTCCGGGGACGCCCCTTCGGAGACGCAATGCTTTTCCGGGATGAGCGTTCCGATTATGAAAACGATATCTGGAGGATCTACAGTTTCAAAGACAACAAACTCCTCGATACAGAATACAGTGATTTTATTCCATACACACCGGACATGATGCTCATGGTCCGTGAAGATGGCTATGACCTGATCGATGGAAACGGCCGTGTCGCTGCCACACTGGATAATACTGAACATAAGTGGACCGATGTTTCCGGCTATGAGGGATATCTGGTTGGAAAAAAAGATGGAAATGCCATCGTCATGAACGAACATTTCAAAACACTAAAGACATTTGAAAACAGTGACACACCAAGGTTTATCCTGCAAAAAGGTATGAAAACCGCTCCGAATGACGATCGTTTCTATCCTGGTGAGATCGGTTTTGCAGTGGGTGTCCCGGAATCCGGTCTGCCACATGTCATCTATTGTTCTTCACAAGGAAAGGCTATTCTTTATAACATTGAGACTGGCGCAGAATACGAGGTTCCCGACAAATACCAAATCGAGACCAACTCAGAATATGAGCTTTCCTACACATACCACCGCATTTACCAGGATAAGTCCGGATTCCTCGTCTGTAATGACATCAACTGGGATGACGAAGGAAATCCGGTTGGCGGACCGTTTGTCATCCTCGATACAAAAGACATGCATACCGTTTACGAAGGCGATGCGCTCATAGATATACTCACCGATTCGCTCACGAACAAACCATACGTTCTCGTGCAGGAAACAGGTACTGACTATCACGCGTCTTTAGTTGATCTGGAAAGCCAAAACATCATCTGGGAAGAGAATGACAGCGAGCTTATTACGATCGTTCCTTTGAAGATTGCAAACGGATGCTTCAGCTACATGGTCTACTCACCGGAATATGAATATTCTTCGGCCCCCGACTCGGACGGATGGTATGATTCATACTTAGTCCGCGAACTCAGAAGTACATGTTTAGCCGGAACCGACGGCCAAGTGCTTTTTAAGTATAAGGCATTGATTCGAGAAGATGATGTGTAAGACCACTTCGGTATTTATCTGATGACTGCGAAATGAGGTGACAAATCGGACCATGAAAAAGTTTAGAAAAACTCTCACATTTTTACTGGCAAGTTCTGTCTTATTCTCACTTTTCTCTGCAAGTGCATGCCAGAGCAATATGTCCGACGCAAGCAGTCTCTCCGAAAGCACTTCTTCCGAGAGTATTTCAGAAAGTATTTCAGAGAGCACTTCTGCAACCACCTCTTCCACTTCGGAAAGCACTACGACAACTACCACGGAAACCACCACTACAACCGAGCCCTCTGAAACAACGGCTGCTCCGGATGAGAGTTCATCCTCCGGTGTCAAAGTCAACTGGGATGCCTATACACCAGGCACTTCCGTAGATCCGGTCTTCACGCGTCTTTCCGAAGGGTACATTGAAGACTTCATCCCGGGAAATGACTATGGTGCGGTGATCCCCTATTACGGATCAAACACCCACTTGTACTCGAACGATTCCAACATTGGTTTTTTCGATACCAACGGAAGGATCATCTGCGATGCTGTCTTTGATTATCTCAGAATAACCGATAACGGTTATTTTGTGGCTCAGTTTTCGAAGGAGCAGAACAGAAAGCCGGTATTGGCTAATCCGAATCTTCAGAAAATGGGGTATATCTCTTTGGATGGATCGGTATATACGGGTCTGTCTTTTAACGAACACGTTCTCTGCGGCGGGGAAGAATGCTACATCCGCTACACCAATGAAGGAGTCGAATACTTTAATCTGGACTACGCGACCGGAAAAGAGAAGAACCTGCGGTCTTTGAAGATCGATCGAAACAGTATCGATTCCACAGATGTAGATCTCGATAGTGTTTGCCTGGGGAAGATCATGGAAGACCGTTACCTGGTCTTCTGCGATAGTGAATATGACAACGTTGTTTTTCTTATCGACGGAGAGACCGGTTTGAACCTTTCTCTTCCGGAAGTGTCGGATGATGGATGCATCGAGTACAGAGATCAGTTTTTGGTGCTCTTTGATTATTCTTCTGACGATAACCCTTACACCTATATGCGTGGCAACGGAGAAGTGCTTTTTGAGAATGGAAACTATAGAGAATGCAGCGACCTCAACCTCGATAATGACCATTGCATGATGATGCACCGCGAGGACGGTTGGGATATACTCGACAAAGACAGGAAACTCACCTGTTCACTAAATAACAAGGATGGTTCCATTTCCTGGTTCTACCTCTATCAGAATCACTATTTCATCGCTACCAAAAGTGACAGTTACCTGGTGTACGATACGGATTTCAATCTGATTCACGAAACAAAGTTCGACCCTTCTCTTGACTTTGATTATGTCGACGCACAACGAGACTACTATTACTTCACAACGGGTGATTCGGGGCCGGTCGTAATGGCATCAGCGAATGGAAAAAGCATTATTCTTGATCTGCTCACCGGCGAGCAGTTGGAAGTCGATGGAGAATGGAACGCATATATCAGTGCCGTTTTCGATAACAGGATCATTCTCCAGAGCAATATCTTTGAAGATAATCCCGGAGAGTGGAAACTGATCGACCGTAAAGATGGTCACGTTCTTACTGAAGGAAAAGGACGCGCCGAGGCTGTCTACGATTTTATTGCGAAAAAGTACTATGTATCTGTCTCCGATTACGAAGAAAACTTCCTGACGACTCTGGAGCCGGAAACAGGAGACACCCTCATTGAAAACTTCGTCCACCCGCTGAAAGACCATATTCAGCTCTTCTATTTTGCTGACGGGAATCCGATCGTGAATACCACACTCCGCTCGAGCAACGAATACCCCTACACCACATCTACCACTATGCTCTCTCCGGACGGAAAGATCCTGTTCATGTATTACCCGTTGCAGCCTATGGATGACTAACCGGAAGCGCCGGTCTTATTTCGCCGCATAGTCCTCGATGCTTCGCATCTGCGGAAATGCGTCTCAATAAGCCGGCGCTTCTCTGATATGTTCCAACAAAAAAATCGCCAACGTTTCGAGGACCTGGTGCCGAGAAACCGTTGGCGATTGTTAGTTATTAAAGAAGATTCACACCATGTGCCGCTGCTTCTTCTACAACGTCGTCCGGCCAGATCGAGGACTGGACTTCACCGATGTGTGCACGCTGCAGGAAGAACATGCAGATACGGGACTGACCGATACCGCCGCCGATGGTGTACGGCAGTGTGCAATCGAGAACACCCTTCTGGAAAGGAAGCTCTGCGCGCTCTTCACAACCTGCAATCTTCAGCTGGCTGGCCATAGCCTTCTCATCTACACGGATACCCATGGAAGAAAGCTCCAAGGAACCACCGAGAACAGGATAGTAAACCAGGATATCGCCGTTCAAAGACCAGTCGTCGTAGTCCGGTGCACGTCCGTCATGCGGCTTGCCGGATTTCAGCGCGCCACCGATCTGCATAAGGAATACGGCACCATACTGTTTCGTGATGAGGTTCTCTCTTTCCTTCGGCGTCTTGTCCGGATACATATCCTCGAGTTCCTGTGTCGTGATGAAATGGATCTCGTTCGGCAGGAACGGGTCCATGAAGTGATACTTACCACAGATGTAATACTCAGTCTGCTTGATCGCCATGTAGATACGGAATACCGTCTCCTTCAGCGTCTCAACCGTTCTCTGCTCCTTCGTGATGACTTTTTCCCAGTCCCACTGATCCACGTAGATGGAATGCAGGTTGTCGGTGTCTTCGTCACGACGGATCGCCGTCATATCGGTGTAGAGGCCCTCGCCCGGGTTAAAGCCGTACTTGCTGAGCGCCATTCTCTTCCACTTCGCCAGAGAGTGAACGATCTCGACCGTCTTCTCGTCCTGCTCCTTGATACCGAAAGCAACCGGACGCTCTACGCCATTGAGGTTGTCATTGAGTCCCGTCTCCGGCTTTACAAAAAGCGGTGCCGACACACGTGTGAGATTCAGTGCATCAGCGAGCGCACGCTCGAAATAATCTTTCACTTCCTTGATCGCGACTTCTGTCTCGCGGATCGTTTGCGGGCTCTTGTACCCGTCCGGAATAATAATCGTACTCATTTTCAACACTCCTTTATTCTTATGATTTGTTCTGCGCCTATGCGCGATCTGTTTTCTTATCCAAAAGCACTGTCCCGAATTACAGTTCGCAGTTGTTTACTGTTCTCGGGAACGGGATGACGTCACGGATGTTGCTGACACCGGTCATATACATGACGCAGCGCTCGAAACCGAGACCGAAACCTGCATGACGTGCGGTACCGAATTTTCTAAGATCCATATAGAATCCGTAATCCTCCGGCTTCATGCCGAGCTCCGTGATACGGGCTGCCAGTTTGTCGTAATCGTCTTCACGCTGGGATCCGCCGATGATCTCGCCGATGCCCGGAACCAGACAGTCCATCGCGGCAACAGTCTTGCCGTCCTCGTTGAGCTTCATGTAGAAAGCCTTGATCTCCTTCGGATAATCGGTAACGAAGACCGGCTTCTTAAAGACTTCCTCGGTAAGGTAACGCTCATGCTCGGTCTGCAGATCGCAGCCCCAGGATACCTTATACTCGAAACGGTCGTTCACCTTTTCGAGGATCTCGATCGCTTCCGTGTAGGTAACGTGACCGAAATCAGAAGAAGCCACATGCTTAAGTCTGTCGATCAGTCCCTTATCTACGAAATCGTTGAAGAACTTCATCTCCTCCGGAGCATTCTCCAGTACATAGTTAATGATGTATTTGATCATGGACTCCGCCAGGATCATATCGTCCTTTAGATCGGCAAAAGCAATCTCCGGCTCGATCATCCAGAACTCCGCCGCGTGACGTGTCGTGTTACTGTTCTCGGCACGGAACGTCGGTCCGAAAGTGTAGATGTTCTTAAATGCCATCGCGAAAGTTTCGCCGTTGAGCTGACCGCTTACCGTAAGGTTGGTCGGCTTGTTGAAGAAGTCCTGTGTATAGTCGATCTTGCCGTCTTCGGTCTTCGGGATGTTGTTCAGATCCAGTGTCGTAACCTGGAACATTTCACCGGCACCCTCGCAGTCCGAACCCGTGATCAGCGGAGTATGAACATATACGAAATCTCTCTCCTGGAAGAATCTGTGGATCGCATAAGCACACAGGCTTCTCACTCTGAACACCGCCTGGAACAGGTTCGTTCTCGGACGCAGGTGTGTGATCGTTCTCAAATACTCGATGCTGTGACGCTTCTTCTGCAGCGGATAATCCGGTGTGGAATCACCCTCGAGGACAACTTCTGTTGCTTGGATCTCGAAAGGCTGCTTTGCTTCCGGTGTTTCTACCAGTGTACCCTTTACGATGAGCGCCGCACCGACGTTGGTCTTGCTGATTTTCTCAAAGTTATCGAGCTTATCGTGATATACCACCTGGATCGGCTCGAAGAAAGTACCGTCATGCAGAACGATAAATCCGAAAGTCTTGCTGTCACGGATACTTCTTACCCATCCGCCGACAGTAACTTCTTTACCGAGGTACTGTTCTCTGTTTCTGAAGATCTCTCTTACATCCAAAATGTCCATTTCTTTTTCTCCTTTGTCCATTTCGTTTCCATGCTGTCCGGCTTTCTTCCGGACATCTGCCCTACGGTTCTTCTGCAGAGGACTTCAGAAAAACAAAAACGCCCTGAAGCATCTCTGCTTCAGGACGATTATTCATCGCGGTACCACCTGAATTGCTGTATCTTCTACAGCCACCTCTATCCGGGTTCTGACAAACCCTGCCACCTGACGTGCGGCTTACGGCATCCACTACTCTGCGTCATCCGGTATCGACAATCGTCCCGCCGTCATCGGCATTTCATTTTGCAGCTCGGAAGTGTTATTCACCTGTATTCACTCTATGGGGCTTGCACCCTCCCCCACTCGCTGGAAGCGATAAAACAGGTTACTTCTCTTCGTCATCGCTTTTCGTATCCAATTTGAAGTTAGATTACTCTGCGTAAAACCATTTGTCAAGTGGAAATTTATGACCGCAGATCTTTCCTCATATACTTCACATAAGCAGCGATTATACCGATCACAAGAGACACCATTCCTGCCACCAGATAACCGGCCGGGAGGCTTCCCTTCTGCAGGATCGTTGCCCCGTCCGTATACCCGAAAGCCGTAAAATACTTCAGTGCTTTTGCCTCATTGGAAACATTGGATATGATGTTGAGCATATACATGCCCGCCGCAAGTCCGATGCCGATCCCGGCGCCCGCCTTCGTTATAAAGGCGGAAAGACCGAAGCAGATCCCCGCGATCTCAAGCTGCATGAGGTAGAAAGAAAGATTCATCAGCAGAAGGTCGCCCCAAGGCATCGCTTCTCCTATAGCTTTGACCGAGATCAGGATAAGAACGAGCACGATCGCATTCAAGATCGTGATCTGCGCCAGAACAGCAAGAAGCTTTTCCGTGATGACACGCGCACGGCTCACCGGATGGGTCATCAGGAACTCCGCCGTCCGGTCCCTCTCTTCTTTCATGAGCGAAGTGATCGCCGTCACCGCCGCAAAAAAAGCACCGCCAATGCCGAGCATCGACCCGCCTTCAACGGCGTAGAACCCGATGAGTGTTCCGAAGTTCAGCTGATCCATACCGAAAGCCGCACTGAAGCTGCCCATGGCACTGAAGATCTTACTTACATCGTCCATTTCTGACTTCATGCTGGGATACATGAAGATGCAGGCAGCAATCAGAAGTCCGATGGATAGGCTCCAGATCAGGAGAGGGATGCGGTTGATCCGTAGTTCGTTTCTGAAGATCTTCATTTCGCATCACCTCCCTCGTTCTTTCCCTCATAGAATCGCATAAAGATATCCTCGAGAGATGGTTCTGTAATGGTAATATCGGATATCCCGAACCTCGAAAGTTCCCGTATCAGAGCAGTTGCGTCACCTTTATAGATGAACATCAATCTGTTTTTCTCCGTTTCAAATTCCGTCACACCTTTCAGGGAAGAGAGCGTGCGCATATTCTCCAATTCGGAAGCTGTCGCCTTAATCGTCACCTTTCTTGCACCGGCAGCTTCGAGTTTCGATACTTCATCGTGCATCAGGATCCTTCCGTCCCGAATAAAAGCGGCAGTCCGGCAGTGATCCTGCACCTCGGAGAGAACATGGGAAGACAGGAAGATCGTCGCGCCACGTGCATTTTCCTCTTCCAGGATCCCGAAAAATTCTCTCTGCATAAGCGGATCCAGTCCGCTGGTCGGTTCATCCAGGATCAGAAGTTTCGGGCTATGCTGGAGCGCAGTTACGATGCCCACTTTCTTTCGGTTACCGAGAGAAAGATCTTCCACTTTTTTATTCAGTTCCAGCCCCAGTCTTTCTGTCAATTCCGCCGCTCTCACATCGCAGTTTTTCCCACGTATCCGGGCCGAATAGCGGATCACATCTTTGACCTTCATTCCGGAATAAAAACTGATCTCGGAAGGCAGATATCCTGTTTCCCTAAGGATCTTCGTTTTATCGGATACGATATCATAACCGAGGACCTGTGCCGAACCGGATGTCGGAGAGATCAGTCCCAGAAGAGCTCGGATCGTGGTGGATTTCCCGGCGCCGTTCGGGCCTATGAACCCGAATATATCGCCTTCTTTGACCACCAGATCCAGCTCCGTGATACCACGGCTTTTTCCGTAGTTCTTCGTCAGTTTCTTTATTTCAACAGCGTTCATTTTTCTTCCTTTCGTGCATACATTTTCCGCCAGAAATCGATCATCTCTTTGTACTCTTTTTTCATTTTCCCAACATCGATCTTCCCGCTCTGAGACATTTGCCAGAGGTAGCCTTCTGAAGCCAGATACATATCCCGGTACATCAGACGCAGATCGATCCCTTCTTTAAAAACTTTCGGATCCAAAGGAGGAAGCGCCTGGTTCGTCTCAAGCTTCGTGTATGGCAGAACGATCTTCCTGACATCGTCGCGAATATCCGGGTCATCTTCATAGTAGGCTTTCACGGAAAAGTTTGTGATATCCGGATAGATCTCCATGATCGACAGTTTGGTGGAAAGGCCCTGATACATCATGTCGAAGATATCCCCTGCTTCGTAGCAGCGATCCCGGACCAGTGCCTCCATCGTGATCTCCTCCACTTTCTTCAGAAGGAACAGAAACAATTCCTTCTTGTTCCGGAAATAGAAAAACAGAAGAGACTTACTGATCCCCGCTTCGTCGGCAATTTCCTGAACCGGACTCTTCTTATAGGAGTTTTTCGAGAAGACCCGAAAACCGGCGTTGATGATCCGTTCCTGTTTTTCTTTCGGAAGTGCATAGAATTTCTCATTCATACTTTGGTTCCTCTTCTTCTCTTTCAAATGTGTTTCTACGCGCGCATCACCCGGTCAGGTTACGACGTTTCTCTTCGTTGACCGGACCGGTTAATACCATTAAAACCCCATTGACCAAAATTGAGAAGACCCCGCGCAGATATTTTTGCGCATGAAGGAAAAAGACTGGAAATGCGCTTATATTGAAGTGGAAACAACAAATAAATTTATTTTTATCACGCATATTGACAAGTAAAAAATTCATGATACACTGATTGTGAACAAATGTGAACTAAGTGTTAACAAATTGTTCAAGAGGGTAATATAAGACAGATTTTCAGAGCAACAAAACGGGGGAACAAAATGAATAAGAATCGTAGAAAACTCGTAGAGTTTATTCTTGCAGTCTTGATTTTGATTACAGCCATGCCTGTAGTATTCAGAGAACAAGTCAATTCAGCAAGCAAGCATTATCCGGACACATGGTCAACTTACAATTTTGACAGCAAAGGCCGCAGTTTCGATGACGAAAAAAACCGCAACAAAGGCTATTATCTTGCACCGAACGGCAACGGTACATATCCTGTATTGATGTATGTTCACGGAGCAGGCAGTTCGGATAACATTACAAAATCCAATCTGATCTCGCTTCTTGAATACTGGACCGAAAAAGGATATATGGACGAAATGGTCATCGTCGTTCCGAAGATCGATAAGCAGAGCGATCTTGGATATGACGACACCTATGATTGCTTCCGCCGTTTCGCAATGAACGCCGGTGAAGGTACCGGTCTCATTTCGGAAATCTATAGTGGCAATCACTTCGACAGTAAAGTCGATACAAAGTCTCCGCTTTATGTTTCAGGCTATTCGATGGGCGGTTGTGTTTCCCTTGCCCTGGGCGTCAGAGACACACAGCACTGCAAGATCATAGGCGGATTCAGTTCTGCCAGTTCCTTCTATCTCGGCGACGGAAAATGGGGCTGGTTCAATTATGCCAGCGATATCAAATATGCAAAAGATAGCCACATTTTCATCTCGTATGGAAAAGGTGAAGGTTCAGGTGCGGAAAATAACGCCACTACTTTCAAGACCGTGATCCAGAACAACAATCCCGAGGTGGATATTACTTTCAAAGTATTTGATGCGTCCTACGGCGGTCATACAACAAATCTGTTTACAGCGGAGCTGTTTACTTACCTGTACAATGCAAAATTCGGAACCATGCCAAGTGAAGAGCTGATCAAGGCAGCCCTCGATCCTTCAGCACAGGCTCCGTCAACACCTACCCCGACCAAAACACCGACAAAGAAGGTTACAGTAACTCCGAAAAAAACACCAACAAAAGTGCCGACAAAGAAGGCTACGGTAACTCCGACAAAAGTACCAACAAAGGCTCCGACGAAAGCACCTACTAAGGCGCCTACTAAGGCTCCAACAAAGGCGCCTACAAAATCGCCCACAAAGGCTCCGACGAAGGTGCCTACGAAAGCACCCACTAAGGCGCCGACCAAAGCACCTACAAAGAAGCCAACTCCGACTCCGACGAAAAAGCCGACTCCGACGCCGACAAAGAAGCCGACGCCGACACCTACCAAGGCACCGACTAAGGTCCCAACAAAGGCTCCTACAAAGGCTCCAACTAAGACTCCTACAAAAGCTCCGACTCCAGCTCCGTCTTTCGGTGATTTCGTAGAGCGTCTTTACACATGTGCGCTGAACCGTGCTTCTGATCCGAAAGGAAAGGAATTCTGGATCGATGAGGTTACAAGCGGACGTCGCACCGGTGGCGACTGTGCCTATTTCTTCCTCCTGGAAGCTCCAGAGTTTATGAACAGAAACCTCTCTGTTGAAGATTTTGTTGAAACATTGTATCTGACATTCTTCGACCGTAAGTCTGACACAGCCGGCAAGGCATATTGGGTCGATGCGATCAAGACCGGCAAGATGTCCCGTGCCGATGTTGTTTTGAATTTCATCGAGTCTACCGAGTGGTGTAACGTATGTGCAAGATACGGCGTGAAGTCCGGCGCAAAATACCATACGCCGACAATACCGACGCCAACTCAGACACCTACCAAGACACCGACTAAGACGCCAACTAAGGCTCCGACCAAGACGCCAACCAAGGCACCGACTAAGGCGCCAACAAAGGCTCCAACCAAGACACCAACTAAGGCTCCGACCAAGACGCCAACCAAGGCTCCGACTAAGACGCCAACTAAGGCTCCGACCAAGACGCCAACCAAGGCACCGACTAAGACACCAACTAAGGCACCGACTAAGACACCAACTAAGGCTCCGACCAAGACGCCAACTAAGACACCGACTAAAGTGCCGACCAAGAAGCCAACTAAGGTACCTACAAAGACGCCGACGGTGACACCTGGGAAACCATCAGTAACACCTGGTAAAAAACCGACGCCGACCAATACGTCGACACCTACGCCCACACCGACGCCGACTAATACACCTACGCCAACGCCGACTAATACACCTACGCCGACGCCGGCCACTGTAAATGCCAAGTTGAAAACAACTTCTCTTGAAATCATGAAGGGAACTTTTGGAGATATTCTCTTCGTTAGCAACGGCAAAGAAGTAAAACTGAATAACGTTACCTATAAATCAGCGAACACAGGCATAGCCACTGTATATTCTGATGGTTCCGTTGCAGGCTTGTCCGAAGGAAACACCACCATTACTGTGACCTATGCTGGCAAGAGCGAAACTGTGTCCGTATCTGTAAAGTCACAGATCAACATCGGATCCAAAGTATCCGGTGCGTTGACACCTGAGCAGTTTAATGCGGTAGGAAACGGTAGCACAGACTGTACTCAAGCTTTCCGCAAAATGTTCAAGGCCGCGTATGATAATGCAACAGTATCTAACGGGATCCGTCGTGCACAGCCGATCTATATCCCTTCCGGTAAATATCTGATCCATGGCACCATCATTGATAAGTCACTGAACATAGACAATTGTGTTTTTGAAATCTATGGATCGGGAAGAGAAAGCACAAATATAACTTTCGATAAAGACGGAGTATTGTTCGATGCGAAAGACTGCTCACCCTTCGTATTTACAACGTTCCGTGATATCGGATTCTACGGAAACCGGAATAATACCATTATCCGGCTTCCTGAAATAGATTTGTCGAGCCAGATCAAGAAGCCCGAATTACAGCGGATCCGTTTTGTTTCCTGCGGTTTCAGACACTTCAAGAATATTCTGCTTACAAACAATTCCACAGGTATGATCTCGCAGATCGATTTCGATTTCTGCAAGATCAAAGACTTCGGAACAACTGAAACAACTGATAGTAGATGTAAGATCTTTGTGCTGGACGATAAGAAATGCATCAAAGTCAATCTCTGGTATACGGATATTGAAGGATTACATGGAGACGTATTCTATTACAAGAGCAGCGCCAATGTTCATATCACGGGCGGTTCGTTTATTCCGGGGTCCGGAAATGTATTCAACTTCGATTACGCTGTCTCGGGAAAGGATTACAGTGCCGGATCGAAGACAACTCCGCATCTTATCTGTGTGAATACCAGATTTGAGCTCAAGGATAAGTCCTGCTGCTTAAGAACGAACAGTATTGCACAGGGATACCCGATCGCATACTTCAAAAACAGTGGATTCGGAAGAAATTCGAATCCGTCACCGAATGCTATGTTCATAAACGGTGCCGGAGATATTATTCTTCAGAGCTGTACGGATTGCGCGGGTCTCACGATACACAGCACGATCACTTCCAGTGCAAGCCTGAAGCCACGCGTGAGGTTCTATAGCTGCGCGGATGTAGGCGTCAACGGTATTGTAGAGAATGCAAAGATCACCAATCCGTCTACAGATGCAAACTGTCTCCGTATCACGATGGATGAAACTTTTGATTTCTATCTGAAGAACAACTCCGGATCATTGTTGCCGTATCTTCATAACGCAACCGGATTAAAGGAATGCAGGCAGAATGTCCAGCTCGATTCTTTTGATTATGTTTATTCGTCGGCACATTCGTTTACGGCCAAACCGTACGGATATGTCAGGTATGCGGAATTGACCGTCGCAGAAAATACCACATACAAGAATAAGACCGTGAATGTGATTTTGAAGGATAAGAGTTCAGGTCAAAAGTTTGCGGAACAGTCGATCACGCTCGGTACAAGTAAAACTTACCGGTTCGACATCAACAAAGATGTGGAAGAGTTTGAAGTAATTCTGAGTCAAAGCTTCTCGAAAGACATGCCTGTAAAGATCAGAATGAATCTGCAGCTCGTGAAGACCAAGAACCCGGTTGCCGATTCCGCACCTGTACCGGTGGTCAGTGCTTCTGACGGAAGCTACGTATCTGATGAACCGGATTCCAATGAAGGAACAGGCAGAGACGGATCTCTGACACCTCAGGATTTCGGTGCCGTAGCTGACGGAGAAACAGACTGCACACAAGCTTTCCGGAAGATGTTCAAGGCCGCTGCCGATTATGACAAGTATTCCAATACCTGGAAACAGGCAAGAGCGATCTATATTCCGGCCGGACATTACGTGATCAAAGGCAGTATCATCGATGAATCTTTAGGGATCAGCTACGCTATGTTTGAGGTCAACGGTGCAGGAAGAGACAACACGGTCATCGAATTCGTGAAGGACGGCATCCTGTTTGATAGTGAGGTAAAGAATCAGAACAATTGCAGTGTTCTCTTCGCGTTTACGACATTCCGTAACATCACTTTTGTCGGAAACAACAATAATACCTTTATGACGCTTAAGATGAATAATAAGAACAGCGAAGGAAAGAATACTGACGGAACGCAGAGAATGCAGTTCTTCTCTTGCTCGTTCAAAAACTGGAACCGTATCCTGTATTCGCTCCCGTCCACTGTTATGCTTTCCGAATTTACGATCTCGGATTGTAAGATCAGTGATTGCGGCACAGACAGCAATCCATGTCAGCTGTTCGTACTGAACAATTCGCAGTCGGTAAACTGGAGATTCATAAACACGGATATTACGAATTTCAGAGGCGACGCTTTCTATTACATCACCGGTGCAGCAGTAACAGTAACAGGCGGCTCCATCATTCCGAAATCCGGCAATGTATTCTTCTTCGATTACAACACCCAGAAGAGACGAGATACTGCCGGTCCGGGTAATACACCTCAAATCGAATGCAAAGGTGTTAAATTCGGAATAAACGCAAACAGTTCATGCATAAAGTCCACCTCTATCTCAGTGGGCGCTCCGGTCGCCAAATTTGAAGAATGCAATCTCGGAACCGGTTCTTACGAATCAAAGAAGTTCCTGCTGATGAACGGAGCCGGAGAAATCTCGTTTACCAATTGTACCGGAGCAAGTAAACTACGTTTCTCAGGCAATATTACATCGGAAGTCGCTGTCAAACCTCATGTCACTTTCTCAGGCTGCAAAGATCTGAATGTTGATGTACTGGCGACCGAATCCGAAGTGACAAACGCGGTGAAAGATTTCAACAGCATCCGGGTCACGGTGGACAATGTGTATGATTTCTATATGAGAAAGAACTCCACAGGGCTCCCCTACTGGCATACAATAAGCAACCTGAACGAGTGCCGCCAGAATGTGAAACTCGACAGCAACAATTACGTGGTCTCCGGAAAAGCGTATGCGGTAAAGCCATACGGATATGTGAAGTATGCTGAACTGGCAATTCCGGCTGCATCTTCCTACTCCGGGAAAACGATCACCGTAACACTGAAGGAAAAGAGTACAGGAAAGACGCTCGCACAGAAGCAGATCACTCTTGGAAGCGCACAGACCATAAAACTGGATATCGAGAACTATGTTGACGAACTCGAAGTGGTATTCACGCATAGCCTTTCGACGGGAAGTTCCACAAAGATCGCGCTGAAGCTGGATCTCATTAAGTTCTAAAGATTGACCGGTTCTGCCGGCTCCAACGCACACAAATAAAGACGGTCATCAGATGAAAATTCCGGTGACCGTCTTTTTTGTTTTTGCTTTTGCTGATCCTTCTATTTCACCGCGTGAAAAAGGTTGATCAGGAAGATCCATGCGCAACCGTAATAGGTTACGACCGCGACAAGGTCATTGACCGTCGTGATCAAGGGTCCGGACGCTACGGCCGGGTCCACCTTGATCTTATGGAAGAACATCGGCACCAGAGTACCCACGAGACTGGATACGATCATGGCCAGCCACAGGGATCCGCCGACGCAGGCTGCTACCGCAAAAGAGAATCCTGTCGGATAATGCTTGAGAAGCATCACGTACAGGCCGATCCCGAGGAACGCAAGCGAACCTAAGAGCAGGCCGTTGAAGAAGCCGACACGCATTTCTTTGAATACAAATTTGACTTTCTCACTTGTCTTCAGCTGCTCATCCATCAGGACACGGATCGTAACAGCGAGGGACTGGGTGCCCACATTTCCGGCCATATCCAGGATCAGGCTCTGGAAACACACAACGATCGCCAGTTCGGCGACTACGGCTTCGAAGAGTCCGACGATCGTGGATACGAAAAGTCCCAGGATCAGGAGGGTCACCAGCCAGGGCAGACGCTTCTTCATGCTCTGCGGAAGCGTCTCCTTCAGATCCTCCTCCGCGGTCAAACCGGCGAGTCGGGCGTAGTCTTCACCGAGCTCATCGTCTACGACCTCGATGATGTCCTGGGATGTGATTACACCTAAGACATTACCTGCTTCGTTCAGTACCGGGATGGAGTCCTCGGCGTAGTCCTTGATCTTCTCAATGGAGTCGTCGATCTTCTCGTGGTCCAGTACATAAGGATACGAAGTGATGATCAAATCTTCCAGCGGCACATCCGCACGAGCCCGGATCAGATCCTTCAGATCGATCACGCCATAGAACTTGTTCTCTCTGTCCGTAACGTAAATGGTAGAAATGTTATCGTTCTCATCCGCCTGGCGGATCAGTTCTTTCATCGCCTGCTTGATCGTCAGGCGGTTACTGATATTTACAAAGTTCGTGGTCATCTTCGAACCGATCTCATCTTCTTCATAGGACTGGATGAGCTGGATATCACGGGAACTCTCGTCGTCCATCAAGGAGATGATCTTCTTCTGCGTCTCCTCGTCGACTTCTTCGAGTACGTCAACAGCATCGTCGGCGTCCATGTTCTCGATGATCCGGGCCGCCTTCTCGATATCAAGTTCGGTAATGAATTCTTCCGGATCTTCCAGGTATGCGAAGATATCGGACACCTTCTCGGCGCCGAGGATCCGGTACACTTTCTGTCGTTCTTCTTTGGTGATCAGCTCGATTGCGTCCGCAATGTCACTGTCATGGTAATCCTCGAGTGCCTCGCGAAGTTCTTTTGCCGTCTTATTACCACGGATGAGCTTCACGATCTCGACGATCACACTTCTTGTTCTGTTCTCGTTTTCCATGCGAAAACCGCCTCCTTTTGCTAAATTTCAGCATTGTCATGCCGGCAAATAAGGGAAGCGTTATGTGAAAATGGTTCAAATCAAAATCGAAGGTTATTCTTCAGGGAGCAGACCCGCGCCGTAGCCATACGGCTACCTGTCAGGCGATCCATTCGTGACGAAGAAGCGTTCGTATGTGATTCTCATCTGAATCATTTTTCCCAAAACAGCCACGCCTTCGATAACTGCCATCACAACTATCCATCTTCGTCACCTCCTTATATCTGAGATGTCTGCGCCGATCCCGAAAGAAACGGATCACGGACACAAAAACGGCATCCCTTTTCAGGGAATACCTATTGAAATTATGAACGCCACATAGTCAAAAGTCAACGCCGTTTTGAAGATTTTTCCGCTCAATTTCAAATCCTGTGCTTTTCCATAAAAAGCATGTTGAATCAATATTCAGATTTGGGTATCACAATCGGATTTTTTCTGTTATTATATTCCCAGCGAAAACGGCCTTAAGGTTAATATATTGAATATTATGTAAAGCGAGGAAGAGACCATGCCAAAGAAAGACGACATCAACAAGATCCTGATCATCGGTTCCGGTCCGATCATCATCGGTCAGGCTTGTGAGTTTGACTACTCCGGTACGCAAGCTTGTAAAGCTCTGAAGAAGCTTGGCTACGAGATCGTTCTGGTCAACAGCAACCCGGCAACCATCATGACCGACCCGGATGTAGCGGATATCACCTACATCGAGCCTTTGAATCTGGCCAGACTGACACAGATCATCGAGAAAGAAAGACCGGATGCCCTTCTTCCGAATCTGGGCGGACAGTCCGGATTGAATCTCTGCTCGGAGCTCTCTGAGGCAGGTGTCCTCGAGAAATACGGCGTCAAGGTCATCGGCGTTCAGGTAGATGCCATCGAGCGTGGCGAAGACAGAATCGAGTTTAAGAATACCATGGCAAAACTCGGGATCGAGATGCCGAGATCCCAGGTAGCTTATTCCGTTGACGAAGCAGTCAAGATCGCAGAAGAATTGAAATACCCGGTCGTTCTCCGACCTGCCTACACGATGGGCGGTGCCGGTGGCGGCCTTGTTTATAATGTGGATGAATTGAAGATCGTCTGTGAAAGAGGTCTTCAGGCTTCTCTCGTAGGCCAGGTCCTCGTTGAAGAGTGCATCGCCGGCTGGGAAGAGCTCGAGCTCGAAGTCGTCCGTGACTCCAAGAACAATGTTATCACCGTATGCTTTATCGAGAATATCGACCCGATCGGCGTACATACCGGTGACTCCTTCTGCTCAGCTCCGATGCTGACCATTTCCGAAGATGTGCAGAAGAAACTTCAGGAATATTCTTACAGCATCGTCCGTGCCATCGAGGTCATCGGCGGCTGTAACTGCCAGTTCGCACATGATCCGGTAAGCGGCCGTATCGTCGTTATCGAGATCAATCCCCGTACATCCCGTTCCTCGGCCCTCGCTTCCAAGGCAACAGGTTTCCCAATCGCTCTCGTTTCCGCTATGCTGGCCTGCGGCCTGACTCTTGATGAGATCCCCTGCGGCAAGTACGGAACCCTCGATAAGTATGTACCGGACGGCGACTATGTCGTAATCAAGTTCGCACGCTGGGCTTTCGAGAAGTTCAAGGGTGCCTCCGACAAGCTCGGTACACAGATGCGTGCTGTCGGTGAGGTCATGTCTATCGGTAAGACCTACAAGGAAGCTTTCCAGAAAGCCATCCGAAGCCTCGAAACAGGCCGCTATGGTCTCGGCTTTGCGAAGAACTACCACGACCTTTCCAAGGAAGAGCTGATGCAGAAGCTCGCTTACCCGACTTCCGACAGACAGTTCATCCTCTACGAAGCATTGAGAAAAGGTGCGACGGTGGAAGAGCTTTACAATCTGACAAAGATCAAGCACTGGTTCCTGGAGCAGATGCTCGAGCTCGTCCAGGAAGAAGAATCTCTGCTTAAGATCAAGGGTGCGGTGCCGTCTGAGGACATCCTCCGTCAGGCGAAGCTCGACGGTTTCTCCGACCGCTACCTCAGCAAACTCCTCGAGGTTCCGGAAGAGGATATCCGCAATGCCCGTTATTCCTATAACATCCGTGAAGCATGGGAAGGCGTACATGTAAGCGGCACGCAGGATGCAGCCTACTACTACTCCACCTACCATCTCTCCGAAGATAAGAGTCCTTCTTCCGACAAGCCGAAGATCATGATCCTCGGCGGCGGCCCGAACCGTATCGGTCAGGGTATCGAGTTCGACTACTGCTGCGTACACGCTGCCCTCGCACTGAAGAAGATGGGATTTGAATCCATCATCGTAAACTGCAACCCGGAGACAGTTTCGACTGACTACGACACTTCCGACAAGCTCTACTTCGAGCCTCTCACTCTGGAAGATGTTCTCTCCATCCATGAGAAAGAAAAGCCGATCGGCGTCATCGCTCAGTTCGGCGGCCAGACACCTCTGAACCTCGCTGCTGACCTCAAGAAGAACGGCGTAAACATTCTTGGTACAACACCAGAGACTATCGACCTCGCAGAGGATAGAGATCATTTCCGTGCCATGATGGACCGTCTCGGCATCCCGATGCCGGAAGCCGGTATGGCCGTTACCGTGGACGATGCTCTTGAGATCGCCAACAAGATCGGTTATCCGGTTATGGTTCGTCCTTCCTACGTTCTCGGCGGACGTGGAATGGAAGTCGTACACGATGACGAGATGCTGCGTGTTTACATGAATGCAGCCGTAGGTGTAACACCGGACCGTCCGATCCTCATCGACCGTTTCCTGCATCACGCTACCGAGTGTGAAGCAGATGCGATCTCTGATGGTGAGCACTGCTTCGTTCCAGCAGTTATGGAGCACATCGAGCTGGCCGGCGTACACTCCGGCGACTCCGCCTGCATCCTGCCTTCCAAGAATCTTACCGAGAAGCAGATCGCAACGATCAAGGACTACACCAAGAAGATCGCGATCGAGATGAACGTAAGAGGTCTCATGAATATGCAGTATGCTATCGAGGATGATGTGGTTTATGTTCTCGAGGCCAATCCGCGTGCTTCCCGTACCGTACCACTGGTTTCCAAGGTATGTGCCATCAACATGGTCAAGGTTGCCACCGAGATCATGACATCCGAGATCACCGGCAAGCCGTCCCCGGTACCGGAGCTCAAGGATCGTATCATCAAGCACTATGGTGTTAAGGAAGCCGTCTTCCCGTTCAACATGTTCCAGGAAGTTGACCCTGTCCTCGGACCGGAGATGCGTTCCACCGGTGAGGTTCTCGGTATTTCCGAATCCTTCGGTGAAGCATACTTCAAGGCACAGGAAGCTACCCAGACGAAGCTGCCTTCTGAGGGTAACGTACTTCTTTCCGTATGCGACCGCGATAAGGACGAACTCGTTGACATCGCGAAGGCATTTGATGAGCTTGGTTTCCACATCCTGGCAACCGGTAAGTCCTACGAGATGATCGTTGCCGCCGGCATTCCTGCTGAGCGTGTCAACAAGCTCTACGAGGGCCGTCCGAATATCACAGATAAGATCACAAATGGTGAGATCCAGCTGATCATCAACACACCTGCCGGAAAGACCTCTGTTCATAACGACAGCTACATCCGTAAGGAAGCGATCCGCCATAGAGTTCCGTATATCACAACTATGGCTGCAGCGAAGGCAAGCGCCGAGGGTATCAAGGCTTATAAGGCCAACCCGAACTTTCCGGTCAAGTCCCTGCAGGATCACCACAACGACATTATCTAAGTGCTTTTGAAAAAGAACGAAGAAGCGGCGTCCGGGAAAAGAACGGGCGCCGTTTTCCATTTTCGCCAAAAGAAAATAACATTAAAGTAATTTTAAGGTTGACGGCGTAGAGTATACTACAAGTGAATGATAGTTCACCTTACACGAAAGGAGACGATTCATATGTCAACGAACGATTATCAAGGAAATTCTTTCTCCCCGGATACAAATCCTACGGGAACCCCTTATACAGCCGGGCAGGCGCAGCAGCCGAAGATCCCGACACTGACCCTTCCGCAATATGCTCCGGTACAGCCCGCATCCACGGTTCCGGCACCGGCTTTGGCCCCGGCACCGCAGGTTCAGGCACCACAGTTTCAGACACAGCCGGCGATGCAACAGCAGATGACCCGTCCTTCCGTACAGACGGGATATGCATTACCGCCACTGGCGCCGCAATCCCCTGTTTCACAGGCAAATGTGCCCCGGTATCAGCCTTCGGTCATGGGAACCGCCGCATCCGTTCCGGTTAAGCAGAAGAAAGAAAAGAAAAAAGGAAGCGGAAAGAAGATCGCCGCCGTAGCCGTAGCCTTCTGTCTCATCGGCGCTGCTGCCGGTGCCGGTGCAACAGCTTTATTTGCCAAGAACTACCTGGATTCGGTTCGAAGTGATGCAGTATCCGCTGCCAAAAAAGCAGTGCGTAAGGATCTGGCCAACTCCGATTCCGGCAACAACGGCACATCGACGATCCTCCAGGGAAAGCGCGACTATGATGCACTGAATGTCGATCATATCGATACCAGCGAGAAGCACACCGCATCGGAAGTCTACGCGGCAAACGTAAACTCTACTGTAGGCATCACCACCTCCGTGGATTACAACTACTATGGATATAAGACCAGTGCCGCCGCTTCCGGATCCGGCTTCATCCTGACCTCTGACGGCTATATCGTTACCAACTACCACGTCGTGGACGGTGCCTCTTCCATCAAGGTCACCACGTTTGACGGAAGAGCCTTTGATGCCCTGCTGGTCGGTTTCGACGAGAAAAACGACCTGGCCGTTCTGAAGATCGACGGAAAAGACCTTACTCCGGTCATCCTGGGCGACTCTGATCATCTCAATGTAGGCGATGACGTACTGGCCATCGGCAATCCTCTGGGCGAACTGACCTTCTCCCTGACATCAGGCTGCGTCAGCGCTCTGAACCGTGCCGTTACCATCAACAATACATCCATGAACCTGATCCAGACCGACTGCGCCATCAACGCAGGAAACTCCGGCGGAGCTCTTTTTAATCTGTATGGAGAGGTCATCGGTATCACAAATGCCAAGTATTCCAACAACGGTAACACTTCGGAAGCTTCCATCGAGAGCATCGGATTTGCGATCCCGATCAACAGCGTAAAAGACATCATTGATAATATCATCGAAGAAGGCTTCGTAACCAAGCCGTATATCGGTGTATACTGCCAGATGGTTCCGCAGAACATGCGCCGGTACGGTCTTCCGGACGGTATCTCTATTGAGGAAGTCATCGCGGGCGGTCCTGCCGAGAAAGCAGGTATGCAGAATGATGATATCATCACCGCCATCGACGGAAAAGAAGTCACCTCGACAGACGACCTCAAGGAAGCCATCGATAAAGCCGGAGTCGGAGGAAAACTGAAGTTTACGATCTATCGTCAGGGCGACGAGATCGAGATCACTGTTACTGTGGAAGAGCAGAAAGTCGCTGCGGACCACACCGGAACCAGCGGCTGACAGAAGAGCTTTTACATAGACACTTTTTCGGAATCGGAAATATAGATCTTCTCGGAAAAAAGCCCCCACTCATCCTTACCGATACGCAAAACGAATGGGAAAGAATCGTGGGCGGTACAGAGAGCAAAGTCCTCCTTCGGGAAATGCTCCTGTAACTTTGGATCGAAAAACCGTTTTCCGCTTGTATTTCGAAGAGCAGACAGCCGGGCCGCAAGGTCCGGCATTTCTTTGCCTGAAAGAAGGTTTCGGATATACTCTGCACAGAGTTCATCCTCATCCGTTCTCTCCTTTGCGGACAGCCCCATAGCCACCAGGGATACTTCATGAACAGTTTCCGGGGCACGCTTCTCCTTCTCTAAAATGTAGCGTGCAATGGCACGTGCATTGACGACACTTCCGGTGATCACCTCGTCTGCACCGCAGGCATGAACGATGCCCTGCGTACCGGCACTGGTGGTATGGATCACGAGGCGCCCTTCTATGTCTTCTTTTCGAAGCTGGGAAGGAGAGTTGCCGAAATCGAATCCTTCACAGCGGATCCCCTTTCTCTCCCCGACAAGTACCGCATCCGGAAAACGTTCCTTCAGCGCCCAGGCTTCCTCTAGCGATCCCACCGGACGCACCAGCGATGCGCCCATCTCGTATAAATAGCATTCCAGAGAAAAAGCACGGAACACGTCGATGATCACCACTGTTCCCCGGGCCTCTTCCGCCCCTTCCAGAAGATGGAAAATCTTCGTTTCGATCATGACTTCACTTCCGAAATATAGTAGAGCACCGACTGGAAATCACCGTAACAGCACGGTATGGTCAGGCCGGCATTGGCCAGCGTGGCGCCATATGCCTCACAGATCACGGAAACCTCTTCCCCGCTCTTCTGTTCCGGCTCAACGGACGGCTTTGTACTGTCCGCCACCACTTCCACACGGTATTTCTTCTCCGGATCAAGACCGGAAATACACATCCACCGTGTCGGTGTGCAAGTCTGATTCATCACATGGATAAAAGTCAGAAGCATCTCCGATTTATCCTTCGATACCACGCCATAAGCATCGTAATAACCCGTTTCCCGGAAAGAAGCCATACGGTAGAGATCTCCCGTCCGGATAAGGTCGTTGAACCGATGGAAAAGCGCTGTCTGAAGGCGTATCATCTTCTTCTCTTCATCGGAGAGCGTCGTGATATCCAGCTCATATCCGAATGTCCCGCTCAGGGCAACGATACCCCGCGTCATAAAAGGCACCGTACGCCCGGTCACATGGTTCGGGCATATGGAAACATGCGCACCCAGGGCAGAAAGCGGATACAGCGCCGATGCGCCTTCCTGGATGCGGATACGTTCGTAGGCATCGGTATCGTCAGACGTCCAGATCTGGGGACTGTAATACAGCATGCCCGGGTCAAAACGCGCACCTCCGCTGCTGCAGTTTTCCAGAAGCAGATCCGGGAAAGCCTCAAGAAGTCTCTCCTGAAGGTCATAAACTCCCAGTACATACCTGTGAAGGAGTTCACCCTGCCGTTCTGCAGAGAGGGCTGCACTGTAAAGATCGGTAAGATGGCGGTTCATATCCCACTTCACATAGGAGATCTTCGCACTTCTTAAGACCTGACTCATGACGGTAAAGATATAGTCGCGCACGTCTTCTCTGGAAACATCCAGCACCAGCTGGTTTCGGGAACGGGAGGGTTCACGGCCGGGAACCGAGATCGCCCAGTCGGGATGCGCGCGATACAGATCGGAATCCGGAGACACCATTTCCGGCTCAAACCAGATACCGAACTTCATGCCCATCTTCTCCAGTTCACCACCCAGGCGCGTAAGTCCGCCCTTCAGTTTTTCTTCATTTACAAACCAGTCGCCGAGACTGCTGTCCGGATCGTTTCTTCTTCCGAACCAGCCGTCATCCATGACCAGCATCTCGATCCCGCAGTCTTTGGCTGTTCTTGCAATATCCAGCAGTTTTTCCGTATCAAAATCAAAATACGTTGCCTCCCAGTTATTGATCAGGATCGGGCGTTTCTTATCCTTATACGGCCCACGGATCAGGTGGTTCCGGAAAAGATCGTGGAAATTCCGTGACATTTTCCCCAGGCCACAGGAAGAATACGTCATAACGGCTTCCGGGCTCCGGAACACTTCGCCCGGCGCCAGATTCCAGGAGAATTCCTCCGGATGGATGCCTGTGGAAACACGAAGTCCTCCGCCGGGATCCTTCTCCACGAAGGAGGCAAAATTACCCGAATACAGGAGATTCAGGCCGTACACTTCTCCGGACTCCTGCGTGATTCCGGGAGATACGATCCCAAGGAAAGGCTGCATGCGGTTGTTGGTCTTTCCGATGATCGACGACACACCGGTGCGGCCGTGACCGATCTCACGTTCCTCACGTGTAAATTCTCTTGCCCATGTTCCGTAGTAAGTCAGGAGCCGGAATTCTCTTCCCTGTCTGTCCCTGCCCGGCATATCCATCGAAGCGGAGAGCACCCGCAGAAGAGTCAGATCCTTCTGCCCTGAGTTTCTCACTTCTACCCGTCTTGCGATGACATCTTCTTCGTAAAAAGCGCTGTAGAACAATGTTACAGACAGCCCTGTATCAGGATCTTCCAGGTCTATTTCCAATGTTCCCGTTTCACGTCCCTCTGCCGCAAAAGTTGAGGGCAAGCCGGGGACAAGTGCTTTTGCTGAAGAAACGCGGCATCCTTTATATAGAAGAGCTGTCCGGACCACGCCATTTTCATCACGGACTTTGATCGCGCCTTCACGGCTGTCGCCCGTTCCCCATCCCGGGTACTCGAAGGAGGTGCCGTCCATAAAGATACAGAATTCCTTCTTCATCGTCTCCGCCGACATCGGCGACGTAAACGCATCCCGATAGGCCAGATCCTGCAGAGGGATCTTCGCACCATAATAGAAATGGCCTAAATAAAGGCCATTTACGATTTTCATAACATAAGTTGTATTCGCGGTGTCGAGGCGGAGAAAGCCCTTCGCCTCATCCACGATAACGTTATTTGTCTTTTCCGTCATTCGCAAGTCCATCCAGATAAGCTTTATTCAGAGTCCGCATATCCGAGGCCAGCGCCACCATGTTATTGATGATCCAGCTGTCTTCTCTACGCTCCAGTTTCATAACAAATGTAAATGTGTATGATTCTTTCTCAAATATGAACATCGTTTTATAATGGATCTCCGTGGAATAGCTTCCAGGAAGTACACTGACGCTTTCCATGGTAAGGATCACATCATCGACCAGATTCGGATTGATATTGGTAATGATCTGTTTGACCTGACTTGTCGCTTCTTCTTCACGAATGAACGGGGCAAGCGTATTATAATCGCCGGCAAGCATCTTTCTCGTAAGACGCATGCTCAGTTCCGTAACTTCTTTCTTAAGCTCATCGTAGGACTTTTCGTCCTTCTTGAAAAGAGTGCCACTACAGCCACAGGCACTCAGAATGGCTGCCACGGTTATCATCAGGATAACTATTTTCTTTAGAGTTCTCATATGACCTCCATTACCTCAAAACAAGAGTCTTCTTCCGAACACAATACCCTAGTATTGATTATACACTAATAATACGCATCGTAAATAAAAAAATATGTATGGACCTATACCTTGAATATAATAGGGACCAAAGCAACGGGTGTGTCATATTCCGACACGTTTTTCAGTGATTTTCAACTTTTTTCGAAAAAGTGTTGACAATCGAGGCTTCGGAGATTATCATCTGCTTGAGTAAAGGCGATGACGAAGAAGGTCTTGATCTTTTCGCTTCACAGAGAGCCGGCGTACTGCTGAAAGCCGGTATTCGGGGAGACCATATATGACTATCGCTTCCGAGCCGGTACACCGAATGGATATCTTATCCGAGTAGACTGTACCCGTAGAGCCGCGTTAAGGCAAAGGGTTTGATTGAACCTATTAAGTGGCGAAATGATTTCGCAAATTGAGTGGTACCGCGGTAAATAGCCGTCTCAATGTCCGAAGGTGGACGTTGGGGCGTTTTTTATTGCCTCAAAAAGTGAAAGAAAGACGCAGCTGATAGGGAGCTTATTGGGAGGAAAGAAAATGAGCGAACTAGAAAAGAACGAAACATTATTGAAGAACAGCGAACAGGGCGGTCTCCTCGAGCAGAAGATCTCTGAGGTCGCCAGCCGTATCAAAGCACTGCGTCTGGACATGGGACTTTCCACGAAGGATATGGCCGAGAAGGTCGAGGTCACCGAGGAAGAATACGTCAAGTACGAAGAAGGTCAGGAAGACTTCAGCTTCACCTTCGTATACAAAGTCGCAAACCTCTGCGGAGTTGAGATCTCCGAACTGATGGAAGGTACGACACCGGCTCTTCGTGAGTATGCCGTTACCAGAAAGGGCGAGGGTCTTCCGATCACCCGCCGTGCCGGTTACAAGTACATGCGTCTCGGTCACCTTTTCAGAAACAAGCTGTGCGAACCTTTCGAGGTCACGATCCCGTATTCCGAAGAAGCCCTAAACCCGCCGTACAAGCTTGTTACCCACTCCGGCCAGGAGCTGAACATCGTCACCAAGGGCTGCCTGAAAGTCATGCTCCGTGACCACTCCGAGATCCTGTATCCGGGTGACTCCATCTTCTTCGACAGTAGAACACCACATAACGAGTATGCTCTCGGCGGCGAAGACTGCACATTCTACGCCATCGTTCTGAATCCGGAAAAGTGGACGCAGGGTGCAACCTACGAGAAGACTGTCCAGACTTCTTATGTACAGGACAACAAGACCAACTTCGATCTGGCCGGCGTACAGAACCCGGTATACAGAAAGTACGTGAACGACGTCCTCGATGCCGACAACAAGCTGACATCGATCTCCTACACACCGGATGCCGACAAGTTCAACTTCGCCTTCGACCTCGTCGATGCCATGGCGGAAAAAGAACCGAACAAGACTTCCATGATGTGGGTAGCCAAGGACGGCGTTACCGACCACCGCTTCACTTTTGCGGAAATGAAGAAGTACACGGCGATGACCGCAAACTATTTCCAGAGCCTCGGCATCAAGCACGGCGACCGCGTTATGCTCGTCCTGAAGCGTCACTACCAGTTCTGGTTCTCGATCCTGGCACTTCATAAGATCGGTGCGATCGCGATCCCGGCTACCAACCTTCTGAAGGAACACGACTTCGACTACCGTTATAAGGCTGCCGGCGTTTCCGCTATCGTGATCACAGGCAACGGCGATACGGCGCTGGAAGCCCAGAAGGCCGCTGACAATGCAGGATTGGATATCACGCTCATCATGGCAAACGGTGCCGATGATGAAAGTGGTGCTAACTTCCTCAAGGTCCTCGAAGGAAAAGCTTCCGTTGATGAAGCAGGACTGAAGAAAGAGGCTGTGCTTGCTTCTGAAGGCGGATTCCTCCCTCTTCCGGAAATGAGCAGCAAATGGCACAACTTCAACTACGAGATGCCTTCTGCAAGTGACGTATTCGAGCGTCCGGCCAATGCCACACAGGGCAACGATACGATGGTCATGTTCTTCACTTCCGGTACGACCGGTTATCCGAAGATCGCGGCACACTCCCACAAGTATTCTTTGGGACATTTCGCGACCGCAAAATACTGGCACAATGTTGACCCGAACGGTCTGCACTTCACGATCTCCGATACCGGCTGGGGTAAGTCTCTCTGGGGTAAGCTCTACGGCCAGTGGCTCTGCGAAGCGCCGACCTTCACCTTCGACTTCGACAAGTTCCATGCCAATGAGATCCTGCCGATGTTCGCCAAGTATAACGTGACCACATTCTGCGCACCGCCGACCATGTACCGCTTCCTGGTCAAAGAGGATCTGTCCAACTACGATCTGACTTCCCTGAAGTATGCTACAGTAGCTGGTGAGGCACTGAACCCTGAGGTATTCAACCAGTTCATGCGCGCCACGGGTATCCGTCTGATGGAAGGTTTCGGCCAGACCGAAACATCCCTCGTGATCGGTAACCTTGTAGGATCCGCGATCCGTCTCGGATCCATGGGTAAGGCCGTCACACCTTATGACGTCCATATCCTTGACGAGGCCGGCAATGACTGCCCGCCCGGCACCACCGGCGAGATCTGCATCCGTACTGTCGATGTCGTTCCCTGCGGACTCTATAAGGGTTACTATCAGGACGACGAGAAGACGAAGCAGTCCTGGCACGACGGCTACTTCCATACAGGTGATACCGCCTGGATGGATGAAGATGGATACATCTGGTATGTCGGTCGTGTCGACGATGTTATTAAATCTTCCGGTTACCGCATCGGTCCTTTCGAAATCGAAAGCGTGATCATGGAGCTGCCTTATGTGCTTGAGTGCGCCGTGACCGGTACCCCTGACCCGCAGGGCGTCCGCGGCATGGTCGTCAAAGCTACTATCGTTCTGGTTCCGGGACGTGCCGAGCCATCCGAGGAGCTGAAAAAAGAGATCCAGGAGTATGTTAAGACCAATACAGCTCCGTACAAATATCCGCGTGTCGTCGAGTTCGTCACCGAGCTTCCGAAGACCATCAGCGGCAAGATCAAGAGAAATGTCATCCGTGACGGAAAAGACGCCTGATCTAATCGTTCCATAACAAAATAAAGGGTGTGTCTTCGCGATCCGCAATGACACACCCTTTCTTTTAGTTCTTTTTCAGAAGTACGCTTCCGGATCTTATCCGGATACGCATATCATTTCGAACCCGGCAGGAATTTCTTCTTCATTTCTTTAAGGTTCTGCTCATGGATCGCATCCACCATGTCCTGAACTTCTGCGCGATTGTTCTCCGCCCAGGCACGGTTCTCCGCCATCTGTCTGATAAGCTGATCACCGGAGCGCTCTTTCATTTTCCGGATCTGCTGATCCATCCTCTTATTCGAAGCCCGGCAGAACGGACAGTTCAGTTCCGGCTTGTAAAAGGGTTCACCGCAGTTCTCGCAATATCCTAATGCTTCTCTCTCTTCACTCATTCTTCAGAAGCCTTTGTCTCCTCCGGCGTAGTCTCACCTGTTGTCGTAGTTGCAGTTGCGGCTTCGGCAGCGGAAAAACCTGCCGGGAGCCAGCACTCGCCTGTCGCTGATCCGATCTGTTCCACGGAAGAATAATACGGCATCGGAAGACGGCCGTTAAACTCCACGGCTCCGGTCAGGATATCCACTACGGCGTTTCCACCCTCGGATCCCGGCAGATAGCACATGATGATCTCGCTCCAGTCATCGGCGAATTCATTGATAAGGACATTTCTTCCGGCCACGATCAGTGTCAGGACCGGCTTTCCGGATGCTTTTGCCAGATCGATCGCTTCCTGATTTCCCGGAAGGCCCATTTCTCCGGTGAGTTTCAGATCCGCTGTATCTCCTCTCCACTCGGCATACGGTTTCTCTCCTACGCAAAGAAGAACGAAATCGCATTCTTCCAGGCGGTCTTTATCCGTGATGATCTCATAACCTCCATTGGCCTGTCCGGAAGTCAGCGCTTCCAGGATCGTCGGACCCTCTGCGCACCAGTTCTCACCACCCATTTCCTCATCGGTATATCCCTGCCAGATATAAGTCCAGCCGCCGCAGAGCGCACCGGTATCATCCGCTGCCGGACCGGTGACAAATACTTTCTTGCCGGCTTCCAGCTTGATCGCGCCTTCTTCCGGAAGCTTCAGCGGAACCATGGATTTCGCTGCCAATTCACGTGCCACTTCATGCGCATGAACGGAATTCCACTCGTAGGAAGGAGACCGTCCGTCTCCGAAAGGATCATTGAAAAGACCGCAGTCGATCTTCATCTTCAGGATCCTCGTAACGGCATCGTCCACACGCTCCATGGGAATCTTTCCTTCTTCCACGCCCTGCACGATGTATTGTCTTACTTCTTCGTAGGTAACATCTTCCATGAACATATCGATTCCGGAATTGACACAGAGGATCACGTTATCCTGGAGTGTTTCCCCGGAACAGTTATGTATGGAATCCCAGTCCGAAAGGATCACGCCTTCAAAACCGCATTCCTCACGAAGTCTTCTTATCAGCTCCGCATTCTCATGCATCTTCACGCCGTTGAGCGAGGAGTGGGAGATCATGATGGACTGCACACCGGCATCCACCAGTGTCTTATATGTCGCAAGGCTGTTCTGGATCTGCTCTTCTGTCATCGCTGCATCGCCACGATCGATCAGGCGCTCAACTCCATCCGTTTCATCGCCGGTACCGAACTTCGTGTATCCGTCTCCCAGAAAATGCTTCGGGCAGACCACGACTCCGTCCTGTGACAGCAATCCGTTGGTAAAAGCACTGGCCAGTCTTCTTACCACTTCTTCGTCATTGGAATACGATTCATATGTACGTCCCCAGCGCGGATCCTGTGCCGCGGCAACGCATGGAGCGAAGTTCCAGAGCATGCCTGTATGGAGCATCTCACTTCCCGTGATCACACCCACCTCGAAAGTCAGGGCTTCGTCATCCGCCGCACCCTGATTGATATTATGTGGGAAGATCACACTTCCGGACGCACAGTTGATGCCGTGCAGGAAGTCATTGCCGTAAATATACGGAATACGTGTATCGGAAAGGAGTGCCGCCTCCTGATATTCCCTTACCCGATCTTTCCACTGTTCGACCGTAAGTGAAGGCCAGAGCGACTGGTCATAGGAGAGCACGGAACCATAACAGTATTCCATCATCATGTCTGTAGACATATGTGAACATGTGCCCTGACACATCTGCGCCGCCTTCTCATCCAGAGAAAGCATGCTCACGATCTCTTCCGGAGAACGCCCTTCCAGATACGGGTTTACACAAGGATAATCCGGAAGTGTCTCTTCCACTTCCGTCTCCTCTAAGGTCTCGGATATATCCGTCATCCGCGGCGGATCAGCCGGAGTCGTCTCTACATGTTTCTGCGGCGTCTTACAGGAAGCAAGGCCAAGGACAAGCGTAAATGCCAGAATCGCACTGATGATTTTCTTTTTCATAATCCCAATTCCCTCTTTTTCTGTTCGTACTTCCATTATACACCATGATAAAATACGCAAGGCGTTTCGCGCCCATACAAAAAGATCCCGCCGGAAAAAGCGGGATCGTAAGACTTTTCAATATATTCGGATCATTTCAAGGATTCCACGGAGATCACTCCGTCGATATCGTTGATATACGAGATGACCTTCGCCTTATCGACCTTGTCCCTAGGACGCACCGTCAGGATGACCGAGTAAACGGAGATCGCAGAATCACGCATGCTGGTAACTTCCAGGTTACTGATCGCCATGCGGTTATTCTTGCAGTAACGCATCACGTAGTTAAGTGCATTCTTATCGTTGTACTCCAGAAGGATCTTGAACGCTTCGTTATGGGTGATCTTACTGCCCAGGTAGGAAAACGCCGTCTCGGCCAGAAGGACCAGTCCGGTTGTGAGGATCGCGCCCTCGTAGAATCCTGCTCCGACAGCCAATCCGATAATACCGCATGTCCAAAGACCTGCCGCCGTAGTCAGACCCTTGATCTTCCGGTTATTGATCACAATGATCGTACCTCCGCCGATGAAACCGAGTCCGGATACGACCTGCGTACCCAGTCTGGAAATATCTGTCGGAAGTTCCATGTTCAGATAAAGGTAAATGCCTGTCATCGAAGCGATCGAAGCGCCGATACAAACCAGGATATGTGTACGGAAACCGGCAGGACGGTTCTTATAGGAACGCTCCAGGCCGATCAGGCCGCCCAGTAATACAGCCATCAGAAGCCGTATCATCGTACTCAGCGCCGTTATATCTCTTATACCATCAAAAATACCAAGCATATCGCACCCCCGTCACGAAATCAGTTCGTGCAGCGAAAGCACGCACGGCAGCTCCGCGATCGAAGAAAGCATCTCCGAGTGCGAAGACTTCTCTTTACTCATCTTCATGGAAAAGATCGCAGACGGATAATTATCCTCGTCCACCTCTTCCGGGTCAATATCGAAGAGCTGTGCTCCCTGATCCTCGATCGTTCTCTTGATCATATCCACATCAGTCGGGTTGATATACTTGACCGTGATCGTGATATTTCGGAGACGTCTCTTATACAGGACTTCCAACGGCTGCAGCACTTCCATGGAAAAGATGATGATCACGATCGCCGGGATCACACATTCGTAGAACGCCGCGCCCGAGGCGATACCAAGTACCGCCGCAGCGAAAAGACCGATCGCGGAAGTCAGTCCGGACACCTGCTGGTGCGCCGAGGCCACGATCGTACCTGCTGCCAGGAAGCCGATACCGGCAAGAACCTGTGCCGCAAAACGCGAGGCATCAAACTTCATCCCGAGCTTCTCCGTAACAGAGGCCCAGGCACCGGTCAGCATTTCGTTTTCGTAGAAAGAAATAAGGAGAGTCAGCGCCGCGCCGATACTGATGAGCATATAGGTACGAAGTCCCGCATTACGTTCCTTCTTCTCCCGCCCATATCCGATCAGTCCGCCGGAGATCATCGCCAGTAAAAGCCGTACCACGACCGAAGCAAAATTGAAATCCTTAAGATAATTCCAGATTTCCTGCACCCGAAAGAAGCTCCCCTCTTCAAAAAATCCGTGACCATTCTACCACAAAAGCACTTGTGTTTCACGTGTGTTTCCATTGATTCAAGAAAGCAGATATATCTCACGCAGTTCTGATTGATGTTCATCAATGTATTCGAAATAGCATTTTCTATACTTTATCGGGTGTCGTGAAGAGTTTGTCTGTGATAGAATACTGTTTTGTATTGGGGTATTAGGATAATTATATTTCTGGCAGAAAGAGACAAATGAAGTTATACAAGAAGGATAAACCTTTCTATAAGAGCGTTTTTGTTTTAGGCTTCCCGATCGCGATGCAGACATTGGTGACGGTGTTCGTCGGTATGCTCGACAACATCATGCTCAGTCACCATTCCCAGGATTCGTTCTCCGCAGCTTCGCTGGCAAATGCATATATCAGTTTCTTCCAGATCTTCTGTATGGGTCTGGGCATGGGCGCTTCGGTTCTCGTTTCGCGTTACTACGGCATGAAGAAAGCCAATACCGAAGTCGAGAAGGCGGAAAAAGCACTGAAGCAGACCATCACGCTGATGCTGCGGCTGATGTTCATTTTTGCTACGATCTTCGCGATCGGTGCCATTGCGATCCCGCGTCTCATCATGAAGACCTATACAGGCGAAGAGGCTCTTATCGATCTGGGCTCCACCTATCTCCGGTATTCCGCCTTAACCTTCTTCTTCCTCGGACTTTCCCTGGTCATCGCCATCGTACTCCGAAGCGTAGGCCAGTCGCGTTTTCCGCTTTACGTTTCGCTCGGTGCGCTGGTCGTAAACCTTGGCGGTAACTATATCCTCATCTTCGGTCATTTCGGTGCGCCGAAAATGGGTGTCGCCGGTGCGGCGATTGCGACTTTTATCGCCCGTGTCTGCGAAGCCATGGCTGTCCTGATCTACCTCCTGGTATATGATCAGAAGATCCGTTACAGGATCCGTCATTTCTTCATGAACACCCGTTCTCTTCTGCACGAGTATATCCGAGTCTGCATTCCTGTACTCATCAGTGATGCGATCCTGGCCGTCGGAAATAATACCGTCACCATGGTCATCGGGCATCTCGGCGGAGATTTCGTCGCCGCTAATTCCATCACAACTGTCACACAACAGCTCAGCACCGTCATGATCCAGGGCGTGTGCCAGGCCGGCGCGATCATCACCGGTCAGACTCTGGGTCACGGTCATCGCGAAAAAGCAGAAGAACAAGGCTGGCTTTTCCTGGGTCTCGGCTTTGCGCTGGGTTTTCTTTCCGCGCTCTTCATCTTCTTTACGAAGACGCCGGTCATCGCTTCGTATGGCCGTGAGACGACCGCCGAAGCGGTCTCGATCGCCTACCAGCTTCTGAATGCGATCAGTCTGATCATCATCTTCCAGGCAACGAACAGCATCATGACCAAGGGTGTCCTCCGTGGTGGCGGCGACACCAGAATGCTGATGCTGGCAGATAATATTTTCCTTTGGGTCCTGGCGATCCCGCTGGGCATTCTGGCCGGTTACGTGCTGCACTTCCCGCCGTTCTGGATCTACTTCTGCCTGAAGTCCGACCAGATTGCCAAGACGATCTGGTGCGTACTGCGTCTTCGCGGAAGAAAGTGGATCAAGAAGATCTCCACCGGCGACAATGCACAATCAACGGCCGGCACCAAGGCTATTCCCGATTCCGATCCTTCTTCCGAAGAAGTGGATGTGGTCGATACCGACGTAATCAGCGAGACTTCGCTCGAAAAGGAGTCTTTAGAAAAAACAGTATCTTAATCAAAACAGGAGGAACACACTATGGCCAGACGAGCTAGGATCACCATTCACCCGGACTTCCCCATCGGAGACATCTCTCCAAGATTGTTCAGTGCTTTTCTCGAACCGATCGGAACTATGGTAAACGGGACGATGTATAACCCGAAACATCCGACAGCAGACGAGCAGGGATTCCGCACCGACTTTATCAAAGCTCTGGCGGCCACGGGACTCCCGGCCGTACGTCTTCCGGGCGGCAACTTCGTTTCCGCATGGCAGTGGAAGGACTCCATCGGACCGAAGGAACAGCGCAAGGTACATCTTGACCCGGCATGGTATCAGTACATCACCAATGAAGTCGGACACGATGAGTATCTGCAGTGGGCAGAGAAAGTCGGCACCGCGCCTCTTTATACCGTCAATCTCGGAACCGGCACCATGCAGGACGCCATGGATATCGTGGAATACACGAACCACGAAGGCGGCACATATTGGTCTGACCTGCGAAGAAAGAACGGACACGAGAAGCCTTACGACGTGGACACCTGGTATCTCGGAAACGAGATGGACGGACACTGGCAGCTCGGTTCCTGGGAGAAAGATCCTTTCGGCTACGGCGTACGCTGTCACGAGCTCTCCAAGGCCATGAAGTGGATCGACCCGAAGATCAAGACTGCCGTCTGCGGCTCCTCCGCACCATTCATGGAGCATTTTCCGGAATGGGATGAGAAAGTCCTGGATCAGTGCTACGATGTCGTCGACTACGTTTCCGTGCACCATTACCACAGTGCGCCCCCGGGCGATATGCTCGCGCTCCTCGGCGGTTCCCACTACTATGAAGACTATATCAATACCGAGGTTGCCATGTTCGATTATGTGGCCTCGAAGCATCGTTCCCCGAAGAAGATGATGCTCTCCTTCGACGAATTCGGCGGCATGATCCGCCCGAACGCGCCGCTCAATCCGGGCTGGGGACGTTACCACATGGCCCGCATCCATTATCGCGTCGACCCGGAGAGAAAGTATATCCTTCACGATCCCGACAACATGCCGGACCGTCCGTTCCCGGGCGGAGACATGGAGCATATGCTTTCCATGGCCTCGATCCAGCTGGCTCTTCTCCGTCACGCCGACCGCGTCAAGATCGGCTGCATGACCGGCGGCCTCTTCGCCCTCTGCGCCAGCAACCACGACACAGTCTGGAGGACCGCTTCGCACTACTGTTTCATGCAGCTCCTCACACTTGCCCGTGGTCTGTCCATGCAGGTCAAAGTTGATTCCGAAACATTCGATCTTTCCGGATATGCCATCGACGATACATCCCAATATACCGGAAAAGATGGCGTTCCATATATCGACAGCGCCTGCGCCTGGGATCCGGAGAAAGGGATCCTGACCGTGTTCGTCATTAACAGAAACGAGGCGGAAACCTATCCGGTCACGCTCGACCTTCGCGGTTTTGATGGCCGGCTTACACGCGCTTCATCCGATTCCGATGCAGAAGCACCCGCCTCCGCGATCCATTTCGAGCATACCGAGATTTTCAACGAGGATCTTTCCATCGTGACACAGCCGGACAACGACACGCTCTTCGCACCGAAGACAGTTTCAGACGCGAAGTTCTCCGACGGTCTCTTCGAGACACACGTCAAACCTCTCTCCTGGAACGTGATCAAGTTCTCTGTTTGAGGACCGGCAATTACATGTACATACAAAGAGTGGCTCAAAGCAATTATCTTGAGCCACTCTTTTTTGACTTCACCACTACTACTCTGCAGCGTTTCATGCGTTTCATCGAAAAATGTGCCTGCGCATGACAGTTTTTTCACGGCTTTCATGCGGTTTTCATGGAAACCACTGTTTCGCATGACTGTATTTCTCGCGCGATCATGCGGTTTTCTAGGGAACTGCATCTACGCATGAATTACACCCTCATCATATTCATGCGTTTCAATGATAATCAATGTTTCGCATGATGGCGTCATTTTTTCACTCATGCGTTTCCCATAAATCACTGCCACGCATGATTGTTACATTTTGGGGCTCATGCGATTTTCATGAAAAACAATGATACGCATAATTGTTTCATTTTTCCCGCACGGCTTAGCACCCTCTCATGCATCTGCTCGAAAAGCACTGTTCCGCATGATTTCCCCGGCTCGCGGCCGCAAAAAAGACGCCCCCGCCGCCCCCCAAAAAAAGAAGAGGTCATCTCAAAACTTATCTTCTGAGACGACCCCTTTATTATTCTGTGGTAAAGATCCTTCCCGCCCGGGAAGAAAGCCCCGCTCAGCTCTCTCCGCGAAGCTCCTGGATCGGCTCATAAAGACCGAACAGGGAGTAGAGAAGATCGGAGAAATCATCGGTAGAGATGCTCTCGCCGTCCAGCTTTTCAAACTTGAAAGTAGCATCGGAGACAAGCTTGACACCGACATCCTGTGCACAGATATGATCGATAAAAGCATTGATCAGATCCTGGTCGACCTTCATGTCATCGACTGTCACATCCGTCTTGGTATATTCCTCCAGAGCTTTGTTGAAAGCATCCTCGAGCACCGTGCTGATGTCCGGATACTTGAACGTCACAGACACCGAATCCTCACTGCTCTCGAATTTCCACTCGACGTCCTTCATGATCTTATCGAAATATACATCCATTTTGGCATACTGATCCTCTGTTACCGAATCTGGTGAAAAACCGTAAAGATAGAGGATATTTACAAATGCGGAAGATCTCCAGTCCTTGGCAAAAACATCGGGTTCGTCATCGAAGAGTTTCCCGTAATCCGTATAATCCTTCTTCACAGCAGCCTTCATTTCCACATCGAGGAAGTAGCCGGCCTCATAGTAATACTCTGTTTCAAACTTCACGGAATCCAGCGCCACCTTACCGCTTGCATCCTTGACCGTCAGAGTCATCTTACAGATATAATGCTCCGGGGACTCATATTCCGCCACATAATTCGATCCGTCCGAGCTCTTAAATGCTGCCGGGATCGCACTTTCAAAAGCATCCTTGCTGTCGAACTTCTGCCCCATCTCGATTCCGCCCGGAAGCATAACATTACCGGACTCTTTCTTGAATGTCATATTCTCGACGCGGCATTCCTTCAGATTCAGGGTCTCCTGTTCGATATTGAGCGCCTTGATCTCGACCGTATGCTTGGAACTCTTCTTGGAAACCATTTCCAGCGCACCGGTAGACCAGTTCGAATCCAGCGTCTCATCCTCGATATCCTTGATATTCGTCGGATATTTAAAAGCACCGTCCAGCATGTCCTGCACCTTCAAGGGAAAAGACATCACTTCACCTTCACAATAGATCTTACCGATGGATTCCTCTTCAAAAGTTGCCGGAAGTGCGGCCTTTGCCGACTCCTTCCACTTGGAATCATCACATCCTGCCAGCGAACCCAGGAGCATCGCACTTACGAGCACCATGGATACTCTCTTTGCCAAAGTCTTCATATTTACTTACCTTCCTGCAAAAACAATCAAATGTCATGCCAAAATCATACCAAGGAAATTATACTTTTCCCGCCCATTAATGGCAAGAAGAAACGTTTTGGAATCAGAGAAAAAGAAGACCGAGCCTTCTGTTCAGCCGCCGGAAAAGATGAAGCCCGTTCAGCCGCCAGAAAAGCTCTGCCACGAATATTCCTGCCGGAATATCCATCAGGACATGCTGCTTGGTAAACACCGTGGATAAACAGATCAGCACGGCAAAAACCAGTGCCATCAGCTTAAACAGAAGAGGTACGCTCCGCTCATCGGAGATGCAGCGGAAACAGAACCAGCTCTCCAGGCAGTGGATCGACGGGAAAAGATTCGTCGGCGCATCATTCCTATAGATCAGTCCAAGTAGCCGTACACTCAGACCCTGCCCCTCCAGAGCAGGACGGACAAGCGTCGACGGGATCAGGATAAAGATCATGGCACATGCGAATTTCGCGGCAAAATTGGAAAGAGTAAAGCGGAAAGCGTGTTCACCGTCTTTCCTCAGATAATAATACGTGACCAGATACCAGAACGGAAACGCCAGTACATAGATGATGGTAAATGCCGGCTTCAGCGCGATCCGGGCATCCAGGCTCGAAGACATATTCACATAGGATCTTCCCATGAAAACATTCAAATAATGCGGGCCATAATAGGTCGTCAGATTCCCCACGATCAGAATAATAAGCGGGATCAGCATATGCTTCGGCAGGACCTTCTGCAGGAAGGATTCCCGGTAAAGCGTCAGCTGTCCGCTTTGGCATGTAACTGAATTGTCCGAGGGGATATATCTATCCGAACGCATGATCTGCCACCCTTATACTATCTTACTCCGTTACTCATTATAGCATAGCGGATATGCGGGTGGCAGATCATGTTTTTTTATCCGTTAAAAACTTCTTTCGGCCGGCCTCTCCATGGCCGGATGCCCGGCGCGGGGATTTCAGGTCCTGCCGGTTTTACTTTTTTTCTACATCGTCAATGTGGCAGAGTTCGATCGTGGACACACTGTTCATCCCACCCTGCGTTTTCTCTCCAAAGAGCGGAGTCTTCACATCTTTCAGGACCAGTACATTCTGTCCGTCCTTCGTCTCGACCGAGTTATCAAAGCCGGTGATCGCATAATCAGAGAAGAGCGTAACCACACAGATCTCCTGACCCTCGCAGACATAATCCTTGTCCACTGCCAGTTTCACATCCAGGTAACCCGGGATCGTTACAACCATGAATTCACAGTCATCCAGGCTCTTGCCCTCTTCGAAGACGAGGACACTGTTCTCCGGGATCTTGTGGAAATCGAAATAGGTGCGGGAAGAATTATCGATCAGTTCCTGAAGATCCATGTTCGAATATGTGACCAGGTAATCCGAAGACTTAAGTTTCTTTCCCGGTTTGAAGGCGAAGAGCAGAAGAGTAAGGATCAGCCCCCCGACTACGATGCCGATTATGGCATTGGTCAGTATTTTCTGGTGCATCTTGCGGTTGACCTTCTGCATGATCGCTTTCTCATCGATCTTAACGGCAGAGGCCGAGGAGGGATTGGATGAAACGACTTTAGCCCCATCCTTCACCGCAGTCGGGGAAGCAGCCTTCAAATCCGGAAGATCCGAGGAAAGTCCCTCCTGCTTCATTGCCTCATACGAAGCCTTACACGATTTACAATCCTTCAGGTGTTCTTCCACGATCTTTCTGGTTTCATCGGAACAGATCTCATCTACATATGACGGGAGGAGATCCATGATTACATCACACGAAATCTTGTTTTCCATTTTCTTATTCCATCCTTTCCATATTGCGGCGAAGCTTCTCTTTACATCGGAAGAAGGTCACGCGCGCCCAGTTTTCGGTTTTCCCGAGTACATCGCCTATTTCTTTGAATGACAGGTCCGCGTACGTTCGAAGGTATACCACTTTCCGGTCGACGGGCGACAGCTCCTGCATTTTTTCCTGAAGATACCTCGTCTTTTCCGATCTTTCGAGCGCTACGGAAGGATCATCAAAATCCGGTATCTCGAAGGTACTTTCTTCATCGTCGAGAGAAACATTCTGATATTCCTTGCGCTTCACGTGGTTTAAGAAATTGTTCTTACCGATCGTGCAGAGCCACGTAAAAATGTTTCCTCCACGAAACGAGTCCGCGTGTGTGATTGCCTTATAAAACGTATCTGCAACCAGATCGTCTGCCAAAAAATCATCGTGGCACAATGTCATGATGTACTTTTTCAGCGGAAGCGCATATCGCTTATACACAGCTTCCATATCATTCAGATCACTCACTTTGTTTCCTCGCTTTCTGTCTATGAAACAAACGGTCCTGGAAAACGTTACCGGTTTTTTCCGGAAAAATGAAATTTATTTTTGCCCCGCCCGGTCAAGCACCTCGCAAAGCCTTGGAACCAGGGTCTCCGGGTAATATCTGTGCATGACTTCCTCATACCGGTGGAGGTCCGGATCAGGAAGATCCTGAAGCATCGCCTCACACAGCGCCTGCTCCCCTCCGGCCAAAGGGAAGTAGGAAATACAGTCCCCCACGACCTCCCGGAAGATAGACAGGTCACTGGCCAGGACCTTCTTTCCATAATGCATCGCCTCCAGCACACTGATGCCGAATCCTTCCGCTCTGGACTGGAAAAGCACTGTGTCCGAGCATGCGTAGAGTTCCTGTTTTTCTTCATCTGTCACGTAGCCTTTATAAGTGACCTGCTGCGGGTATTTCTTCACCAGATCCGAGAGCATAGCGTCCACATCGTCCTCACGTTTTTTGCCCGCGATGACCAGTTTCTTCGTGCCGCCTTTTTTCACATACAGATCGAAGGCAGAGATCAGGATATCGACACCCTTTCTCTTTTCCACATTTCCTACATACAGGAAATAGTCATCGTTTCGGATCTGTCCCTCGTAGCTGACCTTCGGCACAATGATATAGAGCACGTGCGCCTCCACGTCTTTCGCCTTCGGGAAGAACTGTTCCGTCTCGTTCTTCGTTTCGAAAGAATTATAAAGGATCAGATCCGTATGCTTCAGTGTGCGCTTCAGCATGAACTTAAAATATGCACTGTACTTCGTGCCGAAATACTGCGGCAACGTCACCGGAAACATATCGTGAATCGTGATCACCGTCTTACCGTGGAAACCGGAAAGACGAATCGGGATCAGGATATTCGGCTCCCAGAACAGTTCCGGCTGTTCCTGGCGGAGAATATTCCTCACAAATTTAAAGTAAGCAAAAACTCCGCTGCTACGATAGACTTCTTTTCCATATTCAATGATCCGGATCCCTTTCTTCTTCAGGACCTGCATCTCCGAGCTGGTCGCCAGGTCCGTCACCAGGATCACCTCGTAGCGGTCCAATATCCCGGAAAGGAAGTTATAAGCATAGATACCGATCCCGCTCGGCTTCGTTCCCATTGTTCTTGCATCGATCACGATCTTCATTTGCGGAGCACCTTCCCGTAAAACTTCTTTCTGACACCTGACGGCGCCACCGCCACCATGTTCCTGACCCACACGGAAGAGATGTACTCCCGGTAACTGCAGTCCTTCTCCTTCCACATACGCTTGCGGAAAGCCTGCATATATTTCCTGTATTCCTTGCCCCCACGTCTTTCGTAAAGGCCCTCATCCGCACGCATCAGAAGGATCGGGTCGCCGGTATTGGCCGCCACCGTGCCTTCTTTCAGCATGCGGAGCCAAAGATCATAGTCTTCAAAATAGGGATAACGCGAATCGTATCCGCCCGCTTTCTCCACGGCGTCTTTTCGCATCAGGACCGCCGGATGATTCATGGGATTTCTTTTCCTTGCGAATTTCCGTATCCCAGCATCGTCCTCCGGCAGCCGCCGGAACGAGAGCTTGTCAGACTGAAGGAGCGACTCGATCGTCTCCTTCTTCACTTCATCATCCTCCCCGATCCAGGACGTGGAAAATTCTCCCACCGTGCCAGACAGAAGTCCAGCCCCGCTCTTCTCCTGTAGATCGAACTGCTTACGGATACGGTCAGGAAGAGCGATATCGTCACTGTCCATCCTCGCGATCCACGGGCACGTACAAGCCTTCAGGCCCTCATTCAGCGCCGAAGCAAGGCCACGGTTTTCCGGAAGCCTCACAACCTGAAACAGATCAGGGTACTGTTTTTCAAAATCATCGATCACACGATCCAGGGAGTCGTTCAGGGGGCCGTCACACACCAGCACAAACTGCTCCGGCGCCACATCCTGAGTGAGCATACTCATCACAGCCTGCTTCAGAAACAGGCTTTTCTCGCGCTGATAAACGGACATGAGTACACTGTAGGATCTCAAAAGACGGTCACCCCTTCTTTTATTTCCCTACCATTATACACGAAAAGCACTGTGGGTGATTTCTTTCAGCGTTTGGACATGAGGCGGATGGCATACATCTGCCAGACTTCCTCGCTGATCAGAACATATTCCTCCACATATTTGTGGTACAGCGTCTCGGCATCGGCCACGTAGAACATTTTCTTGACCGCATTACCGTTCGCTTCTACAAAAGAGAGAAGGATCCGCACATAGCCGTTCTTAAAGAAGTACTTGTGTCCCGTTTCCTCGAGCTCGGCGAAATCCTTCATGTCCTCCGGCGCGATCCACTTCTCGATCGGCACGGACGGCAGACGCACCGGTATGCTCTTGGTCTTATCCGGTGTTGCCAAAGACGGCATGTTGCTTCGGAGGATCTGTCTGCCCTCGTTGGAAAGCTGACGGCGGTAGCACTGCTTCTGCTGTTTTCTAAGATTTGCCAGTTCCGCATATTTTTCCATAGGAGAATCCGGATACTGCTTGAGGTATCCCACGAGTTCTTCCATCTTTTCCGTAAAGGAATTATACTCTTCGGCATACGCCTTCTTATCCTGAACAAGAAGTTCCGCCGGGATAAGCTTCGTCTGCTTCGTAACCGAAATGATGCTTCCCATGATCAGATTATCGAAATCCTCTTTATTGCACCAGGTCGAATCCTGCATATCTTTTCCGAGCTGGATCGCCGCCACGGCCTTCCAGTTCGTATTTACTTCTTTGCCTGCACGCTTGCCGTCGGGAAGATAGATCTTATCCACATGCGGAAGTACGAAACGGTTCACCCAGCTTCTGGGCGCATGGAGGATCTGGCAAATATCCTGGACCGATATGGTATGCGTCGTGGCCAGCGCCTCGATCGCCTCCGGCCAGGTACGGAGCTTCTCCCATGCCTGTCTTGACGGCTTCAGAAGTGTCCTGGTATCGCCGGACTGTTCTTCGCTCTCCGCTTCATTTCCGGAAAACCACTCCTTCGGATACAGTCCCAGGAAGTTCGCGATCTTCTGCGCATCTTCCGGCCTCGGCATACGTGTCCCCTTCAGATAGCGGGACAGTGAGCACTCAGACATACCTAAATACAGAGCAAGCTGCTTCTGTGTCATTTCTCTAGCACGCAATGTTTCCTTGATATTCTCGTTTAACTCAAGCATACGTCTACTATTCCCCCGAAACGTAATCGAGTATATTATAGCAGACACCCCGGGGGTATATCGTACGGGATTACGGCATAAAAAAAAATTTTCCATGAACAATCCGGGATAAGCCCGAAAATAAGACCTTCAGCAGGAAAAGAAAACCCCGTCTCCTCCGTTGCCACGGCAAGTGCTTTTGCGTTATGATGGTTGTATTCATTATTACGTACAAAGGAGTACTGCTTATGGAAAACAAACGTCCCGAGGAAATGGAAAGAATCACCACGCGCGCTTTGGCTGATGCTTTTATCGAGGAGCAGATCGCCGCGGTAAAAGCACAGGTCGGTGACAAGAAAGTCCTGCTGGCCCTGTCCGGTGGTGTTGACTCTTCTGTAGTTGCCGCTCTTCTCATCAAGGCCATCGGCAAGAACCTGATCAACGTACATGTTAATCACGGACTTCTCCGTAAAGGCGAGCCGGAACAGGTTATCGAAGTGTTCAGAAACCAGATGGATGCGACCCTCGTTTATGTCGACGCTACCGAGCGTTTCCTGACGAAGCTTGAGGGTGTGGACGAGCCGGAGAGAAAGAGAAAGATCATTGGCGAAGAATTCATCCGCGTGTTTGAAGAAGAAGCCAGAAAGCTTCCGGACGTAGATTTCCTGGCGCAGGGCACCATCTATCCGGATATCCTCGAGAGTGGTCCGGTTAAGGCTCACCACAACGTAGGCGGTCTCCCGGAAGATATTCATTTCGAAGGTCTCGTTGAGCCTCTTAAGTTCCTCTACAAAGATGAAGTACGTGTTGTCGGTGAGGCACTGGGTCTTCCGGCTAACATGGTCTACCGTCAGCCGTTCCCGGGTCCGGGTCTCGGCGTACGCTGCACCGGTGCGATCACCCGTGACCGTCTCGAGATGGTTCGTGAATCCGATGCGATCCTTCGTGAAGAATTCGCCAACGCCGGTCTCGAAGGAAAAGTATGGCAGTACTTCACACTCGTTCCGGATTACAAGTCCGTAGGCGTAAAGAACAACGTCAGAGCTTTTGAAAACTTCGTAGTCATCCGCGCCGTCAACACACGTGACGCCATGACCGCCACGATCGAAGAGATCCCGTATGCACTCCTGCATAAGATCGTAGATCGAATCATCAACGAAGTACCAGGCGTCAACCGCGTACTTTACGACCTCACACCGAAGCCGACAGGAACAATTGAGTGGGAGTAAATACATAAACCCCGAAAGCCCTTATTTTCAAGGACCTTCGGGGTTCTTTTTTGCCTTTTGACCCAACATTGACCCAAATTTGCCATAAATGTATAATTAAATTATACAGTATCATCTTTATCTATGTTTTCGATGTTCCTTCTACCGAAACAGAAACCTTGAAATCCCTTGCGGATCTTTCAGACGGCGTCGTTGTCTGGGGTGGAGATGCCGCAGTCCGGGCGGCACGTGATCTCACCGGAGTAAATACGAAAGTGATTGCCTGGGGACACAAATTATCTTTTGCCTATGCAGAAGAGGACTGCACCGATCAGGAACTCTATGACCTGGCTAGATCGATCTGTCTTACGAACCAGCTCCTCTGCTCCTCCTGCCAAGGGATATTCCTCGATACCGATTCCCGCGAAAAGCAGAGTGCTTTTGCCAAACGATTCCTTAAGCTCTTCGAGCAGGCCGCCTCTGACACCCGCCCTGTCGACTATGGCATGCGGGCGAAGAATGCCATCAATCTGTATAACGAAAAACTGGAAAGCCACACTACCCGCAACGAGATCCTGACCGGCAACGGTGTCAGCATCATAGTCACCGACGATCCTGAACTGAAGCTTTCTTATATGTTCCGAAATGTCTGGATCAAGCGGCTCCCTATGTCCGATCTATTCTCTTTGAAGAAACATAAGAATTATCTTCAGACCGCTTCGATCCTGACCTCAAACCATGAAAAAAGAACACAGATCGAGGAGACCCTCGCTTATATCGGAGTGATCCGGATCACCACCGCAGGTAATATGTCCCGTCCTGTAAAAGGCGAAGCCCACGACGGCACCTATGCCCTTCGTGAATACTCCAGGATCGTGGAGACCGAGATCGTGTAACCGCGATTGCCGTCAGAAAACGTTACTGTTCCTCATCCGGTATATACTTCTCCACCTTCGCGCTCAAATCGTCGCTCATGGCGTGTGTCTTGTATTCCTGAAACTCCTGATTTTCCTGAAGAAGACTCATCGAGCGGTTCATATACTGTTCCAATCCGGAAGATAACTGCGTTATCCCATCCTTGGAAAAACCAGGAATATATCCGTCCGGGTCGAAGTGGCTCCGATCGTCATCGCCAATATTGTTGGACTTATTCAGGATTACGGAGCCGATGAACAAAGCGATTCCGAAGCCTATAAAGCCACCTAGAACTATACTGACCAGAAGTGTTAAGTAATTCATTCGTCTCCCCCCTGTCTCTTCTTCATGAAATTGAACGTCACTGCGGATTGAGTCAGGTTCAGATTCTTCTTCATCTTTTTTATTCTCGCGATACCGGCGTAAAAGAGTCCCAGGACCCCTGCCAGAATGAGCGCTATAATATGACCGTCATTGAAAAGCCAGCTGTCTATAATGTGATAAAATATCCATCCGAAAAGCGCTGTCAGCCCAAGACCTATGCCCGCAACCAGGAGATCAAATGCCGCTTTATTCCACGGGATACCGCCTACAACTTTTCCTGTGTCCCCGTTAATCAGTATCGTGTGATGCTTCCCCTTATACTCGAAGGAGACAAACCACACCGGGAACATGCAGTAGCGTACATCTTCGTTTACCAGTGTTCTCGAATACTTCCGCTCGACATGAAGATTGGATCCGCGGATCAGCCGTATAGCATCTTCCTCGAAAAATATCTCCGCACGTTTATTCACCGCCTTGACCAGATCGTGTTTCTTCACATCTGACACATCGGAATAGAAACCCAGAAGGTATCCCTCATTAAAGATACGAAGTTTCGAAAGATCGAAGGGCTCCAGCTGTACAGTACTTTCATCCGCCAGCATAAGCGAACCGTCCTGCGTAAGATTCTTGAATTTCAGGATTCCGCTTCTGCCGAAGTACTCGACCCTGGCGTCTTTATTCCTTTCCTCCTCGCCCGAATCCGTATTGGTTGTTATTCCACGGATGATGGCCGATTCCATATGCATACCGTCACAGATCCAGTACGGAACATAGATGCCTCTTACCATGTCCGGCTTTAGATTTTTGATTGCTTTAGGAATAAAGAGTCCCTTTCCCAGCCGTGTCTTGACCAGATCCACGGCCATTTCTTTTGTAACAGAAAACGGGATAATGAACTCCGGGGCTTTTTCCTTGGCAATACGCTCGAAAACAACACTTGGGCTTCCGCAGTACAGGCAGGTGGTCGATGCCTCCGTGCCGTTGATCATGACGTGCGCACCACAGGAATCACACACATAGACATAGCAGTCGATGAACTCGTCGATCACATCTTCCATCTCCGAATCCGCAGGCATGGCGCGTACTTTTTCCAAACGGTTTCTGTACGGATCATTCACTTCTTCCGGAGACCAGGCCGTATTACACTTCTTGCAGAATGCGTGTTTTTTCAGAGGATCATAGACCAGAGGGGTGCCACACTCCTTACAAAGCGTTGTCCGGACTTCTTCCGGATGCCACTTCGAATTACATGTGTTGCATACATCTTTCTGTGAAAAAGGATCGAAGACCAGTGGTGTACCACAGTTCTTGCATAGAATTGCCATAGCTTGTGCTCCTCAAAAGATTTTTTCCCCCGTATTCAACATCTTCATTATACCAATAATCGGAGGATTCAGCTTCTGAACTCTCCGCTGTTTCGCTTTCTGTCGCTTTCGTTTCTGAAGTTGCCGAAGCTTCCGAAGAAATCTCCGATGCAAGTGTTTGTAAAGATGAAGTTTCAGACTCCGATGCTATTGGTGAAGACAGGAACGATTGAGTGGGAATAAAAAAAGAGAGGGTGGTTTTGCCCCCTCTTATTTTTTATCGCCCTGTCTGTCCTGGGCGAACTTATATACCTGCGGTTTTGTGGTCAGAGAATGCCGGTTCGTGACCTGGATCAGTTTCCCAAAACCGACACCGAGCGAGATCAGAGGGATGCCTATGAGGAAAAGGAGCACCCCTATAAAGGTCTGCAGATCTCCCTCTTTACCTCCGGCAAGGACATCGAAGTCAAACAAGTAGTCAAGCGCTCCGCCCGCGAAAAAGAGGACGGTGACCATCGCAGTGATTACTGCAAATAGTGAGACGAACAATCCCACAAAAAGTTTCTTGTTGATCGGCGGCATCCCGACAACTTCGCCGGTCTGTCCGTTCACCAGGAATGTGTGCGGCTGGTTCTCATAGCGGACCGTGATGAACCATACCGGAAGAAGTGCATAGGACGTTTTCTCAAGTTGGATCTGCGCGCAGCTCGTAATCTCTTCCGAAAGACGGATGTTGATATGAGCTGCCTTAAGGGCTTTATCCAGTTTGGAAACATCATCCTCGCCGAAAGCCTCCCATAGCCTCTCGTTAAATTTCTTCTGGATCCGCTTCTCCGCGGCATACTCGGTCACCGTTTCTTCGACATTTGCGGCGTTCGAATAAAACCCCATAAGATAGGATGTATTAAACTCCTCTTTGGAAGAAAGATAGAAAGGTTCCAGAAGCTCTGCCGTCTCACGCGGAATGATCGAGCAGGAGATGGCCGGATGATCCTCGATCTCGCACTCGCCGATCATAGTAATATCCGGCACCTCTGAACCGCCTTTTCTGGTCTGGACATCTTTCCATGTTCCGGAGTAAAGATCCGCAGGAAGATAGATACCCCGAACACAATCCGGATCCAGTTTCCGAAAAGCACGCGGCACGAAGAATCCTTTCGTCATGTGCTTCTTATATTCCTCGATTGCCTGTTCTTTGGTGATCATGAAAGGAACAATATAGTCCGGTTTTTTCGTCTTGGAGATACGGCTGAAAGCCACGGCTGTAGAACCGCAGTAAACACACTTCGTGGATATCTCCGATTCGGCGACGATCACCTCACCGCCGCACTGGCTGCACTTAAAAATATAACTGTCGAAATACGCCTCTCCGTAATGGACTTTCTTATAATCTTTGTAGGATAGTTTTTTCGAAGGAGTGTTCTCCTCCGTGACTTCTTCCTCATCTTCAAAAGAAGCCGGCTCATAAAGATTTCCGCACACCTCACAGACGAGAGTATCACTTCCCGGATCGTATTCCAAAGCAGCACCGCAGCTCGGACAATTCTTTGCCATCTGACCGTCTCCTATCTTCTTTTCTCAGAGGAGACGATGTTCATATGACGGATGCTCGGACAGTCGTCACTCGTCTCGCCATGGTCGTTGGACTTTTTTAAAAGCGATGCGCAGATTGCAAGACATATTCCGAATATGGTAAGAATCACGCTGACAAGAACAAAGATCATATGCACTCCTATTCCCGATAAAACAACCCCTAATTCGTCAGTATACAATGAAGCTTTATCGGAAGTCAACTTGTGCTTTATGCCAGTTCGGAAAATGCTCTTCGGATGATCCTTTCATTCAGAGGACGACAGGAACGATTGAGTGGGAGTGATCGAAAAGTCTTTTTCTCAGCTCAAGTCCTCGGCGCAAGCGCCTGCGTAAAGAGCTTCGAAAAAGCTTTTCGATCTGCGTAGCGCTTCGCTTGTGCGTAATGCACCGGTAGAATGATGCGCGATTCTTGTGGGAGTCACATGATTTCACATAACAGAACGAAGACCGGCTGAGGGAACCTTGGTCGGTCTTTTGTCTCTTGACCCAATAATGACCCAAATCTGCTCATTCTACAGAAACCGGACTGTCCTTGTAAAACTTGATGCAAATGTACGGGGATAACAGTAGTAATTCAGCATCGGCGAACGGGGATTTGCGCAAAATATCGGTTTACGCGAACGGGGATTTGCGTTATACTTCAATTGGAAAGGTAGTCTTTTTCTATGGAACATCCTATTTTCAAAAGAAAGATATATGATGAAAGATATCGGTATTATGAAACGTTCAAATCCATCCTGCATGTTGAGCAGAGCACTCGTGCTGATTTTGTGCGTTGGTTTGATCATTCCCCTGTCATCATGTAAAAAGAAAAACACAGATGATACTATCCTTCCCACCACGATTACGCATCCTAAATCTACTGATCTTGGCGCTACCGAGCCGAGTACAACGGATGAAACCGTCAATGACAAGATAATCCGTGCGAAGTACATTCAAGCGACCGATGACTTTTATTCCGACAAAACGTTCACTTTGAATTTTCCAACAGACCCGGAACGTGAACTTGAGGGACAATTTGTGAGGCAGATGGCATTTGCCGGCGACACCGTGGTCATCGCATATGGTCAGGGGTATTTCCTGACCCCGGCAGAAGAGTCAGAGTACAGCCGGCTTAATTTGTCCACACCGGAAGGCAACGCACGAGCCTTCGAGATCCAGGCACTAAGAAATCAAAACGGGCTTGCCTTCTATAATTTACAAGGTGAAACAATAGCCTATCGAAAAATGCCCAATCAGGTAAACATCGTCGGTGTATTTGGATCTAAAGACGGGCAAGCAGGTGTCTTTACCAATGAATTCGTGTATGACACATCAGTGGGCGTATCCGGTCAAGCCCAGAAGAATGTCATCAAGCTCTCCTACTATTCCGCCACAGGTGAACTCCTTGAAGAAAGCATCCTCGAAGATGAAACACAAGCGCTTTTCGGATCGGATTACGCTAACGTGATCCCAATGGAAAACGGTAATCTTCTTATCCAAGCAAGGGGGAATATCTTGATACTTGATCCCTCTGCAAGAGAAATTGCGCACGCAGGATTCACGAAAGAAGCGTCTTCTATTTTCTCTGCTGATGGGAAATACTATGTCGAGTACACGGAAACAACCATCAAAGCGGATAAAGATGTAAGGCATACATACATAGAAGAGATCGATCCGAACACTGCTGAACAGAAAGATAAGAAGGAAACATTCACTCTGACTTCGGAGCATGTGATTACAAGTGACGGCCAATGTTACACGGCTGGAGAGAGAAACTCCATTTGTCGATGCGATTTTATCAATGGAACCGTGGAGACCATTATCGAATGGGCAAACACGAATATGGCACCGCTCGTGAGCGTATCTGCGATCAAACTATTGACAGATGACAATGTCTACATTCTTCACCAGAATACGGAAGGATCTGGCGAGAGGGCAATGACTACCGGATGTCTGACACATCTGCATAAAGAAGCAGACAATCCTTATGCGGGGAAAAAGACAATTTATGTGGCATCTTGCGTAGAAGGCAGCGAAGATTTCGATCAGCTTCTTGCCACTTATAACAAAAGACCGGAGAGCAAAGCTCGCGTGATCGCGTATGTGGAAGATGGTGACATCAGCATGGGATACCAGGAAAGAGTGGCCACCGTAGCCGACAAGATGCTTTTGAATATGAAGTCTGGAAATGGACCGGATATCCTTCTGAACTGCTCGGAATTCAGCCAATTCAATTCGAAAGACGTCCTTATTGATCTGAACCAATATATGGATGGTCCTAACGGTATCGACCGATCGCAGTATTTCGACAATATCTTTCGTTCATACGAGGTCGGTGGAAAACTCTATCAGATGCCGCTGAACGTGGATATGGATGGCCTAGTCGGAAATCCCGATATCTTGGGTCAGATCGATACCTGGACGATCGATGAATTTGATAAGAAAATGAATACACTAGGCACACAAACTCTTCCGTTGCTCGGACACAGTCCAAGACTTCAGACATGTGATGTCTCTGAGCAGATGGGGTTCCTTCTAGAACTTCTCTTCCATGATATGAATCACTACGTGGATTTCAGCAACTATACTGCAAACTTCGACAGCGATGATTTTAGAAAGCTTCTTGAAATCTCGAAGAAGTACGGAAGCCGTGTAAACTTTGATACTCTTCGTACGCTCAACGAACAATACGATGATATGTTCCATGATGCGCATTCAATGATGATGCAAGATGGCATCTGCTCTATGAAAACATTCTACGTTGGTGGGCTGACAACCGGTGGATTCGCCAATTATGCCGATCTCTGCCATGGCAATGCGCGTTTTCTCGGCTGGCCGAGCACATCCGGAAAAGGTCTCGCCTCGGAAGCGGGCATCTCAGTCGGTATCTCTGCTTATTCACAATGCCCTGATGAAGCCTGGGACTTCGTATCATTCTTGCTTTCCCCGGAATCGCAGAGCTCGCTTTCCGGTGTTCACTGGGGCGGCATCTGTATCCATAAAGAAAGTGAAAAAGCAGGCCTTGTTAGGGAAATCGACGATTACAGGACAGGCAAACGTAAAAGCGACTCCCCTGTCTCCGAAAACCAGATCGACCGTTTCCTGACACTGGTCGAAAAGATCGATACCTCGATTCACACCGACCCGACAATCGTAAACATTGTTGTCGAAGAAGCCGCCGCTTTCTTCAATGATCAGAAAAGTGCAGAGGAAGTAAGTCGCATAATCCAAAATCGAGCAGGTCTTGTTCTGGCAGAAATGAAATAAAGCCTTAACCCTGACTTTTTTCGACACAATACTTTACGCTTTGATAATGCGAATGACAACGGGCACGCTCAAACTCGAATTAAAACCAACTTTGTAGTCATTGAATCTTGTTGAATAACTTGTCATATCTGTCAACATCAATACCAGCTGCAATTAAATCATCACGAGTTTCAACCTTCAGGATATCCATGGTCTCGCACCCAGGAATGCTATGAAAATCACTCATCATTTTTTCATATTGTTCCTTTGTCGGAACGGCTACATATTTACCATCCTCAGTTCTTCCGAGGTCAATTTGTCCACAAGAATATACCCGGCTCGCCAAAAGATAAACCATTCTTTGAGTATTGTATGTAGACATCTGTCGGTATATCAATCCTCTTAATTCTGTTTCGGCAATCTCATCAATGTAGGAATTGTCAGCATTTTTAAAACTCCCATGCAAATTGCTCACAAAATACATAAATGGTGTTTCAGGACAAACAATGCACTCGAAATTGCAGTCTTCAGGAGAAATGGATCCAGCTTTTATCTGAATGGCTCGCTCAGAATATAACTCTATAAAGTTAGGAAACATAGATTCAAATAAGGAATATGGCAATTCGTCAATCCAAAATCGTAAATTGTTCCGAGACATAATGTATCGAATAAGATCTATATCAAATGCATAAATTCCTCTTCTCGAATCTTCGAAAAAAGAATCCTGTGTATTCTTCCATATCTCATAATATCCCACCCTGTCATAAGCATTCTCTGTCGGTATCAGATAATCCATATGATCCAAAATTGTTGTTTTCGCACTTTCTTGAAGCCAAGAATCATTCTTTCCACTAAGTGTGACGTATTTATCTATAGCATTATCAGCAATGACCGGATTCCCAAGCCCTAGACCAAAACCCACTTCTGGCGCAGCAAAGATATATACGTCTTCAACTTTTTCAATCACAGGCTTTTCATGGGGAACCGTCTCATCGATAATGATTTCGAAAGCGGATGATTCATATACTTCTGTCGTTGTTGTAGATATTGATTCTTCGAGTGTAGTGGAATATTCTGTTTGTGAGCTGCTCTCAGATTCAAAAAAACTGCTATCGTCAGTCGTCGTTTTCTGACGTGACGAACACGCAGAAATTCCTATTAGCACGGCTAAAGTCAATAAAATATAACTTCGTTTTTTTATGTTTTCTTTTCTATTCATAGCAACTCCAGATCATTCTACAGAAAAAACATGATTTGATCTAACCTTGATTTCTCATTTGTATTATATGCAATTATTCGTGCAATAGAAACACACCATCATTACAAATAGAGACGGCGTATTCAAATCGACAGGCGCGATTTTTGTGGGAGTCATACGATTTCACATAACAGAATGAAAATCGGCTGGGGGAAACCTTGGCCGGTCTTTTTTCTCTTCTTATGACTAAGAAGCCGGAGTGTTATCTTGGGGTGATTTGTCAGATAGAAGGCAAGACTGCGAACAGTGTTTTTGCTGTCTTCGTACTCACTCCTACGTCTTTCATGTACGAAATGTATTCCTCTCTCACGCTTCTGATCGTCTCGATGATCCCGGTGCACTTCCGATGCGTAAGACTCATTCTTTTTCCTGATTCAATCAGGTCTTCGAGTGAGATATCGGTTGTCTTCGACAGGAACAATTGAGTGGGAGTGATCGAAAAGTCTTTTTCTCAGCTCAAGTCCTCGGCGCAAGCGCCTGCGTAAAGAGCTTCGAAAAAGCTTTTCGATCTACGTAGCGCTTCGCGATATTGAGTATAAAACGGTCCGTCTGAACTTGTTGTTCAGGCGGACCTTCTTTTGTGCTTGGGATCCATGTTTACCTTTTGACAATAACTCCTGTTCCCTCCAGATACAGCATGCATTCTTCCATATTGTCAAAAGAATGTTCTATGCCGAATTCCAGATTAAACCGTGTCTCATTTTCCATATAGACGATACTCGTAGTTATATCACCTGGTTGAGGTTTGACATTCAAACCTATTACTTTATTAAGAATGCGTATATACATATCATCTCTTTTGTCATAGAGGTACAGCCAGTCCTGATTCGTTTCATAAAGGCTGATGCGAAAATATCTTTCATCCGGGATCTCAAGACATATCGTTTCCCCCGAGAAAACAGAAATATCGGTATAGCTCCGTATGCGGCGGTTTTTCGGCAGTTGAAGATTTACAAGTTTATCGTATACATATGCTGTCTTTCCGTCATCAGGATGAATGTGATCGATGATCCTGATCGCATCTCTTCTGAAGGCTTCCGTCACAGTATTCCCCGGCTCAATGCCCTTCTTTCCACCCTGCAATCTCTCTGTGCTTGCATAGATGCAGAAAACACGTCCGCCGATTTCTCTGAAAAGTTCGTATTGGTAGTACCCGCCATATTCGCGTGCATAGAAAACATATGAATCTGTCTTCTCAAAAACATAAGGTTCCTCATTACATGTACTGCGCATATCCTCTACGTATTTCTGAAGTTGATTGTAGTATGCCTCCAGCGTCTGATACTCTGTTTCTTGAAGTTCGAAAAAGTAAAGTGTACCATCTTCCCAGCCGTTTTTCATTATTGACCAGGTATATTCCACAGTCATCCCAGACCGGATATTCTGTCTGAAATATGGATCAAAGCCATATATCGGCTCATAGATAAGTGTGGATGTCTTAACATAGAAAGCTGATTTCTCATTATTGATCTCATCCATCGTATATACATCCTTCAGATCTCTTGTATCATCGAGATACGTTTTGGAACGGTCCGCCTTCGGAAGCAGAGTCGCTCCAGGTATGGGTTTGTTATGCTCTGATATTTTTATTTCAGGCGGCGTATTTGAATAGTTGTCCGCTATAATCATTATGATGCAAATGAGGTCTAGCACTAACAGCAGAATTGCGATTGAAAGTGCGACGTATTTACTTCTCTTCTTGCAATTCAGGGAAAAAAAGCAAATCACGGCCACAACTAATATCACCAGACACACGATAAGATAATTGAGCATTCCCATCATCATTTAGCGCCTCCCCTCTTCACTTTCTTATGGTTTCATACTGCAAGGTATATTCTTAGGTAACGCCAAGAAAGATTTAATCTTGTCTTAATCCGTCTTATTTGCTTATGTATCACGATTGCGTATAGCTCTAACACCCTGAAACATACAAAGTCCGGCCAGAAGTGCATCGAATATGAGGATCGCTATTCCGCCCCAAAGGTTTTCCTTGAGAATAGAAATTCCCACAAAGCCGATAACGAAAACGACTGCCGCAAATACTGTGACAATCAACACACCGCATAGTATTCTGATAGGCATCGGGACTTTCTTGCTTTTCGACAGTCCAATCGTACCCTCAATCACTAACTCGAATAAAGCTTCAATCAAAACTTCCATAGCGGCTCCTCTTCTGCACAGGTTTTATGGTTCCATATTACATGGTACGTGTAAAGGCATCGCCAAGAAAGAATAAAGAATATCTATAGCCGGCGAAAAGCCGACAGGAACGATTGAGTGGGAATGATACCAAAATCCCCGAGAGCCTTGATTCTCCAAGGTTTCGGGGATTCTTTTTGCCTTTTGACCCAACATTTACCCAAAATTGCCATAATTGTATAATAAAAATGTCCATAAATAATTCAACTTTTATGGTAATTACACAGGATTTTGAAACAATTGAAAAGGGTAGTCGCAATGAGAATAGCATTCAAAACATTAGAATTAGAATAATTGACTGTTCAAATTCATAGACAAATAAACTCGCTGAATTCAAGATAATTGATGTTTGAAAAACCAAGGCTGGCCTCAACACGTTTTCCCACACCATCATCATATACGACGAAAAAAGTATTTGTATTAGTATCATATTTCTCTATCAGGTTTCCTGGTAAAGAAATCTGTTCAATATCCAGAAGAGAACAAATATACTCTTCCGAAATATATCCTCTTTCAATCACTCCATTTCTATCCCTATAGACAGATACTCTTTCCGCACCGTCCTCAAATTGATCGTTACAAATCACCTCATATAATCCGTCTAAATCAATATCGATAGTGTGCCACTCCGAATCCCCACGCCATCGATAATTCTCGGCAATAATCGATTGATTATTGTCATAAAAAAGATATCGGTGGTTTCCAGTTCCAGTTGTATTTTGGTCGACAACTTCAAAACTTCTATTATTCCCAAGAATGTGCTCAGAAGAAGAAGTTGGACCAGAAGTCTCAACTTTGGATTTAGAATCTACTTGCTTTTGAGAAGAGCAGGAACATACAAAACATATTCCTACTGCAAGCATAATAATATTCAGATTCTTTTGCATATTACAGTGGTTCCTCCCTGACTCGTGAAAGCAATAGGGACTACTGATGTGTCTATCAGTCCAGAATTATACCAACTAGTATATGCAGTAAAATTGCACTGATAGTAGTACGCATCGGATGTACCTGATGATACTGTCACGCTTGTATTAGTAATTGTAGTTCCAACAATCTTCTTTCCTGTCGCACTGAAACTTGATCCATTTACTAAAGAGATGGCTGTATCGCAAGCGTGTTTCCAATACGGGTCGACATATCCATCACTGGAATACCCTCTCAAACCTCGTCTGGGTGTCCTTGCATTTGTATTTCCACTATTTGCGGTGCTATAGGCACCAGATTTTCCTATGACACGAGCCCAAGCCGAAGCGTTTGGATAAGAAGAACTGCTTTCCATGTATAAACTACTATTAGAATTTTTGCGTTTTTTGATTACAATTGCAATCCCCTTCTGGGCGTCAAGACTATTCATATCCTCAGCAAATATAATTCTTGAAAGCAAATTAGTATCTGTAAAGTTTCCCACAAGTATATTAGATTGCCCCCATTGAGATGTTGTCAATCGTTTCCCATATACAGTGTAATACTGCGAAGATCGAACTGTATTCAACCTTGTTGCTGTTCCTACACCAACAATACCATCCTCGGTTATACCTAATTCGTTTTGAAATTGCTTGACTGCAGTATCCGTTCCATTTCCAAACTGTCCATCTGGAGCAATATTGTATCCAATATTATGTAAGAACGTTTGCAAAGACAGTACTCCTGAAGAATATGCTAAGCCGCCATTAATCGAAAGGGTTCCATTTCCAGCTAACACATCAGACCAAGAATAATCAGAATTTGCCATACAAATCACCTTCATGCAACTTTCTTGAAATAATCTCGAACTTTTCAATTTTCCTTACTAATATCTTTGCCCTCATTTTTCATCTATTTTTCCATCTTCCATCCGATATGTAATATCCGCATGTGCCGCGATAGCAGGATCATGTGTGACCATGACGATCGTCTTACCATATTTCTCATGCACTTTGTCAAGAAGATTGATCACCTCTTCACTGTTCTTCTTGTCCAGATTACCTGTCGGTTCATCGCAGAGGATCAAGGGGGGATCGTTGGCCAGAGCCCTGGCTATGGCCACTCGTTGCTGTTGACCTCCCGACAACTGCAGCGGCGTGTGATCGAGTCTGTCCGAAAGTCCCAGAACTTCAGTCAATTCACTAATATACTCTTCATTGACTTTCTTCTTGGAAATCAATACTGGTGTAACGATATTCTCTTTCACCGTCATCTCATTGATCAGGTTGAATTTCTGGAATACAAACCCGAGTTCACAACAACGGAATCTTGAGAGAGCAGTATCCTTCATCTTCGACAAGTCACTATCGTTTACGATAACCTGACCCGACGTGACTCTGTCAAGCCCTCCGATTAGGTGAAGGAGCGTAGTCTTACCACAACCAGAAGCGCCCATTATAGCGACGAAATCTCCATCCTTTATCTCAAGATTCACTCCGTTTACTGCGTGTATTATGTTGTCTCCGACCTTATAATCCTTATGCAGGTCCACTGTCTTAACACTCATCACTATTCCTCCCTCGTCTCAATCATTTTCATCTTACGCAGGTATAATATCTGTGGCAAAGTTCCTATGAATATCAACAGGAATCCCAGAAGCAGACAACATATCAGTGCTGGTATGAAGTTATAGGAAAACAGATTCGCTGAAGCCGGTATTCTGATATACCATGGAGAAGATTGCAGATTAATTTTGCCTGATTCAATTTTCGCTTGAAAAGCATTTAGATACTTTTGTCCCGCACAGACCGGAATGATTGCGGCAGCTGTTGCAAGCAAGGGATAAAACATATTCTGCGTATAGATCATGAAGCTTGCTTGACGGACGGAAAGACCGACACGACGAAGTGTCTGAAATCGGAAAGCGTTGCTTCTGGTCTTGGTATATAGTCCCATAATAATGGATACTGTTCCAAGAACAATGAGAATAGATAACAACA
>Ga0310690_10000594_pt1 | contig 74324 bp, 55 predicted proteins | sample AusTroGonzalo_MG_2_FD_207661 | JGI IMG/M metagenome (GOLD analysis project Ga0310690, IMG submission 207661) | Bovine rumen microbial communities from tropical cattle in Woodstock, Queensland, Australia - Gonzalo_04 (v2) (version 2) | ecosystem: Host-associated > Mammals > Digestive system >...
TCTACTGCCGGGTTGATGGTAATAATAACTGAGTGTAGCCGCCGCTATATGGCGCGTGTATTCATCGGGGCGCTGCTGGAAGTTATACGCCAGATTGACCTTCACGTTAGAGGGGAAGAGCAATCCTACATCTGCGCGCGCCTCTATCGCCCTACCTCCGTTTGCACGCCATTCGTAGGAGCCTCTGGTACCGATCGTGAGCATTTCGGCTCCGCGGAAGATATTCTTATTGCTATAGGTGATGCCCGCAGCCACACCCCAGTCTCCGGCACTGTAGGTACCCTCGAGGTCCACGCCTACCGAGTTGAGCCGCCCCCGCGAGACAGAGATGGCACAATCCAGCAAGGAGTCGCCTACGGGCGTGAAAGCGACATCCACATATTTGACAGGCGGGAGTGCATTCACGCGCGCGTACGTACGTTCTACGCGCCATTCAGCGTAGCGTTGTCCCGGTCGTACGCGACTTGCGCGTTTGAGTGCGCCCTTACGCAGGAAATTATGATCCTGGGAATACGTTACATCGCGGATATAGAACTGGGTATAAAGGCGTTTGAGGGAAGCCGAATCCAGATACTCCACGTAGGGCGCCATATGGATTTTGACATCGACTTCATGGGAGTTGAGCGAACTGTCTGCCGTGAATTCAAGCATGGATTTCTCGAAATAGAAATAGCCTTTGTTGCGCATGGCAGTAGCGATTCGCTCGCGCTCTTCATCAAGTGTGGCCGTAGAGAACTGCTCCCCTTCGTGTACAACACAACGGGAGCTAAGGGCTATTTCGCGCACGGTATCCTGCGGTATATCGACTTCGTAGTGACGGAGCTTATACGGCTGGTTTGCCGTGACAAGATAGGTGAGGCGTACCTTGCGTTTCTTGATCACTTTTTGGGTATCGACCGAGGCATGGAAATAACCCATGTTATTCATCTGCTGCTCCAATTGGTGCATGCTTACTTCGGTCAGTTCTTCGTCATAGATGACGGGTGCTTCGCCGGCTTTGTGTGCATTGCGCGCAAGGCGTTTCTTGGACTTGGTCGTTGTGTCTGCGGGGGCAGTGTTATAAACATGCAGTTGGAGTTTCCAGAAGCCGAAGATTTCGGTGTTCTGCTTCTGGCGCAAGTAATTGCGCAACTGACCGGTGGAGACTTTTTTGTCATCTGTACACTTGACGTAGGCTTTGTCCAAAAGGTATTTGTCCTGCGGCACGAATTTCGTCGTGTTACAGGAGGCAAAACCGATCAAAAGAAGGGTCAAAAATCCATATGTCCGTAGTACGCGTAACATAATTAGCGTGCAAAATTACAATTTTTTTTGCATATATGCAAATTTTTTAGTACTTTTGCAGCAAATTTTGAAAATTTATGGAGCATATCAGTAAAGCACAGGTCAAAATGGTGCGTTCGTTGCAGCAAAAAAAGTTCCGCGACGAGTTAGGGTTATTCGTGGCAGAAGGAGAGAAATGCGTTTCGGAACTTTCCAAACATTTTGAACTTGTTCATCTGTTTCGTGAAGGAGAGAACGCTACGCGTACAGAGATAGAACAGATGAGCAGTTTACGGACACCGCAGGGAGTGATCGGTGTGTTTAGGAAACGGACAATGGACAATGGACAATGGACAATGGACAATCTTGTTTTGGCATTGGACGGAGTGCAGGATCCGGGGAATTTGGGAACGATCATTCGTACCTGCGACTGGTTCGGGGTACACGATATTGTGTGCTCGACGGACACAGCGGATTGCTATAATCCGAAAGTCGTACAGGCAACGATGGGGGCTTTAGCGAGAGTGCGGGTACATTACGTGGATTTGCCGAAATGGCTGAAAGAGTACAGAATACAGAATACAGAGTACAGACCGATATACGGGACATTGTTAGAGGGGGATGATATGTATGAGGTGTTAAAGGAGTACAGAATACAGAGTACAGAATACAGACAAGGTGTTATTGTGATGGGAAATGAGGGGAATGGGATTAGTCAGGAAGTACGTCAAATCATTACCCACCCGATTCGCATACCGAGTTATCCAAAAAACGCTGAGACTTCGGAAAGCCTCAACGTTTCTATAGCAACAGCTATTGTTTTAGCGGAGTTCAGAAGAGCTTAGTACGCGCTCATCTGCTCTTTGACGGTGTTATTGATGAAGTCCGCAAAGGCTTGGATGGTCATTTGGCCTTTTTCCTCGGCACCTTGTTGGCGTACGGAAACAAGTCCTTCTTCGGCTTCTTTCTCACCGACGATGAGCATGTACGGAATACGTTTGAGCTCGTTATCACGGATCTTGCGTCCGAGTTTCTCGTTACGGTCATCAACGATGACACGCACGTCTTGTGCTTCGAGCAGTTCTTTCACTTTCCATGCATAGTCGTTCGATTTCTCGGAAATCGGAAGAACGACCGCTTGATCCGGCGTGAGCCAGAGCGGGAACTTACCGGCTGTGTGTTCGATGAGTACGGCAACGAAGCGCTCCATGGAACCAAACGGTGCACGGTGGATCATAACAGGGCGGTGCTTCTGGTTATCCTCACCGGTGTATTCGAGTTCGAAACGCTCGGGGAGATTGTAGTCCACCTGGATCGTACCCAACTGCCAACGACGGCCGAGAGCGTCTTTGACCATGAAGTCCAATTTAGGACCATAGAAAGCGGCTTCTCCTGTCTCTTCGTGTGCCGGGAGGTTCATCTCTTTGCAGGCTTCGCGGATCGCGTTCTCTGCGTGCTCCCAAATCTCGTCGGAGCCGACATATTTCTCGTGATTGTTGGGGTCACGGAGAGAGATCTGCGCTTCGTAGTTCTCAAAATTGAGGGCTTTGAAGATGATATTGATGATCTCCATGACGCGAATGAACTCCTGCTTGACTTGGTCTTGACGGCAGAAGATATGTGCGTCATCCTGCGTGAAGGAACGAACACGTGTGAGTCCGTGGAGCTCGCCTGACTGCTCGTAGCGATAGACCGTACCGAACTCGGCGCAGCGGAAAGGCAGATCCTTGTAGGAGCGCGGCGAGTTTTTGAAGATCGCACAGTGGTGAGGGCAGTTCATGGGTTTGAGCAGATAGACTTCGCCTTCTTCGGGAGTGGTGATCGGCTGGAAAGAGTCTTTGCCGTAGTGATCCCAGTGTCCGGAGGTCATATAGAGGTTCTTGGAGCCGATATGCGGCGTGATGACCTGCTGGTAGCCGTAACGCTTCTGGATTTTCTTGAGGAAATCCTCGAGGCGGAGACGGAGAGCCGTGCCTTTCGGGAGCCAGATAGGCAGACCTTTGCCGACCATATCGGAAAACATGAAGAGTTCAAGGTCTTTGCCGATTTTGCGGTGATCGCGTTTCTTTGCCTCTTCGAGGAGCGCGAGGTATTCGTCAAGCAAGGCTTTCTTGGGGAACGAGATACCATAAATACGGGTCATCATGGGTCGTTTCTCGTCTCCACGCCAGTAAGCCGCCGAGCACGAGAGCACTTTGACGGCCTTGATGGGTTCGGTAGAGAGGAGGTGCGGTCCGCGGCAGAGGTCGGTGAAGGCGCCCTGCGTGTATGTAGTGATGTGCCCGTCTTCGAGCTCGGAGATGAGTTCACATTTATAACTCTGTCCCTTGTCACCGAAGGCTTTGAGCGCATCGGCTTTGGAGATTGATGTCTTGACGAGTTGCTCTTTGCGTGCGCGGAGTTCGAGCATTTTATTCTCGATTGCGGCAAAGCAGGTGTCGTTGATGACCACGCCCTCTGGAGGCATTACGTCGTAGTAGAAACCGTTCTCAATCGCCGGGCCTATACCGAACTGGATACCCGGGTAGAGCTCCTGAAGGGCTTCCGCCATGAGGTGCGAAGAGGTGTGCCAAAAAGCGTGTTTGGCTTCGGCGTCTTCCCACTTGTGGAGGCGAATAGCGGCGTCCTCTGTAATGGGTTGATTCAATTCGACGATTTGGTCATTGACACTGGCGCAAAGGATGTCTTGCGCGAGACGTGAGCTGATCGATTCAGCGATTTGGAGCGGCGTCACACCGCTTTCGAACTCACGGACAGAATTGTCCGGAAAAGTAATTTTAATCATACAAATAAAAATAAACCTACAAATGTTTACGGCTTGGGGCGGACAACTGCCCTTTTGCCAAATCGGGTGCAAAGGTACAACATTTTTGGGATATATGCAAATAAATCAGTAAAAAAATGGGTTACTGGTTACAGGTTACGGGTTATAGGGATAAAAAAATAAGGAAAAATGCGTACGCGCTTGCGTATGTCAAAAAAAAGTATTATCTTTGCGCAAAATTTGGAACCATGAAACAGTTCTTCCGTATGGCGCTGATGGCGCTGGTAATAATCAGTTATTCTCTCCCCGCCTTCTCATGGGGTCAGAAAGGTCATCGAATCATTGCGCAAATAGCGTACAATCATCTGAACAGCAAAGCGCGCAAGACCGTTGACAAGGTGCTTGGCGACCATGGTATGATCTATTGGTCGAACTGGCCAGATGAGATCAAGAGCGACACGATCTACCCACAGAGTATCAAAGACGGATGGCACTACCAGAACTTCGAAGGAGGAATGAGCGATGAGGCAGTAGCTGACGCGCTGGTACATTTCCGGCCGGAGGGAGGGAATCTCTTTCGAGCGATTGACTCGCTCGAAAGAAGAGTACAGAGTACAGAATACAGAGCACAGACCGATTCACATATATTGCGGTTTATTGTGCATTTGAGCGGGGATAGGTACTGCCCGATGCATGTGGCACATCCGGATGACAGAGGAGGAAACGGAGTGAAGATGAAATGGTTCGGCAGTAACACGAATCTGCACTCTGTTTGGGACACGAAGCTGATTGATTCGCAGGGGTATAGTTATACGGAATACGCGCAAAAACTGGAGCGCGAGTACGCCCACCGCAAGAAAGCGATTGAGGCGATGAGCGATGCGGAATTGCTGCTGCAAACATACCATATAGTGGAAGCAATCTATGCATACCAGGAAAGCTGGGACGGCAATGCATACCACTATATTTATCATTGGCGGCAACCGATGGAAGAGCAACTGTATATCGCGGGAATAAGGCTTGCAAAGCTACTGAATGAGCTTTGCAGGTAAGGGGTAAAAGGTAATAGGTAAAAGGTAAAAGGTAATATAACAAACAATCAATCGTTATGCGGAAAATCATTTCCTTATTATTGTGTTTGTGCGCGGGTGTGAGCCTATACGCGCAGGCGCAAAAGACAAAAGGTAGTGTACTGGATGCCAAGACAGGCGAAGCGCTAATCGGTGTGTCGATTTTGGAAGTCGGCACGACGAACGGTATCATTACCGATTTGGATGGTAATTTCGCCATCTCAGTAGAACCCGGCGCAAAGCTGCAGCTCTCGTACGTCGGCTACCAAACGCTTGAAATCACCGCCCGTCGTGGCGAACTTGGTGTTATCCGAATGGAGCCGGAAGCGATCACGCTGGAAGACGTGACGATTACAGGACAAATGGCTCGTACCCAACGTACTCCGATCGCTGTGAGTCAAGTGGTAGCGCTGGACATCGAAGAGCGTCTGGGCGGTCAGGAGTTTCCGGAGATCTTGAAGAACACGCCGGGTGTACACGCTAACGGTCAAGGCGGCGGATGGGGCGATTCGGAGATCTGGATGCGCGGTTTTGACAACACGAACGTAGCGACGATGATCAACGGTGTGCCGATGAACGACATGGAAGGCGGTACGGTGTATTGGTCTAACTGGCAGGGTTTGGCCGATGTGACGAGTGTGATGCAGACACAACGCGGTATGGGCGCAGCGAAACTGTCAGCGCCTACGGTGGGCGGTTCGATCAACATCGTAACCAAAGGTATCGACGCGAAGAAAGGCGGAACGGCAATGTACTCGTTAGGCAATGACAACGCAAACAAGATTGCTTTCTCCGTAAGTACGGGTTTGATGAAAAGCGGCTGGGCGATCACTATTTTAGGTACGAAGACCTGGGGTGACGGTTATATTCAAGGAACGAGTTACAGCGGTTACAGCTATTTCGTCAATATCTCCAAGCGTATTAACGAGCGTCATCAGTTGTCCCTGACCGGCTTCGGTGCTCCGCAACACCACTGGACTCGTCCGTCGGGCAGTTCGGGTGCGCTGAACCTGGAAGGCTGGAACGAGATTAAGAAATACATGAAGGATGGTATGGACTACCGCCGTTACAACCCGTCTTACGGCTACGGCAATGACGGCAAGCAACGCGGTACGAACTACAACCACTACCACAAGCCGCATATATCGCTGAACCACGTTTGGCAGATTGATTACAAGTCATCGTTGTCCACCGCAGTATATGTATCCATCGGTCGCGGTTACGGCAACACGGCAGAGGCAAGTCCATACTCACAGTACTCATATTCGACGCTGACCAAAGGCGCCGCGAACGGCAAGATCACCACAGACTTCCGTCGTGAGGATGGTACGTTTGACTACGGAGCTGTGGAAGATATCAACGCGGCTTCCGAATCGGGTTCGGAACTCGTGATTGCAGAGAATCGCAACGATCATAACTGGGTAGGCTTGGTAACGTCGTACAACAACAAGTTCCTTAATGAAACGTTGGAGTTGACCGCCGGTATTGACCTGCGCTACTATCAAGGAATCCACAGCGCGGTTATTTCCGATCTGATGTCCGGTGCGTACTTCATCGATGCTACACGTGTCAACTCGGTTAAGGCGGAAAACAATATCCACCGTAACGATCCTAACTGGACATACGAGAAACTGAACGTGGGCGATATTGTTTATCGTGACTACACGGGTCATGTGATGCAGGAAGGCGGCTTTGCTACCTTGGAGTACTCCAAGAACGGTCTCTCCGCCTTCATCAACGGTTCGCTCAGTTACGTCAACTATTGGCGTGTAGATCGCTTCTATTACGACGAAGCGCACCGCAAATCCGATCTGATCGGTTTCTTCAACGGAACGATCAAAGGCGGTATTAACTACAACATCACCGCTCATCATAATGTATTCCTCAATGCCGGTTTCATCAGCCGTGCTCCTAAGTTCAACGCTGCTTTTGCGACAAGTAATACCTCGCACGCGCTCAACCGCTATGCGAAGAACGAGAAGATCGCTTCGGTGGAGGTAGGCTACGGTTTCCATAACGAATACGTGAACATCATGGTCAACGGCTACTACACACGCTGGATGGACAAGACGATGAGCAAGTCGGATGACGGTCAGCAGGGAGCGAAAGCATACATCAACATGAGCGGTGTCGGTTCGCAGCATATGGGTATCGAGTTCGAGTTCAAATCCCGCCCCGCTACATGGATTGAGTTGAGCGCCATGCTCTCGCTCGGCGACTGGCGGTGGAAAGGCAATGACATCATCGGATACCTGTATGACGAGCAAGGAAACGCGCTGACAACGAATTTCGAGATCACCACTCCTTATTGCACCGAACCGGGCAAGGAGCACGCGTGGGCGAAGATCAACATGGATAATATCCACGTAGGCGGCCAAGCACAAACGACCGCAAACTTGGGCGTTATGTTCAAACCGTTCAAGGGATTCCGCATCGGCGGCGAATATACGCTGTATGACCGCAACTACTCGTATTATTACTTCTCGGGTTCAGACCTGCAGAAGGGCAAGACGCTGAACGTCATTGAGCCTTACCGCTGTCCGATAGGAGGTACGATGGATATACGCGCCAGCTATTCGTTCGACCTGGGCAGCGTACGCGCAACTTTGGCAGCGAACATGAACAACGTACTCGACCAGCATCACATAGAGAAAGCATGGTCAGCCAACACGACTTCCGCTACTATTGTAGAGAACACGAAAGACAACATCTATTTCTTCTACAACAAAGGTCGTCAATGGAATATACGTCTAAAATTGCAATTTTAGACAATTGGAGATTGAAAATTGAAGATTTTAAATTTGTGATTTTATGAAAACAAGATATATTTTTTCCATCGTGATCGTAGCAATCGGGCTGGGTGCCTGCACGAATTATTTTGACGATCACATGTTGGACAACGCAGATTCGCATGTGACGGATATACGTACGGGCATGACTTATACGCTGAGCGATGACGATTACAAGAAAGTGACGACGTATCCCGAAAACATCGCGAAAGCGCTGGCACTGGATCCGGTTGATTCGACAGGTCTGAAAGAGTTACAGAATATAGCCAAAGAGAAATCGTTCTCAGAGAACGCGTCGGCGGATATGTACGTACCGGCACTGATGCAGGACAAGTACCCGTATTTGGACAACGGCACGACATGCGACGTTTCCTATACAACGCGCGAAGGCAAATCGTATCGTGTTGCCGAGTTCGCGGGTGCGCAGGGCTTCGAGCTGACGCACGACGACTATGAAGCCGTATGGCAGAAACGCGGTGTGTATTACCTCACGCCTTCTTCGCTGGACAGCCTGCCGCGATTTCTGGCGAATCGTTTGAGCAATGCCAAACCCGGACAGATTGCGCTCGTGAGTTATTATTTCTCGGAGTATGAGCCGGATCCGTCGGAGATTCACGATTTCCTGCCGTACGAGTTGACGTTGGGTCAGTTGTTAGAATATCCGGATGAAGATTTTCACAAGATTCACGGTTTTGTGGCCAGACCGATGGCAATGAATTCCGGTACGTTCATAATGGTGGACGGAGAATATAGTATCAAAGTATACAAGATGAAAGATGAGGCAGGAAGCAGCAAAGTGCTAAAAGAGAAAGGTGTTAAAGAGGGCGATGCCATCACTATCACCGGTCGATACTCTACCGAGAGCGGCGAACCGCAGATTGTGGACGGCGTGTATGTAAGTCACTCCACTCCTGCTCCGGCTTCGGCTCCGAGACGCGCACGGCAAGCTCATCCGTCAAAACTGACCAATGCTATCTATCAGTTGGTAGATGACAGTTGGGTACCGTATCACAACGACCAGTTGAAAGCCGCAATTGCTCTGCCGCAAGATGTATATGAAATGGCGGGTGTGAAACAGATCACCGATCCTAATATTATCCTCAAGTACCTGCAAACCGCATATCCGTACGCTGCTGACAAGGAGATTTACCTGGTGGCCTATATGGGCAAGAACGGAGCGACAGCCGACGAGTGGGTAGTGAACGATACCGAGTTCGAATTAGTTACCGGCTACGTAACAGAGACGATGTCGTTTGAGGTGAAGAAAGACCAATGGATTGCAAATATATCCACTTACCTGCAGGCCAAGTTCGTAGGCGAAGGTCCGGGCAAGTTCACAATCCAACATGTGACGCTGGACGGTCTGAACTATATCTGGCGCTATCAGGCACTATACGGTATGACCGCTTCGGCCTATGTGAGCGGCACGAACCACCGCGTGGAAGACTGGCTTATTTCGCCGAACATCCGTCTCAAGAAGAGTGTCAAGCCGCAGTTGAGTTTCGACCAGGCGGTGCGCTACGGAAACGTGACCGACAATCCCAAATGGTTGAACGTCATGGTAACGACTAACTACACCGGCGATGTAACGACCACCGAATGGAAACATCTCGAGTGGACAACCGAACTGCCCGACGGAAGCAACTGGAAATTCCAGTCGTCAGGTGTGTGGGATTTGAGCGAATTCAACGACCAGACCATCGTGCTCGGTTTCCGCTATAACACGAACATAGACGGTATCGAGGTGCCTTCTGCCCCGACATGGGAGATACAAAATCTGCTTCTCGCCGAACCGGAAGAGGAAGAAGAGGAAGAGAAGAGTGAATAGGTAAGAGGTAAGAGGTAAGAGTGAAGAGTTAACAAATATATTTATCAACCCAATTAACATTTTATGCTTATGAAAAAGATTTTTTCTTTTGCGGCAGCGATGATTGCTGCTATGAGTATGAACGCACAGGATCCTATTCCTGCAACATGTGCTGAAGCCGCAGCTGCTATGCCGGCACAAAAAAATGATGAGACCGAAGAAGTGTACATCGTAACCGGTTACATCACCAACACGAACGGTACTGTCAGCCCATCCCGTACAGATCCTTCCATCGATCAACAGACATTCTACATGGACGATGCAAAGGGTTCGAAGAAAACCCTCCAGGGTTATTGGTGCAACCTGCCGGGTCACGAAGCGCTGAACGTAGGCGACAAGATCACCCTTACCGGTAAGATCTTGAACTACAACAACACCCCGGAGATCAAGAACGGCGATGTAGCTATTCTGGAGCGTGCATCGGTTGAAATTGACACGATTGACGTGGATGTCTGCGAGGCTTTGGAAGAAGGTTCGGCACTCAACGAAGGAGACTATACAGACGATGTATTCCGCGTTTATGGTCGTGTAAAAGGCACCGAGAGCGTGAATAGTTATGGTCAGCACACCTTCGAAATGGCGTGCGGCGAAGATGTTTTCAAACCCTACAACTGCAAAGGCGAAGACGGTCTGGAACTCGGTAAAGGTGACTCGGTAGTTGTAACCGGTAAACTGTACAACTATTTTGGTACGATTGAGATCTCGAACGGTAAAGTAGAACTGATCGAGAGAAGCCAGGATGAGGAAATTATTCTCGAAGTGAGCGTAGCAGAGGCTGTTGAGATTGCTATGGCATTGGATAAGGGTGCAAAGACCGACGACCGTTATGCTGTCATTGGTTTTGTATCGGAAATTGAGACCGAGTATTCAGAACAATATCATAACATCTCATTCTACATGTCTGATGATCTGGCCGATCCGAAGAAGGATTTCCTGGCATACCGCGTTGCTGTAGCGGAGGATGATGCAGAGAAGGTTGTTGTTGGAGCAAAGGTTAAAGTAACCGCATCTCTTCAGCATTTCTACAAAGACGCTACCGATGAAGATCCCGAGAAAAATATTGCTGAGACCGTTTCCGGTGCTACCCTTGCTTTTGTTGAAGAGCAGGGCATTGACAACGTCAGCGAGAACGGTAAGTCCATCAAACGTATTGAGGACGGCCAACTGGTAATCATCCGCAACGGCGTTCTTTACAACGCTTTGGGCACAGTAGTTAAGTAAGAGGTAAGAGTGAAGAGTGAAGAGTGAAGAGTAATAAGTGGATAGTATTTGTAGGTTTGTGTCTGTGCTCGCTGACGGCGAGTGCAGGCACGAACTTGCAGATATACTACGACTTCGGCAGTATGGGTACGGCGTGTGCAAATCAGCGTTCGCCACGCGTGACGACAACTGTCGAGTTGTTCTATCCCGACAACTGGGGCAACACGTTTGCGTTCATTGATCTGGATTACGCCATTCACCCCAACGACCCCAAGCACACACCGTTCATGGCGTACGCCGAGATAGCACGATGCCTCAATTTCTGGCAGAAAACCAAAGCCAAGGATTTGAGTGTTCAAGTGGAATATAACGGCGGTTTGGGTGTTTATCAGGCGGACAAAGAGATACACGGATACGCAATTAACCACGCCGCGCTGGTCGGCCTTAATTACTGCCTGCACACCGCGGATTACAAGAACATCTTCAACCTCGAACTGCTTTACAAATATATTGTGGACGATTATAACAAGCTCCGCAACTCCGTGCCTTTGCAGTTCACGTTTGTCTGGGGGTGTGATGATTTCTGCACAGCTCCGGGTCTGCGCTTTTCGGGATTTCTGGATATATGGGGTCAGAAGATGGCGGACGGTCAGTCCTTTGTGCTGATTAGTGAGCCGCAGTTATGGTACAATGTCGGGCGTTGGTTTAAGTGCCCGAACCTGAACATCGGCACGGAGATCGAGTTCAGTTATAATTTTACCGGCAAGGGATTTATGTGCAACCCGTGCCTGGGCATCAAATGGTGTTTTGATTAGCAGGCTTAGGGGTTACAGGTTATAGGTTACAGGTTACAGTTATAGGTTTTAGTCTGAATGAAAAAAGGTATTTTGGCGCTTGCGCCTATAGCGGCGATGATTGCGCTGCTCATAGTTTTTTCCGTGTACTACGGAGGAGTCAGTAACGCTCCGTTACTGCTTATTTTTGTGCTGACGGCGATGGTAGCAGTAGCTGTCACGCGTGGTTTGCCGCTCAAAGAGCGCGTGGTTCTTTTCTCGCGCGGAGCGGGGTCGCCGAACTTGCTGCTGATGGTATGGATTTTTATGCTTGCCGGAGCTTTTGCGGCCAGTGCCAAAGACATGGGAGCCGCAGGAGCGATGGTCGATTTAACGCTGCATTTCCTGCCCGCCAAGTTTGCGCTTACGGGGCTCTTTTTAGCGGCGTGCGTCACATCGTTGTGCATGGGAACGAGTGTAGGTACGATTGTTGCGCTGATGCCTATTGCGGCAGGTCTGGCGGACAAGACGGAGATGGCATTACCGCTGGTGACGGCAGCCGTCGTGGGCGGTGCGTTCTTCGGAGACAACTTGTCGTTCATCAGCGACACGACGATCGTAGCCACGCAGACACAAGGGTGCCAGTTGAGCGACAAGTTCCGGTTTAATGTCCGCATGGTCATTCCTGCCGCTGTCATCTGTGCGGTGCTCTATATATTCCTCGGCAGCAGTGCTACCGAGATCGTGAGCGAGAACGCGATTGAATGGTGGAAAGTGCTGCCCTATCTGGCTGTACTGGTTTGCGCTGCTTGCGGTATCAATGTGCTGGTCGTGCTGGCTTTGGGAAACCTCTTGACGTGCCTGACAGGCATCATCGACGGCAGTTATGACTTGATGGGCTGGATCACGGGCACACTCAACGGCGTAATGGGAATGAGCGAGTTGATTCTTATCTCCATGATGGCAGGCGGTATCTTCGCGCTCATCAGCTATAACGGAGGTCTGGATTTTGTGATCGACCGTATTACGCGTCGCGTCAAGAGCCGTGCAGGCGCCGAATGGAGTATATGCGCGCTGGTAGCGTTCGCGAATATTTGCACAGCGAACAACACGATCGCTATTCTGTCGGTAGGTGACATCGCCCGCCGCGTCTCCGAGCAGTTCGATATAGATCCGCGCCGCAGTGCCAGTTTGTTGGACACGACCAGTTGTTGCGTGCAGGGTTTGCTGCCGTACGGCGCCCAACTGCTGATGGCAAGCGGTTTGGCAGGCATCAGCGCGATGAGCATCGTGCCTTGTCTGTTCTACCCTATGCTACTCGGCATCACGGTAGCGGCAACGACCTTCATCCGCAGCCGACACTAAACAACAAGCGCCTCCCGATAAAAGGAGGCGCTTATCATATATCCCTTCACGCTTATTGGTGTTGTTCGCGCAGCAGGTCGTTGACGGTCTTGACGGGGTTGAAGGTCGATACCGGTACTTCCACAAAGATCGTGTTCCAACGGCTCATAGCGCCGTTCCAAAGACCCGGAAGCTCGAGAGCGAGCAGTTCCTTGCCATCTTTGGACTTGTTGGAGATAAAGCCTGTCTGCGGATCCACGAACTTAGGCAGGTCAAACGGTTTGCCTTCGAAATCACGGATTGCGCACACGAGATCAACGGGGTTGAAGTGCGTTGCCTGCGCCATGAGAGCCGGGTCGCTGATCTGCGTGGACTCGAGAATCTGGCAACTGATCGAACCGTCGGCTTCACGAACTAGGAACGGTCCACCGCCGGGTTCGCCGGTGTTCTTAACGACACCGCACACGCGGATAGGACGGTTCAGTTTAGCGCGCTCCTCATCGCTCAGATCGGGGTTCTTGAGGGCTTCAAAGACACGTTTCTGCTCGGTAACGAGTACACCCGCAAGGATCTGTTTGTAACGGATGGTGTCCTTCTTGAGGCGATCAGGAACGACGTTGTCGATGTTCTTGATGAAAACGATGTCTGCGTCTTGCTGGTTGAGGTTCTCGATGAGCGCTCCGTGACCACCCGGGCGGAAGAGCAACTTGCCATCCTTCGTGCGGAACGGAGTCCCGTCAGGATTAGCAGCGATCGTGTCCGTGCTCGGCAGCTGCTCGCTGAACGTAACGTCATATTTCACGCCGAACTTATCCTCGAAATACTGTACGTGATCCGCTATGTGCTGACGGAAGAGCGGCAGATGATCATGGCTCACCGTAAAATGCAGATATACGGTCGGTTTCTCGCCATCCTTAGCCGGAGCTACGCAGTACTGTGCGCCCTCAACGAGGTGCTCCAACGCGGGCGTACGCGCGCCGTCGCGATATTTATGGAAAAGCAACAAGCCCTTCGGCAGCTCTCCGTAGTGCATGTCGTTGAGCAGGTAACGGACAGCCTCTTGTCCCTCCTTTCCTGCCAGTTGCGGACCGAAGGCAAAGCAGTCTTTGTGTGCCAGGAAATCCTGAATGAACGGCGTCTCGATACCGTCCTCAAGGTACTGGAACAGGTTCTTGAACATACGGCTGGCTGCACCTGATGCCGGCACGAACTTCAGGATCTTGTGTCCCTCTTCGAGGTAACGCTGCCAAGCTGCGATGTACTCATCCTGCTCCGCTTTCTTCGGTGCCAGAATACCCTCCTTCGTCGATGCCGGAGCGACGATGTCTAACTGAGGAAAACCATCACGGAAACATGCCAATTGTGCTTCCGCTTTCTCTACAGAAATGCCTCGAGCTTGCAGTTGCTCCAGGTCTTGTGCACTAAAATTACTCATGATATTAACGATTAAATTACAAATTTGGCGCAAAGATACAAAAAAATTTGCATATATGCAAGAATTTTTGTAATTTTGCAGCGAAATAAATGAAAAAATCGTAAATGATTAAATCGTAAATGGCCTTATGATCCTGATTGCAGACAGTGGAAGCACAAAAGTGCATTGGTGTTTAGTGACCGCAAGCGGACAGTGTTCGGATGTCTTTACCGACGGTATCAATCCGCTTTTCCAGACAACTATTGCGATGCAGAACAGCATCAGCAACCAGCTTCTCCCCCAGATTGCGCCGCTTTTGTGGGCGGGTACGCTGACGCATGTGTTCTTCTACGGAGCGGGTTGTACGCCGGAAAAGAAAGTGTTTGTCAAGAAAGCGCTGGAAGGCGTGTTCAAGAAAGCGGAAGTAAGCGTGGAGAGCGATATGCTCGGTGCGGCACGAGGCTTGCTGGGACGCAATGCCGGCGTGGCTTGTATCCTCGGCACGGGTTCAGGCAGTTGTATGTACAACGGCGAATCGATCGAGTGGTGTGTGCCTTCGCTCGGCTATGTCTTGGGCGATGAGGGCTCGGCAGCTGTGCTCGGCAAACGGCTTGTGGGCGATTTGCTCAAGAACCAGTTGGGCGATGACCTCAAAGAAGCCTTCTTCAAGGAATACGAAACAAGCATGGCGGACATCATCGAGCATGTCTATCGTCAGCCGTTCCCGAATCGTTTCCTCGCCAAACTATCCAAGTTCTGCGCCGACCATATTGACGACAAACGTCTCCATGACCTCGTTTATGACCATTTCGTCCAGTTCATAAGAAGAAATATAGTTCAATATTTCAATGAACAAATAAATGACCAAATGGTAAATGCTGTAGGATTTGTAGGTTCTATCGCCTATTACTATCGCCCTATATTGGAGGAAGCCATGCGTGCCGAAGGTCTGCCGATGGGCACAATCCTGAAAGACCCGATCGAAGGCCTCAAAGAATACCACAAAGACGCCATAATCCCCACCACGGAGTAAAAATGCGACGCGGCCAACATCGATGAAGAGTATATAGATTTGTTAATTGTTTTGTAAAACAGCACGTCTATGAAAAAGTTCGTTTGTATCCTAATTACTTTCGTCCTCGGTCTGACTCAGACCGTCGGAGCAGAAGGAAATTCCTCTAAAGAATATCGCTTGTATGCCGGAGAAGGCTACTCAACGGTAGCCTATACGATTCGCTGACGACATGTTTACAGCCGGACGGCTGTGCTGTTCACTACCTTCTCCGGAAGGGTTTAATCGAATTCCGCTTCACGCTCTGTGAGGCGGTTTTTTGTTGCCTGTTCATCTTCTGCCTTTGGTTTTACTGCTGCAAAGGTAAGCTGAATTACCCTTCATATTTTCCAGGCGGCAAAGAACCGCTCGACTTTTCTTTTTCAGGCATCGTGCTCCATTTTTACCTGATTGGAACGACGGTCGAACGACAGTCGAACGACAGTCAAACGACAGTCAATGCTGACGTGAAGCTGACGTAAAGCCTATGTCGATACCCTATTGCCCCAAAATCGCGCCTAAATTGCTTCCGCATCAAAAAATGACGGGATTATAGCATTTTTTCGCATCATTTCTTATCTTTTAGAACGATTATTTACCAATTTTCTTGCATATATCAAAAAAAAGCAGTACCTTTGCACCGTGAAAAGTGCATAAAACACAAAAATACGCACCTTTGAGAGTGCAAATCGAATAAATAAGGCTATGATAGACGAATCATTACTGCAGTACATGAAGGAGCAGTTGGACTTGACATCGGTTGATTTCAAGCGGTACCTGTACGACCAAATAGACTGGAACAAACGCCTTCAATGCCTGACAGGAGGACGAGGTGTTGGTAAGAGTACGATGGTGAAGCAACATATCATCGAGACTCCGGAAGAGCATAGTCTGTATGTGTCTGCTGATCATAGTTATTTCACGTTACACACGCTGATTGAGTTGGCAGATGAGTTTGTGAAGGAGGGTGGCGATCATCTGTACATTGATGAGATTCACAAATATGATGGATGGAGTCGCGAGATCAAACAGATATACGATACTCATCCGGCATTGACAGTGTTTATCACCGGTTCATCCATCTTAGATTTGCTGGATGGTGAGGCAGATTTGAGCCGACGTGTCATCATGCGGCATCTGCATGGAATGTCGTTCCGAGAGTACTTAAAATTGGTACATCACATGGATGTACCTGTGTATAGTTTGGAAGATATACTTTTCGGAAAAGCACAGCCTAAGGAATTACCTCATCCGCTGCCACTGTTCCGCCAATACTTACGAGACGGGTACTATCCGTTTTCATTGGAAGGCGATTTTCAGGAACGTATGCAGAACGTGATCCGTCAGACAATGGAGTCAGATATCCCTCATTACGCGAAGATGAGTCCGGCTACGGGACGAAAATTGCGGCAGATGTTATCCATCGTAGCGCAGAATGCGCCGTACAAGCCGGAAGCGCAATCGTTGGCAAATGAACTGCATATCAGTCGTAACGACGTGCCGAGTTACTTGCTATTCATGGAGAAAGCGGAGATGATAGGTCAGTTGCGCGACGACACGGGAGGTATGCGCGGGCTGGGAAAAGTGGAGAAAGTGTACCTCAATAACACGAACATCCAATACACATTAGCGGGCGAGAAAGCGGAGATCGGCAATGTACGGGAGACGTTTTTCTATAACCAGTTGCACGTGATGTACGATGTGATTTCGTCGCGAGTGAGCGATTTCAGCGTGGGTGATTATACGTTTGAAGTCGGAGGCAAGAAGAAAGGTAAGAAGCAGATATCGGAAGTGCCGAACGGATATGTGGTACGTGACGAGATAGAGTATGCAGCGAATCAGATTATTCCGTTGTGGGCGTTTGGCTTGATGTACTGATGAATATAGACAATAAAAATTATGATAAACACATTTTATTTACCGGGCAGGGTATGCTCGACGAAGGCGATTAAGGAAATCGCAGAGAAAGCCAGTGAGAAATACACGATGATTTGTTTGAAGCCTGAGATCGAATGGGTGTATCTGGGGCAAGAACGAATGATCCAAGTCATGGAGATGTCCGGCGCGACAATGGTCTATGCGGATCACTTTGCGAAGATCAACGATGTCGTTAACGAAGCACCTGTTATTGACTATCAAATGGGTGCGCTACGCGATGATTTTGATTTCGGTGCAGTTCTATTGTGGGACACGAAGAAACTGAAAGCGATCGTAGTTCAAATGGATACCGAATACGAGTTCGCAGGCTTGTACGATCTTCGTCTGCGCGCAGAGAAATTGGAGCATATACCGGAATATTTGTACTACGAAATAGAGACGGATACACGTAAGTCGGGAGAGAAATTGTTCGATTACGTGGATCCGCGCAATCGGCAAGTGCAGATAGAGATGGAACAATGCGTGACGGCGCACTTGAAACGGATAGGAGCGTATCTTGAGCCGGGAGAGTATAAAGAATTGCCGAAAGCAGAGGACTATCCGGTGACGGCGAGCGTTATTATTCCTTGCAAGAACCGCGCATGTACAATCGCGGACGCTATACAAAGCGCATTGAGTCAAAAAGTGCGGGATGGATACTCATTCAATGTCATCGTCGTTGATGATAACTCCACCGACGGCACGGCACAAATCATTGAAGATTTAAGATTGAAGAATGAAGATTTGATCTATATTGCGCAGGACAAGACTTGGCACGCGATAGGCGGCAACTGGAATGTAGCTATTCATGATCCTCGTTGCGGTAAGTACGCCATTCAGTTGGACAGCGACGATACATATTTCGACGAGACAACCGTACAGAAATTTATCGACATGTTTGAGTCAGGTGAGTATGGAATGGTAATCGGTACGTATCAATTGACGAACATGGCAGGGGAAACGCTGCCTCCGGGAGTGATAGATCATAGAGAGTGGACAGATGACAACGGAAGAAACAATGCGCTCCGTATTAACGGTTTAGGTGCACCGAGAGGATTCTATGTACCGCTGCTGCGCACGATCAACTACCCGACAACGAAATACGGCGAGGACTACGCGGTAGGTCTGCGGATTAGTCGTGAATGGAAGATCGGGCGGATCTATGATGTTGTGTATAACTGCCGTCGTTGGGAAGACAACTCAGACGCTAACTGCGACATCGTCGCTATGAACCGCAATAACTGGTACAAAGACCGTCTTCGTACATGGGAATTACTCGCCAGATTAAAGTAGGAATCCTTACGGCTCCGCGTATTGAGTTTGAGCAGAAGGAGAAGACATTCATTCTAAAGAATGTCCGTATCGGTATTGGTTTTCATTGGGACAGAAAAGAAGATCAGGAGTTCGCAGGGCAGTTGGAGATAAGGGACAATGCGGATGGGACACAAACAGCGATCAACACCATTGATTTGGAGGAGTATTTGTGTTCGGTTATTTCGTCGGAGATGAACGCCAATAGTCCGATGGAATTGCTCAAAGCCCATGCAGTCATCAGTCGCAGTTGGGCGATTCGAGCCATGCAGAAACCGAATCACGAGGGTTTTCATGTGTGCGGTGACGACCATTGTCAGCGGTATGAGGGACTCAAACGAATGAATGAACGGGCGGTGGAAGCAGTACGTGCGACAGCAGGGCAAGTGCTGATGTACGGGGATGAAATCTGCGACTGCAGGTACTACAAGTGTTGCGGTGGTAAGACGGAAATATGGCGTACTTGTTGGGAAGATATCGATGTGCCATATATTCAATCGGTGCAATGCAATTGGTGTAAGAATCCATCACCAAAGGTACTGCGTCTTGTGCTGAATGACTATGATCAGGAGACGAAGGATTTTCGGGAATGGAAAGTGAGCTATACAGATGAGGAGTTAAGCGAAATTATTCGCGCCAAGTCCGGTATCGACTTCGGAGAGATTGTTGACCTTATTCCGCTTCATCGCGGAGCAAGCGGACGAATTGACCAATTAAAAATCGTCGGGACTAAACGTACGGAGGTCATCGGCAAGGAATTGAAGATCCGCTTATGGCTTTCGAAATCCTGTCTTTATAGTTCATGGTTTGATGTGCGCCACGAAAAAGGTATATGGACATTGAGCGGTCACGGCTGGGGGCATGGCGCAGGGCTTTGCCAGATAGGAGCGGCGGTGATGGCAAGTGAGGGACACCATTATGAAGATATTTTAAGTTACTATTATGTCGGTAGCCGACTTAGCGTTACAACGCTCTAAATACAAGCACCTCAGCGACGACGAATGGCGTTGGTTTTTGCAGCAGGTAGAGGGTCGAGAACGGACAGCGGATAAGTTGCCCTCGTTTGCGGCGATAGAGAATTGGTGGTATCCCGTACGGCTTAGTTGCGAGCAGTGTAGCAGTGAATTGGCGGCACGGTATAAAGCGAGCCTTGTCAGCGGAGAGACGATGGCTGATCTGACAGGAGGGTACGGAGTCGATACGTATTTTATCAGCGAACAATTCGAGCGCGCCGACTATGTGGAGCGAAACGAAGAGTTATGCCGAATTGCGACACATAATTTTGCCGACAAGCCTATTACGATTCATAATAGTACCGCAGAAGATTTCTTGAAGACAGCAGGGCAGTATGACTTGATTTTTATGGATCCCGCGCGACGGGATAGTCATGGAGGAAAGGTATTCCGGCTTGAAGATTGTACACCGAATGTAGTGGAGTTGTTAACTACTCTGCTTTCGCACGGGAAGCGGTTAATGATCAAACTATCGCCTATGCTGGATCTGACACAAGCGGTAACGAGTCTTTCACCAGTAACATGGGATATTTATGTCGTCGCGATTAAGAACGAAGTCAAAGAAGTATTGTTGGTAAGCGGAGGTGCGGGACAAATCACGGCGACTGATTTGGAGAAAAAGGACCAAGCTTTTGTGTTTTGCAAAGAGGAAGAAAGCAAAGCCAATTTCAAGTTTCAAGTTTCAAATTTCAAATTTATATACGAGCCGAATGCAGCGATTTTGAAAGCGGGGGCATATAAATTGGTAGGAGAACGATTCGGATTGCAAAAGTTGGATGTCAATACGCATCTATTTGTTTCGGACACTCTTGTGCTTGATTTTCCGGGCAGAGTTTGGCGTATTGTTGAAAAGCAAGATCTCAAGCAGGCGAATGTCTTGACGCGCAATTATCCGCTAACGGCAGAACAGTTAAAAAAGAAAATGCACCTTCGAGACGGAGGTACAGATTTCGTTATCGGGTGCAGGGTGAATGGCAAGCCTACTCTATTTTTCGCCGAGCGGGTTGAAGATATCCATTGAGAAAGCAGACGTGAAAGCGTTTGCTTTTTTTAGGTTCTCAGCAGTGTCAAGTTGGATACCCTTACCAGGAGTCATTAATAATATTCTGTCGCTGAGCGCTAAAGCCAAATCTAACTCGTGCGTGGAAATCAATATCGTTTTGCCTTGTTCGTGGGCTAAGTTACGGAGAAGACGCAAGATCAATATCCGATGAGGGAGATCAAGATGAGCCGTGGGTTCATCGAGCAAGATGATCGGTGTCTGTTGGGCGAGCGCCTTGGCGATAAGGATTCTTTGTTTCTCGCCGTCCGAGTGCGCATTGAAGAAAGTTCTTGAGACTTCAAGATTCGAAAAGCCTACTTGCCGTAAAGAATCCTCTATAATTTTTTCATCTTCTTTTTTGAGGCCATCCAAGAACGATGAATAGGGATAACGACCGAGTGCGACGACATCATGAACGGTGGTATTGTCCATTGAGAGCCGTTCGGTAAGCACAAGTGCTATATTCTTTGCGTTTCCATGCGTATATTCGCCGGATAAAGCGGGTTGAAGTCCGGCAAGTGTGCGGAGGAGAGTGGATTTGCCGCAGCCGTTTGGTCCTAACATGCAGACCATCTCGCCGGCATTGAGCGAGAAAATGAGGTCACGTTGGATGACAGCAGTGCCGTAACCAATAGACAAGTTATTCGTAGAAATAGACACGTTGGACACGACGGGAAACGGATGTTAGGATTTCGTATGTGATTGTACCGAGTTTGTCAGCCAGTTCTTCAAGCGGCATCTGTTCGCCGAAGACTTGTACGGGATCTCCGGGTCGGGCATCGGCGCCCGTGACATCTATCATCGCTTGATCCATGCAGACATTTCCTACGACCGGACAGCGTTTACCGCGCACAAAGACTTCCCCACCATAGTTCGAGAAGCGGCGGTCGAAGCCGTCGGCGTAGCCGATAGGAATCACAGCGATAGTGCGGTCTTCGGTAAGTTTGGTATGGCGTCCGTAGCCGATTGTCTCGCCGGCTTTGACAGTCTTGACGGATAGAATGGTCGTTTCGAGGGTGCAGACATTGCGGAGTTTGGCACCGGCAAACGAGAAGCCGTAGAGACCGATACCGAGGCGGCACATGTCGAATTGGAAGTCGGAGAAGCGCTCTATTCCTGCGGAATTACAGATGTGTTTGATGATCGGATAGTTCAGTCCTGCTTTGAGTTCCTCGGCGCAGGCATCGAAATAACGAATCTGCGAAAGGGTGAAGTCATCGAATTGCGCTTCGTCGGAGCCTGCCAGATGCGAGAAGACCGAACGAACGGAAACGGCTTTCTGATGGGTAAGACGGTCAATGAGCCAAGGCATGTCTTCTTTATAGAAGCCGAGTCGGTGCATACCGGAATCGATCTTGATGTGTATCGGGTAGTGCTCAAGTCCTTTCGCTTCACAAGCAGCAATGACGGTCTTAAGGGATTGATGAGAATAGACATTCGGTTCGAGGTTATTCTCCAGAATCAAGTCCATTGATGCCACCTCCGGATCCATGATGATGATAGGCAGCGTTATACCGGCACGACGTAGTTCGACGCCTTCGTCTGCGACGGCTACTGCAAGGTAATCCACTAATCCGGAGGCTTGGAGCGCTTTGCTGACTTCGACACTTCCTGCGCCATACGCAAAGGCTTTGACCATACAGGTCAGTTTGGTGGAAGGTTTGAGAAGTGAACGGAAATAACGGACATTATCGACAAGTGCGGAGAGGTTCACTTTGAGCACCGTCTCATGCGTCTGCTGCAGGATTCGTGCGGCAATCGTCTCTTCGTCGTATCCCAGCGCCCGCAGGACAGCGGCACAGGTACGGACATTTTGATGTGTGGGATCTTCGACGACAACAGACGAGTGGGCAAAGAGTTTCATTTTCTCTTCGCGTTTCGCCTCTAAGGACGCAAAGCCCTCGTCGTGCTCGTGACCGATATACGTAATGACACCTATCGTTGGGCGGATGATTCGTTCGAGTTTCTCCATCTCGCCGGGTTGACTGATTCCTGCCTCGAAAATAGCCAAGTTCGCTTGACTGTCCGCTAATTGCCACACAGACAGGGGGACACCGATTTGTGAGTTATAGGATTTCGGGGAGCGGATGACGGTGTAGTCATCTTTGAGGAGTTGGTATAGCCATTCCTTGACGACCGTTTTTCCGTTGGAGCCGGTAATACCGATGACCGTTCCGGTGAATTGCGAACGGACATAGGCAGCGAGTGCCTGGAGGGCAGCGAGGGAGTCGCCCGTCACAAAAGCCTGTACGCCTTTGGATTGCAATTCAGGGATATAGTTGGCACCGTCGTTCTTGTCGGTTTTGAGGGCAAAAAAGAGTGTCTGCTCCGGATATGCACCGAGTTGGCGGCTGTCCGTGAGCAGATATCGGATATTGAGTTGGTCATCGCCTGTGACGGTGGCAATATAACCGATTGCTTGTTTTATTTCAGATAGTTTCATTGTGTGGTTGTATTGTTGTTCGAATCTGCAAAGGCTTCTTTCCGATTCCTTTCCGATCCATTTCCGCCCCCATTCCGTTTGCGTGTCGTTAGCGTCTCGTTAGCGTGTTTTGGATCATATCCTCATGCAAAGGAGCGGAAAATCCATATTTTGCAAAAACGATGCAAAGGTACGAAGAAATTTCGATATATGCAAATAATTGCATATTTTTTCATAAATATTTGCACATATCAAAAAAAAGCAGTATCTTTGTGCGCTAAATTGCGATGTTGTGCGCATATGCGCGTGAAAAATATGGACTACAAGTACATCAATCATATCGATTCGCCGGCGGATCTGAAGCGAGTGCCGCTGGAGGAATTGCCGGAAGTGTGCGCAGAATTGCGGCAGTTCATTATCGAGGCGCTGAGTAAGAACCCCGGCCATCTGGGTTCATCGTTGGGTACGATAGAGTTGACGGTGGCGTTGCACTATGTATTCGATACGCCGAATGACAAGCTCATTTGGGATGTGGGGCATCAGGCTTATGCGCATAAGATTCTGACGGGAAGGCGGGATCGTTTCCATACGAACCGGCAGTTCAAGGGGTTGAGTCCGTTTACGAATCCGAAAGAGAGCGAGTACGATGCGTTCATTGCCGGACATGCCTCCAACTCGATTTCCGCTGCTCTCGGCATTGAGATCGGCAGTAGTCGCAAGCAGAATGTTGTAGCTATTATTGGAGACGGAGCGATGACGGGCGGTTTGGCGTTTGAGGGGTTGAATAATACGTCGATGGACAAGAACAATCTGCTGATTGTGCTGAACGACAACAACATGGCGATTGATCCGTTGAAAGGCGGTTTTACGCAGTACTTGGTAGATTTGACGACGAGTGCGGCGTACAATAAATGGCGTTGGCGTTTCTATCGTCTGGCGGCGAAGTTGCACTTGATAGACGAGCATAAACGGCAGGTCATGCTACGGCGCAACAACAACCTAAAAGCCGTGCTGAGCAAGCAGGTGAACAATATCTTCACGGGACTCAATATCCGCTATTTCGGTCCGACAGACGGACATGACGTAGTGGGTTTGGTACGTATTCTGAGTGAGATCAAGAACCACCGTGGTCCGAAAGTACTGCACATCATCACGAAGAAGGGAAAGGGCTACGCGCCGGCAGAGAACGACCAGACTGTTTGGCATGCGCCGGGAGAGTTTGATGTAGCCTCCGGCGAGCGGTTACAGGTTACGGGTGACGGGTTACGGGTTCCGCCGTTATGGCAAGAGGTGTTCGGCGAGACGCTGCTGGAGTTGGCGAAGAAGAACGAGAAGATAGTAGGTATCACACCTGCGATGCCGTCGGGTTGCTCGATGAGTATCATGCAGAAAGAGTTACCGGATCGGGTGTTCGATGTGGGTATCGCCGAAGGGCATGCGGTAACGTTCAGCGCCGGTTTGGCGAAAGCAGGAATGCTGCCTTACTGCAATATCTACTCTACTTTCATGCAACGGGCGTACGACAATATTGTCCATGACGTGGCGCTGCAGAACTTGCATGTCGTTTTCTGTATTGACCGCGCAGGCATCGTGGGTAACGACGGTGCGACACACCACGGATTGCTGGATCTGGCCTATCTCCGCCCGATACCGAACATGCAGATCTGTGCGCCGATGACAGGTGAAGACTTGAAGCAGATGATGACGTTGGCGGAGACGCTGGAAGGGCCGGTGGCTATTCGATATCCGAGGGGAAGGGTTACAGGTTACGGGTTACAGGTTACGGGAGTCGAATACGGGAAAGGCGTCAAATTGCGTGACGGAAAAGACATCGCTGTACTCTCAATCGGATCAATAGGAAATACGGTTGTTGAGGCGATTGAAGATGTAAGATTGAAGAATGAAGATTTGAGTATTGCACACTACGACATGCGGTGGTTGAAACCGCTGGATGAGGAGATACTGCACGAAGCAGGTAAGCGGTTCAAGACCATTGTGACGGTGGAGGACGGTGTTATAGCCGGCGGCTTGGGCAGTGCGGTACTGGAGTGGATGGCCGATCACGGGTATAATCCGCATGTGATCCGTCTGGGAGTGAATGATCAGTTTGTGGAACACGGTTCTACAAAAGAATTATATCATATGCTTAAATTAGACAAGGAGGGCTTATGCGAATCGTTATTGCGGGTGCAGGAGAAGTAGGCACACACTTAGCCAAATTGCTGAGTCGCGAGGATATGGAGATTAGTCTGCTGGACGAGAGTCCGGAGCGTTTGGGTGACTTGAGCGCCAACTACGACTTGTTGACGAAGGTCGGCAATCCGACTTCTATCCATGACCAGCGCGATGTTGGTGTCAACGGCTGTGATCTGTTCATATCCGTTACGCCGCACGAGACAGAGAACATGACAGCCTGTCTGATTGCGAACAGTCTGGGAGCCAAACGTACCTTAGCGCGTATCGACAACTACGAATACCTACTGCCGGAGAACAAGAAATTCTTCGAGAAAATGGGTTTGAACCACCTCATTTATCCGGAAGTGTTGGCGGCGAACGAGATCGAAGAGAGTTTGCGTACCAACTGGATGCGGTATCACTTGCATCTGTGCCAAGGGGCGTTGGAATTGTGTATCATCAAAGTGCGTAGCGCGGCAAAGATATTAGGAAAGACGTTCGCTTCGGGTGTCTATAACCACGGCAAGTACCGTATTGTAGCCATCAAGCGCGAGCAGGAGACGATCATTCCGCGCGGCGGAGATGTGGTGTTGGAGAACGATATGGTATATTGCGTGTGTCCGAAAGAGAACATGGAGTTTATGCGCGAGGAGTTGGGCAAGTCGAAACGCGAGCTCAAGAACGTCATCTTCTTCGGCGGCGATCGCATCACACGCAAGGCTGCGACCGAGTTGACCGAGCAGATGAACGTCAAAGTGATTGAGAAAGACCGCGAACTGTGCAATATTCTGAGCGAGAAAGTGCCAAAAGCGCTCATTATCAATGCCGACGGCTCGGACATGGATGTTCTCAAAGAGGAAGGAATCCAGGATGCAGATGCTTTTGTGGCTGTAACGGACAGCAGCGAGGCGAACATCTTCGCTTGTCTTGCCGCCAAACGATTCGGCGTACGCAAAACGATTGCCGAGGTAGAGAACCTGGATTATATCCCGATGGCGGAAGGTTTGGATATCGGTACAGTACTCAACAAAAAGACGATTGCAGCCAGTTACATCTACCAGATGTTGTTGGATGCAAGTGTGCGAGGCGTGCATAACTTGACAAGTGCCGACGCGGAGATTGTGGAGTTCTATGCGAAAGAAGGCAGTATTATTACGCGCCGCAAAGTAAAAGACATGGATCTGCCCGCAGAAGCAAATATCGGCGGTATCGTGCGCGCAGGCGAGGGTGTGCTGGTGAACGGCGATACGCAGATTATTGCCGGCGATTTGGTGGTAGTGTTCTGCAAGAGCCATGTAATACGTAACTTAGAGCGATTCTTCAAATGACACGAACGTTTAACTGGCGCATAGTATTCAAGACGATGGGCGTGCTGACGATGCTGGAGGCACAGTTCATGCTGATTCCTACGTTCGCTGCATGGTGGTATAACGAAGCGGATTTCGGTGCATGGGTCGTGTCGTCTGCTATAACGTGGCTCAGTTGCTGGTGGATGTTACTCGCCGGCCGTAGGGCGGAGAAACGTGTAGGCGAACGCGAAGGATATGTGATCGTGGCGGCTGTGTGGGTAGTGTATTCGGCGTTCGGCATGTTACCTTTCTGGCTGAGCGGTGCATTGCCCAATATCACCGATGCCTGGTACGAGACGATGGCAGGATTCACGACAACGGGTTCGACCGTGTTCACCGATGTAGCGGCACAATCGCACTCGATACTGCTGTGGCGGGCACTGATGCAGTGGCTCGGAGGTATGGGAATTATTGTGCTGAGTGTAGCTATTTTGCCGATGTTCGGCTTGGGAGGCATGCAGTTATACAGTGCCGAGGTAACGGGTGTCAGTTATGACAAATTAAGCCCTCGAATTGCCGATACTGCCAAGCATATGTGGCTAACGTATATCGGTCTGACCGTGGCGGAAGGTGTGGTATTGTGGCTGTTGGGTATGGGTCGTTTTGATGCTATTTGCCACTCGATGGCGACGATCTCGACGGGCGGTTTCTCGACCAACAACAGCAGTGTTATTTTGTACAGTCCGCAGATACAATGGACGATAGCGTTCTTTATGTTGCTGTCCGGTATCAACTTCACACAGTTGATTTATATGTTCCGCGGCAAGCCTCAGCGTCTATTCCAAGACGAAGAGACACGGTGGTACTTGTGCGCATGTCTGATCATGGGCGCAATAATTGCCGTCGGGTTGTATGTTCATTCAGGGATGTGGAGCAGTATCCGTCTCGGTTTCTTCACTTCAATCGCCACTATCACGAGCACGGGATTTGTGGCTGCCGATTATATGATCTGGCCACCGGTTCTTTGGATGATTGTGTTCTTCTTGATGTTCACCGGCGGTGCGTCGGGTTCGACCTCCGGAGGTATGAAATGGGTTCGTCTGGCTATCTTTGCCAAGTCGGCTTTGGCGGAAATCAAACGCCGTATTCATCCCAACGCCGTCATTCCCGTGCGTTTCAACGGAAGTACCTTGCGCGAACAGACGACGAGTAATGTGGTGGCGTTCATGTTCTTCTATATCGTCATTATTGTGCTGGCGTCGCTGTGTTTCTGCGGATGCGGCATCGGCTTCGACGAATCCATCGGTGTCGCTGTTTCGATGATCGGCAACGTAGGTGTTTCCATCGGTCAGTGGGGATCAAGCGGTTGCTATGCAGCGTTTCCTGCCACCGCTAAATGGATCGCTACTTTGGTGATGCTCATTGGTCGTTTGGAGATCTTCACCGTCTTGTTATTATTCAGCCGCGCGCTGTGGAAGAAATAATATGCGGCCGTATCAAGTTCTGATTTTTATTGCCTGCGTGATGGCTTGTCTGGCAGCCCTTTGTCTGGTGTTGCCCGGGCATGTTGCGTGGGGAGAGAAAGAACTGCGGTGGCCGACATTCGCGGAGGTGTTTGAGCGTACAGACCACTCTGCTGACATCGTACAGGACATAGACCTTCCGGAGATACCGGAAGAAGCACCCGAAGAGACGGTGACAGATACCATTGTGCCGGAGAAACCCAAGCCCGTTATACCGAAAGTAGTAGTGGACTCGACGACGGACAGCAGGATTTTCCTAAAGTCTTTCTATGCTTCGTTGGCAGAGGCAGGCGAACATGTTGTGCGTGTGCTCCATTACGGTGACAGCCAGATTGAGGAGGATCGTATGAGCCAGCAAATTCGCGAGGCGTTGCAAAAGCGGTACGGTGGCAGCGGTGCAGGTTTGATGCCGTTGGCACAGACCATACCAAGCCGTACGGTGCGGCAAGAGCTGCTGATGAACGGTCGTATGGTGACACCGCAACAGGGTCCTCGGCGTTATTTTGTCTATGGTCTCAGGCGTGATCAGCGGCGTGACGGCCGGTACGGTGTCATGGGGCAAGTGGCGATGATGAACGACAGTCTGGTGAGCGGCAGCGAAGAGATCACCGCAATCTGTACGCCGCAGGATAACGGACCGCGCTATACGACTTGGCGGGTGTTTGCGGACAGTTCGATACATTATACGTTCACCGGCGATACCGTGCAGTTGAACGGCAGTGGAGCGGTGTATGGTCTTTCGCAGGAGAGCGAGACAGGTGTGATCGTGGATAATATCCCCATGCGCGGCAGCTTGGGATTAGTGTTCACCAAAATGGATTCCATGCAGTTAGCCACTTTCTACCGAGAAGAGAATGTCCGGCTGATCATTATGCAGTTCGGCGGCAATGCGATACCGTCCAACGAGACACCCGGTACGATCCAGAGCATCGTCAAGGGGCTTCGGCAACAAGTGCGCTGCCTTCGTGCGTTGGCCCCGGAAGCAAGTATTCTGTTCATCGGACCGAGCGATATGCTGACGCAAATCGATGGCGAGTGGCAGACTTATCCGATGATTCCCTATATGGATCAATTATTACGCAAAATGGCGTTGGAAGAGGAAATTGCTTATTTCAGTCTGTTCCGCTGGATGGGCGGCGCGGGCAGTATGGCGCATTGGCAGGAAGTGGGACTTGCCGGCAGCGACGGTATTCATTTTATGCGCAGCGGTGCACGAAAAGCCGGGAGGGCCGTGGCTGAATGGATGATGGACAGTGAAGAGTTAAAAGTGAAGAGTGAAGGGTAATGAGTTTTTGGGAGCACATATTTGCCTTTAATCCGGATTCGCCGCTGCTGTTCACGCAGTTCTATTTCTGGGCGTTCTTCGCACTGGTCTATGCGTTGCTGGCGGTGATACTGGAAGCCATACCGGACAGACTTGGCAACAAGAAACTTCATCTGCGCAACATCTATCTGCTGTTCGTAAGTTGGTTCTTTTACTATAAGACCAGCGGATTGTTCCTGCTGATTCTGGCGTTCGTGACGCTGAGCGACTGGCTGATTGCGCAACGGATAAAGGCGAATGGCGAAAGGCGAATGGCGAAAGTGTGGCTCTGTGTTTCTGTGGCCATCGACTTGGGGCTGCTGGCGTATTTCAAGTACGCGTACTTCTTCACGAACATGGTGAATGACTTGTTCGGGCTGGAGTTCCGAGTGTTCGATATCTTCGCGTACGTAGGTAACGGGTTTGCACAAGCGGGACGGTTCAGTGTCGATACAATCGTGTTACCGGTGGGTATCTCGTTCTATATTTTTCAGGTCATTTCCTATACTGCGGATGTATTCCGAGGACGGATTCAGCCGGTGAAGAACATACTGGATTTCGGATTCTACGTGAGTTTCTTCCCGCAGCTGGTAGCCGGACCTATCGTGCGGGCGGAGGAGTTTATCCCGCAATTATACAAACCTTTCCGCTTGAGTCGCAGGGTATTCGGTATCGCGGTATTCTGGATCATCAACGGCTTGGCGAAGAAGATCATCATGTCCGACTATTTGGCGGTGAATCTTATTGACCGCGTGTTCGACAATCCGCTGCTGTTCTCCGGATTTGAGAATCTGTTTGCGCTGTTTGCCTACTCGCTACAAGTATATGCGGATTTCTCCGGCTACACGGACATAGCTATCGGCGTGGCGATGCTGATGGGATTCTACCTGCCGATGAACTTCAATAGTCCGTATAAATCGCAGAGCCCGCAGGAGTTTTGGCGCAGGTGGCACATGTCGTTGGGTCGTTGGCTGAAGACGTATCTGTATATTCCATTGGGCGGTAACAGACGCATCGGTTTCGGTACATTCTTCTGGCTCACCGTCATCGGATTAGTGGCGATGACCCTCACCGGCAGTTGGTGGTTGCTGGCCGTGTTTGCTTCGATGGCAGTGGTAATTGTGATCATTGCCAAATTGCGGCCGTCGCACAAGAAACTGCTCTACTCTAACCTGAATTCGTTCATCACACAAGTGCTGGGAGGTCTTTGGCATGGCGCGAGTTGGAACTTCATCATCTGGGGCGGCATCAACGGAATAGGTATGATTGTAGAAAAGATCTGGCGAGAAATGAACTGGCACATCCGTTTTGCGAGTATGACCCTGCTTACGGCAGGATTGTGCACGGCAGATTATTACACCAACTTACCCGCTTGGCGTCTGTTTGCCGTATGGGCAGCCATCATCTGGACAGGAACGGCGATTCGGTATATCTACTGGCTGTGCGAAGGAGCAGACAACAAGTTCACAAAAGCGATAGGCACCGCTTGGGCTATCCTGCAGACCTTTACGTTTATCACTTTCACGCGTCTGTTCTTCCGCTCGAGCAGCAACCTGGATCCTGCTACGGCGAACGAAGTCGCGTGGGCAACGGCGAAGAACATGGTGAACCAGATAGGCGGAGCATGGAACAACGCAATTATTCCGGATTTCTTGTGGGAATACCGCTGGGTAGTGGCTATGTTCGTTGCAGGAATGGTCATTCATTGGGTACCTACTAATTGGAAACGGCGTTACCGTCTGTGGTTCAGCGCTATGCCTATGTGGCTGATCGTAATAGCTGTTTGCTTGGCAATCGTTGTAATCTACCAATTCGTTACAGCGGATATGCAACCGTTTATATATTTTCAATTCTAAGCAACCATGATAATAGGTATTACAGGAGGTATCGGAAGCGGAAAAAGCACTATCGCGCGAGAACTGGCAAGGCAGGGATTTGCTGTCTATGACTGCGACCGTGAGGCGAAACGGATCATCACGGAAGATCGTGCAGTGCGGCAAGCGGTGATTACATTGTTAGGCGAAAAAGCATTTGAGAACGGCAACTACAACACGGCTTACGTAGCACAACGAGTATTCGCCGAGCCTCAGTTGCGCATAGCACTCAATGCGATCGTACATCCTGCCGTCAAAGCGGATATACTGCGGCATAACGAGCCTGTCTTGTTTGTCGAATCAGCGATTTTGCTGGAAGCAGGATTAGATGATTTATGCGATGCGATAGTGGTAGTGGAGGCACCGGAGGATGTACGTATAGCCCGTACGATTGCACGCGATTTTCATGGAGAGGCTACATCTGAAAATATAAATAAAGTACGCGCACGCATACGCGCACAACACACGCCACAAACAGACGGACATAAAAAAGTCCTGACCGTCAATAATGACGGCAGGACCTCTATCGCAACTCTTGCGAGCACAATTATTCATCAATACTGCGCAGCGTCATAGACAGCGTCCGCTACATCCGACGAAGCCAGACGCTCAATGATGCAGAACGCGAAGTCGGCGCTCAAGCCCGGACCTTTCGCTGTGATAATATTCTTCGATTCCACTACCAAGCCCCCCACGTAACTCTCGCCGAGAGCGTCCTGGAAACCGGGATAACAAGTGGCTTGTTTGCCTTCCAAGATACCCAACTTGCCCAGTACAGCGGGTGCAGCGCATATAGCCGCTATCAATTTGTCGGCCTTGTTGTGCTCCAGCAGCAATTCGCAGAGCGCAGAACAGTCACCGAGTTTGGTCTGTCCGCCCGGAAGGATCAGCATTTCTGCATCTGAAAAGTCGATTTTGTCCATTAATCCGTCAGCCTCTACGGCGATATTATGTGCGCCGAGAACCATTGGATTGCCGGTGATAGAGACTGTCGTTACCGCTATGTTCGCGCGGCGCAATAAATCAATTGTTGTGATAGCCTCGATTTCTTCGAAACCATTGTCAAGAAATAAATAGTTCATACAATTTAATTTAACTTGAATATATAGGTGATTGTTCCGATCTGATCATGATCGCCCTCTGTGAATTTGGCTTTACGTGCCGCTTCGAGAGCGAGTTGTTGTGTCTGCTTGTCCGATACATCGCCGCCTTTGATAGTGGCGTTAACGACTTGTCCGGCTGCGTTGACACGTATTTCTACCATTACTTTTCCTTCCTGCCGGAAGTTCTTGTCCGGCTGCGGAAGTGTACCTTTGATGCCACGACCTGCCAATGACCAAGAGTTGCCGCCTGATGAACCGTGTCCCACGGGATTCCCTCGTTGTCCGCTGCCCTGACTCTCACCCGAACCGGTCGTGTTGTCCGTTTGTCCGAAGAGCGAACCCAGCGCATTGGCTTTGGCAACAGCCTCCGCCTCTTTGGCGCGTTGCTCTGCCTCAGCTGCCTCACGGGCTTGACGTTCCGCTTCCAGCCGTGCTTGCTCCTCAGCTTCTTTCTTTTTCTGTGCCTCTTGCAGCGCCAACGCCTCTTCGTCCTCGCTCGTCATATACGGTTCGGGCGCAGGCGTGGAGGGCTGTACGGGGGTAGCGGATTGAGGTGACGGCAACGGAACCGACTCCGACTGCCGCGCCATATATCCGCCTGCTTCCGCTACTTCGCCGAACGCTACCTCAATGCCTTCTTCCTCCTCGGGCTTGATGGCAGTCAGCGTGATCAGCCACAGCAGCAGGAACACCAGCAGCATAAAAAGAAACGTGCCGACGGACGCAATAATATGTCGTTTTGTCTTTTTATCTACCATTGGGGTCTTTACTGCTTTTTCGTAGCAACTACCAATTTCATATGATGCTCATTGGCGATGTCGAGCACGCGCACCACTTCCTTGTACGCCACATCCTCATCGGCGTGCAGCGCGATATACATCGTCGAATCCGACTCCTGCACACGACTCAAATACCCTTCCAGGTTCTCCGGATCAACAGGGATCGGTTTCTCCTTTCCTATCGCCACGAAATAATTGCCGAGGTTGTCTATCGACACCTTTGCCACCTGCGGCCGCGTGGCTTTCTGCGCACGGGAGGTCGGCAGGTTGATCTTGATATCATTGGGCGAAGAGAGCGTCGATGCCATGACGAAGAAAAGGAGCAAAAGGAACACCAAGTCCGTCATGGAACTCATCGCAAACGTCGCTTCTACCCTATTGCGCTTTTTGAGAGACATAATTAAAATTAAGAATTAAAAATTAAGAATTATGCCGGCTCGTTAAGCAAGTCCATGAACTCCAGCGTACGGCTCTCCAGCAGACGAACTACCCGATCGATACGCGATACGAGATAGTTGTAAGCAAACATAGCAAGAATACCAACGATCAAACCGCCAATAGTCGTGACCATGGCCTGATACATACCGGTGGACAAAGCGGACATCTCAATGACACCGCCGGAAGTCTGCGCCATGTTATAGAACGTCTGTACCATACCCAGCACTGTTCCCAAGAAACCGAGCATCGGAGCACCGCCGGCAATAGTAGCCATGATCACCAAGCCTTTCTCCAGACGGCTGACTTCCAAATTACCGACGTTCTCAACCGCCACCTGCACATCATTCATCGGGCGACCGATACGCGAGATACCTTTCTCGATCATGTGCGCGGAAGGAGTGTCTGTCTGCTTGCACAGGTTGATCGCCGAGTCAATTTTGCCCTCGTGGATATAGTCGCGAATGCGATCCATGAACGACTTGTCTTCCTGCGTAGCCTGCTTGATGACTACCAGACGCTCAATAAAAATATAACATGCACCGGCGAGCAGCAATGCCAGAATAATCATTATCCAGCCGCCGTACTGCGCCATTTCCCAAAGATTAATCGTTTCCTGTACAGGCTCTGCCTGTGCTGTCAGCTCCTCAACGAGAGCTGTTGTGTCAATTTGTAATAACATAAAGATATTTACGATTTTACGATTTACGATTTATTTAAGGAGTTCCAAATACTCTTGTATCGTTTCCTGGATACCGAGGTACAAAGCGTCACACACGATCGCATGGCCGATGCTCACTTCCGCGGTCCAGGGGAAAGCCTTGATAAAAGGCTTGAGGTTCTTGAGGTTCAGATCATGGCCGGCGTTCATTCCGAGCCCCAACTCATGCGCTTTCATCGCTGCGGGACGGTATCGCTCTATCGCCTTTTTAGGGTCGGATTCGAACATCTCCGCATACGGACCTGTATAGAGTTCCACGCGGTCAGCGCCTGTACGCAACGCGTACTCTACCATCACCGGATCCGGATCCACGAAAATACTCACGCGCATCCGATAAGCGTGCAACTGGTTCACCACACCTTTGAGAAAATCCAGATTACGGCGTGTGTCCCAGCCGTGATTCGATGTCAATTGGTTCGGATCATCAGGCACCAGCGTCACCTGCGTCGGACGAATATCGGTCACCAACGCAAGAAACTCCTCCGTCGGATTGCCCTCTACATTCAGCTCCGTGGTCACCATGGACTTGAGCTGATACACATCCTCTTTGCGGATATGACGCTCGTCAGGACGCGGATGAACCGTTATTCCCTGCGCTCCAAATAACTCGCAATCGACTGCAAAACGCTGAACGTCAGGCATATTACCGCCACGCGCGTTACGCAGCGTAGCGACCTTGTTGATGTTAACACTTAGTTTAGTCATGTCGGCTTTTTCTAAATTCGCTGCAAAGATACTACATTTTTGCGAGATACGCAAATAAAAATGATTTTTTTCGCATTTATTTGCATATATGCAAAAAAAGTTGTACCTTTGCGCCAAATTTACGTTTTATGACTATTGCGATATTTGGAAATGCGATGAAGACCGACACCTTAAGAGAGGTGCGTCACATACTGCAATTTATGACGGAGAAGGGAGTACACGTCGTGCTGTCGCAGGAGTTGCGGCAGGAGTTGAACCTGCGCGAATACCCGAGTTTCCCGGACGCTACCATGCGTGACGAGCGGCTGGAGATAGGCGGTGAGCCTATTGATTTTGCGCTGTCGGTGGGCGGTGACGGAACATTCCTCACCAGTGCCGCTGCGATAGGCACGAAGAACATCCCCATCCTCGGCATCAACTGCGGACATTTGGGCTTTCTGGCGGAAGTGCAGTCGCAGGACTTGGACGATATCCTCCAAAAGTTGGTGGCAGGCGAATATACCATCGAGCAGCGCAGTTTACTCAACGTAAGCGTACAGGACAAAGCGGGAAATAGACGCGACGGACTCATCATGGCGCCCAACGCGCTGAACGAGATCGCCATCCTCAAGGAAGGTTTGAGTAGTATGTTGCAAATCGAACTGAAAGTCAACGGCGAGCATCTGCACACGTATAACTCCGACGGTTTGGTCATCGCCACGCCGACCGGCAGTACAGCTTATAACCTGTCTATCGGCGGACCGCTGATGGTTCCCCAAAGCCGCGGTATCATCCTCACGCCGATTGCGCCGCACAGTCTTACCGTCAAACCGCTTGTAGTGCCTGACGATTGGAAATTTGACATCCGCGTCAGCAGCCGGTACGACGCGTTCATGGTGTCTGTCGATGGCCGCAGCCAGAGCCTGAGCACCGATATGAGCCTGCACATCGAGCGCGCGAACTACACGACCAAAGTGGTACAAATAGGCGACAACAGTTTCCTCAAATCGCTGCGCACGAAACTCAATTGGGGGAGATAAAGGCGAAAGGTTATGGGTTATAGGTTATGGGTATTTTGAATTTTATCACTTGGAACGTGGATCCGATCCTCATTCATTTCGGGGACGGAGGCATACGGTGGTACGGCCTGCTGTGGGCGATCGGCCTGTATATCTGCTGGGCGGTGAACGAACGCATGTACAAGCGCGAGAACTGCCCTGCCGAATGGCCGGATCAGATGTTCTTCTGGATGGCGGCAGGCGTCATCATCGGTGCACGCATCGGACACTGCTGGTTCTACGAGTGGCATCAATATGGGCAGCCGTGGCACTTGTTCGGCTGGGAGTTCACCTATCGGAATCCGTATATCGAGAACCCGCTCCGTCTGCTCAAAATATGGGAGGGCGGTCTGAGCAGTCATGGCGGTGCTATCGGTTTGATCATTGCCGCGATCGGGCTCAATAAATACAAGTTCAGCCGTTACCCGCAATTCGGTACCAGTTGGTTGTGGATACTTGACCGCCTGTGCGTCGGTGTCTGCTTCACCGCAATGCTCATCCGCCTGGGTAACTTGATGAACAGCGAGATCTACGGTGGTCCTACGGATCTGCCGTGGGGCTTCATCTTCGTGCGGGACGGACAAACAGTGCCTTGTCACCCAACGCAGATCTACGAAATGCTGTACTGCTTCGTTGCCCTCTGCGTGACATGGCCGCTATACTGGTACACCGACGCACGCAGACGCGAAGGACTGCTGCTCGGCGTGTTCCTCGAGATCGTGTTCATCACCCGCTTCCTGCTGGAGTTCATCAAGAACGACCAGGAAGCCTTCGAAGCCGGACATATCCTTAACATGGGACAGCTGCTCAGCATCCCCTTCATCGCGCTGGGCTTATTCCTTATTATACGCGCGTATAAGCGCCCGCTCTCGCCGGTCGTGGACAAACAGCCACAAAGTCTCGATCCTAAATATCGAGACGTTAAAAAGTTAAAGGGTTAAAATGGTTTTTATTGCATAAAAACGTTAAACTGTTATGACCAAACAAGATCTTAGAATAGTTTATTTAGGCACGCCGGAGTTTGCAGTGGCGGGTCTGCAAGCCCTGGTAGAAGGCGGGTATAACGTTGTGGCAGTAGTCACGATGCCGGATAAACCTGCCGGTCGCGGACACCAGCTCCAGTTCTCCGACGTCAAGAAATACGCGCTGTCGGTCGGTCTGCCTGTGCTGCAACCGGAGAAACTCAAAGACGAAGCCTTCATCGAAGAACTCCGTTCGTATCGTGCAGACCTGCAAATCGTAGTAGCATTCCGTATGCTGCCGGAAGTCGTTTGGGCAATGCCGCGGCTGGGCACCTTCAACGTGCACGGTTCCTTACTGCCGCAGTACCGCGGAGCAGCGCCGATCAACTGGGCTGTGATGAACGGTGATGCTGAAACAGGCCTCACCACGTTTATGCTCAAGCACGAGATTGATACCGGAAATATGATTCTTCAGGAGCGTATTCCGATCGGTAAAAATGAAAACGTAGGTTCGGTACACGACCGCCTGATGGATCTAAGCAAACAAATGGTACTGCGTACCGTGGATCTCATCATCGACTGCGAGAATCTGTCTATACCTTTACCGACCACGCCGCAGCCGGAGAGCGATGAACTGCGACCGGCTCCGAAGATCTTCAAAGAAGACTGCGAAATCCGCTTCAACGATTTGACTGCCGAACAGGTACATAATTTCGTCCGTGGCCTCAGTCCTTATCCTGCCGCATGGGCAAACCTCACGATCCACGGCCAGACGTTCGAGAACGTCAAGATATATGAAGTGGAGGTTTCCGATAAAGGAGCACTTGTTGTACCTTGCCGCGAAGGCGCAGTCAGCATTCTGGAATTACAAGTACCGGGAAAAAAGAGAATGGATATCAAATCGTTCCTGAATGGATTACATTAAGCTCATAGACAAATATTACGGCAACTACCCTGCCCTACGGGAAGTACTGGTGACGCATAGTCGCCAGGTAGCGGATCGTGCGCTGCGCATCGTCGATGCCCATCCCGAATGGACAGCGAGCGGAGAAGTAGATAGAGCGTTCATCGAAGAGGCAGCGATGCTACACGACATCGGTATCATCTTCTGTGATGCGCCGAAGATCTACTGCCGCGGGCAACACAAGTACATCGAGCACGGCTACTTGGGTGCGGAACTGCTGCGTGCCGAAGGACTGCCCAAGCATGCGTTAGTTGCCGAGCGTCATACGGGCACCGGAATCACCATCGAACAAGTCATTCGCGAAGAACTGCCTATTCCCGAACGGGACTACTGCCCGCAGAGCCTCGAAGAGAAAATCATCTGTTACGCCGACAAGTTCTACTCCAAATCCCATCTCGGCGAAGAAGTCTCCATCGACAAGATCAGATACAACATCTGGAAATACGGCCACGAAGCCTTTGTCCGCTGGAACGAGTTAGTGGAACTTATGGGCGAAGCCGACGGAAAGTAGTTCGCGGAACTGAATCTTCGCACGCGTATCCCCTTCCATGATGACCGAGGTATCGTACCGCGGGTGTACCGACAAGCGCGCAGACAAGAAGCGGTTGATGATAAAATCGCAGTTCACCTCCAAATCAATCTCCACATCTCTGAAATTCGTATAGGTGTAAAATCGTCCCTCCAGTGCCACTTCTCGCACGGGTTTCCATGCATATTCCACACGCAGAGACGGACCTATATTATGCTGAATCTGCTCGCCTTCTTTCAATCCGTAGTCTTTCCCGTTCACGCGCGCGGTATCTTTCACATAAATCAGTTTATAGGAAATCGGCGAGAACGATATACTCAGGTCTTTCACCGGCTTATAGTCCAAACCGAGCGCTATCGTGTAACGCAGCGGGGCGAACGGACCGGACTTCAACTCCATCGAATTGGATTTGTAGGTCGGCAGCAGGCGCGTCTCGAACTCCATTGAAAGAGACGTAAACAGCTTCGGAACGATCCGGAAGTTCGCTTTGCTGTAGAGACGCAACATGTCATCCGTCGTGTTCACCTTATGCAAGCTATCCGCTGAGATCGTGGAACCGCCCATGCGCCATTCGCCGAAGTTCTCCCATGTGAACCGCTCGCGGATATAACTGATCTGTCCTTTCGCGATCCCAAGTCCGGCAAAAGAAGACGAACCGCCCTGATACCAGTTGTCGGTTACGTAGTTCTGCGTGATCTGCGCCATCAATGTTGCCTCGCGCCGCCAATGCGAACGCATGTTTCGGATCGCACGGAACACATCATTGCGGTCTTCCTCGACATCCTTTATCCAAGATTTCTCAATCTCTATATGCGGCGTACGGTTCATGGACTGAAACTTCAGATCCGCGTTCATTGCCCGGAGCGAATCGATCTCCCGCATCTCGCGTTCTATCGAATCCAGCCGCATCAGATCCGCATAAGTGAGCGTATCGACCTCGTCGTTCGCGTGCAGTTCCTTGCTCTGCGCCGCTACCATGTCCAGCAACATAGCGTCCATATCCGTGGTCTTCTGCTGATCGTGCAGACGAAACGTATCCGGATATAGTTGTTGCGCTGCCAGATTAGTGACAGCGCAAACAACCATTCCTATGAGAATCCTAAATCTCAAATCTTCAATCTTCAATTTTCAATCTTCAATCTTCAATCAGACTCCTGCAACGCCGAGTTTGCCGTGGCATTGTTTGTATTTCTTGCCTGAGCCACACGGACACGGGTCATTCGGCCGCGGTTTCTTATCCACATGGATCGGTTCGGGGCGTGTGTTCTCACGCGTGTCACGACCAGCCGCTGCTGCAGCACCCGAAGCCTGCGCCGCTTGTTGTACCGCATCTTTCTGCGTGCGGTAACGGCTGTAGTCCATGCGGCGTTGCTGCTGTGCCTGCTGTACACGATCCGGTTCCTGCTGATGGATCTGACCGCGGAGCAGGATAGCGATTGCACGACGGTTGAGGTTATCCAACATCGCTTTGAAGATATTGAACGACTCCAGCTTGTATATCAACAGCGGGTCTTTCTGCTCGTAGCTCGCGTTCTGTACGCTCTGCTTGAGGTCATCCAACTGACGGAGATGCTCTTTCCACTCGTCATCGATCACGTACAGCAGCATCCGTTTCTCGAACTCCTTCACTACCTCCTTGCAATGACTCTCGGCAGCGGCTTTGAGGTTCACGGAGATGTTATACACTTTCTTGCCGTCTGTGATGGGAATCAGGATGTTCTCGTACATCTGTCCCTTCGTCTCATAGACTTGTTGGATAACGGGATCAGCTACTTGCATCAGTTTGTCCATACGGCGCTTGAAACTATCGAGTGCGGCTTCCGCCAACTGCTCGCTCAACACATCACGCTTGCCGCGGCTGAACTCTTCCTCGTCGAACGGCAACTCGATCGCAAAGGTCTGCAATGCCTCGTCTTTGAGACCGTAGTAGTCATTTGCCGAACGGGCATCGTTGAGGATAGCCTCCGCGATCTCGTAGATCATGTTCGTTATATCCACACCGATACGCTCTCCCATAAGCGCGTGACGGCGTTTCGCATAAATCAAGTTACGCTGCTGGTTCATCACATCATCGTACTCGATGAGGCGCTTACGGATACCGAAGTTGTTCTCTTCGACTTTTTTCTGCGCGCGCTCGATGGAGTTCGAGATCATATTATGCTCAATCATCTCACCTTCCTGGAAACCCATACGATCCATCACGGAAGCGATACGCTCGCTACCGAACATACGCATCAGGTCATCCTCCAGCGACACGTAGAATACCGAACTACCCGGGTCTCCCTGACGACCGGAACGACCTCGCAACTGCCTATCCACACGACGGCTCTCGTGCCGCTCGGTACCGATGATTGCCAAACCGCCGGCCTCTTTGACTTCCGGCGTCAGCTTAATATCCGTACCACGACCTGCCATGTTCGTTGCGATCGTTACCACGCCTGCACGGCCGGCTTCAGCTACCACTTGCGCCTCTTGCTGGTGCAACTTAGCGTTGAGCACGTTATGTTTGATTTTGCGGATATTGAGCATCTTACTCAGCAACTCCGAGATCTCAACGCTCGTCGTACCTACCAATACCGGTCTGCCCTGGTTCACCATGCTCACAATCTCGTCAATGACGGCGTTGTATTTCTCGCGCTTGGTGCGGTAGATACGGTCGTTCATATCGTTACGCGCGATCGGTTTGTTGGTCGGAATAACGACCACATCCAGCTTGTAGATGTTCCAGAACTCCCCTGCTTCCGTCTCTGCCGTACCGGTCATACCGGCGAGCTTGTGGTACATACGGAAGTAGTTCTGCAGCGTGATGGTAGCAAAGGTCTGCGTCGCACCTTCTACCTTGACGTTCTCCTTCGCCTCAACCGCCTGGTGCAGACCATCGCTCCAACGACGACCTTCCATCACACGGCCTGTCTGCTCATCGACAATCTTCACCTCACCGCCGTCGATGATGTAGTCCACATCTTTCTCGAAGAGCGTATAGGCTTTGAGCAGCTGATGCACGGTATGCACACGCTCGGACTTGATCGAATAATTGGTGAGGATATCGTCTTTGCGTTGCTGTTTCTGGTCGGGAGTAAGACCTGCCTCGTTCTCCAGCTCCGCCATTTCGCTTCCTACATCCGGCAGCACGAAGAAGTTGGGGTCATCGGTCGTACCGGTGAGGGCATCGATACCCTTGTCGGTCAACTCGATGGATTTGTTCTTCTCGTCGATGACGAAATAGAGCTCATCCGTCGCGATATGCATGTTCTTCTCGTTCTCCTGCAAGTAGAACTCCTCCGTCTTCTGCAAGCGCACTTTGACGCCCGGTTCGGAAAGGTACTTAATCAGCGCCTTCGATTTCGGCAGACCCTTGAACGCACGGAACAGTGCCAACTCGCCTGCCTCGCGCTCTTTCTCATCCGCAGAAGGCATTTTCTTCTTCGCCTCCACGAGCAGGTTCGTCGTCAGCGTCGTCTGCTGGCGTACCAGTTGTGCCACGCGGTCTTTGTATTCATCGAACATCTGATCCTCGCCACGAGGTATCGGACCGGAGATGATCAACGGCGTACGGGCATCATCGATCAAGACGGAGTCCACCTCATCGACGATCGCGTAGTTATGTCCGCGTTGAACCAAGTCCATCGGGCTCGTCGCCATGTTGTCACGCAGGTAGTCGAAGCCGAACTCGTTGTTTGTACCAAAAGTGATATCGCAGGCGTAGGCCTTACGACGCTCGTCGCTGTTCGGGCGGTGTTTGTCGATACAATCCACCGTCAGACCGAGGAACATATAGATCGGACCGTTCCACTCGCTATCACGTTTGGCGAGGTAGTCGTTCACGGTCACTACGTGTACACCTTCGTGCGTGAGGGCGTTAAGGTAAACCGGCAGGGTTGCCACAAGGGTCTTACCTTCACCGGTCGCCATCTCCGCGATCTTGCCTTGATGCAGTACCACACCACCGAAGAGCTGTACGTCATAATGGATCATGTCCCAATGGATCTCATTACCGCCTGCCATCCAGTGGTTCTTATAAACAGCTACCTGTTTCGGTTCTCCCGTAACCTGTAACCCGTCACCCGTAACCTCTTTTATTTCTACGAAATCAAAGCGGCTGTCAGCGGCAAGATCTTTATCCATTTGGGTTGCCGTTACCTCCACCGTCTCGCTCTGCGCAAAACGGCGCGCGGTCGATTTCACAATCGCATACGCTTCCGGCAGGATCTCCGTCAGCACTTCTTCGTACCGGTCTTTGATCTCCTTCTCTAATTTATCTACTTCGTTGTAAATCTTCTCACGCTTCTCGATAGGCGTACCTTCGATGGAAGCCTTCAACTCGGCGATACGCGCTTTCTTGTCCGCCACAGCCGCTTGGAGTTGATCCATCAGCGCCCACGAACGCGCACGCAGTTCATCATTCGACAGCGCGTCTATCTGCTCGTACGCCGCCTTGATCTGATCCACTACCGGCTGGATAGCACGCATATCTTTCTGTGCTTTGTTACCGAATAGTTTGGTAATAATTTCTACAAAATTCATCTATCTGTTTACGATTTAATCATTTACCATTTTGTCATTTATTTGATCATTTGGCTATTTAACCATATTGCCATAATAAGCCAAAATACAAAATCGGGCGCAAAGATACAAAAAAAAAATGACGTGAGCAAATTTCACGCCATTTTTTTTCAATTTTCAGTCGTGGTTATTACCTTATTAGAACCTTATTACTACGTGGTCATTACCTGGTCTGAACGGGATCATCACGGGATCACGTCCCGAGAACAAGCCAACGAAGACCCGAGGAAAAGCTAACCAAAAGCTATGACTAAACCTGAAAAAGGTTGACTCGAAAACTGAGTTAGTATCTTAAAAATCGTAAACTTTTGACTCGATACCTAAAAAGGTTGACTGGAGTGCGAAAAGGTTTACTGATCAAAAGACGCTGCAAAGATACTATAAAAAATTGATATATGCAAATTTTGGGACAAAAAATATGAATTTTTCGTCGGTTTTCTTCATTTTTTGTTAATGATTCTTGAGCCAAAGGCCGAAGAACTTTTCGTACACGCGGAAACTACCATCATCCTGCTGATAGACCAGTTCTTTTTCTACCAGATTAAGCAGTGCACTTCGGACAGTACTATATGCGCCAAGTTGATATTTCTGCAAAAAGATATTACTGCCCGGCTCTTTGACCACCCCCTCCTTGGCTATTGCCCTCAACACCTGCAGCTGACGCTCCGTGATGAGCCGACAAACCATTTGGTATGACGGCATTTCTTCCTGTAACACCTGATTAAGCGTCAGCAATATGGTGTTGTACTCTATCTGCTCTATACCGCTTTGATAGAGACGGTTAAGCATGCTTTGCATATTCCATGTATAGCCGTCCATTAGGGCATATAGATCATGGAAGGTGTCTTTGGTGATATATTGTCCGTGCGCGGACAAATGGTTGGCAGCAAAAGCATAGTATTTGTCTTCATCAATGACATCAATATGCATCATTTGTGTACTGCGGTAGAAAGGCCGCTTAGCGGAAGCGAACATCTCGGTCATAATATGTTTCTTGCTGCCTGCAAAGATAAAATGCACGTTATTTAACTGTTGTATGTACGTGCGCAAGAGCGCCTCCATCTTGACATCTTTGTACTCCGCTATCGTTTGGAACTCGTCAAATGCAACATAACAAGGCAGTTCCGATTTCTCCAAATACGCAAAAATCTGCTGCAAAGTCCACTCTTCGCGTTGCGGTTGGATATCGATCATACATTGCGGCATACCGCTGATAGGATCTGCTCCAAACACAGGACGCAGTGCGCCAAAGAAATGCGTTATCTCCGACCACACGCGCTCCGAAAACGGCGTAACGCGTTGCGTGAGTACTTCCTGCACAAACACTTTCGTGAACTCCTTCAAGTTCGAAGTGCTGAACAGGTCAATGTAGAAACACTGCACCTTTTGAGGGGGCAGTGACTGAAAAAGATGCTTGATTAAGCCCGTCTTCCCTACACGACGCGGACTGATAAGTGTCACATTACGACCGTTAGACAGTGCCTCCACTAACTCTTGAGTCTCTTTAATTCGGTCGCAGAAATACTCAGAGCCCATATAAGCGCTCACCGAAAACGGGTTTAAAACAGCAGTATTTGTTTTCATAACATATTGATTTTGTGCGTTTTATTTATAGCGAAATTTTCGTCACAATATTTTCGTCACGATATTTTCGCTGCAAAGGTACAACTTTTTTTTGATATATGCAAGAGTGAAGGCAAAAAAAGTGCCCCGAAGGACACTTTTCCCTATAACTTCTTACCTTTTATTTCACTTCTTGTCCGGTGATGGTATAGCTTTTGTCATCCGTGAGGATATAGATATTGCCGTTGCGGATGACCTTGTGGGTTACGGGTGACGGGTTACCGGTTACGGGATAAACGTCCAATAATATGTAGGTTTTGGCTGGTAAAAATAAAAAAATTAAGGAAAAACGCGTACGCGCTTGCGTATGTAAAATATTTTTTGTACCTTTGCAGCCGATTTGGGTTTGTGTAAGGGATTACAGGTTACAGGTTATAGGTTACGGGTTATAGGAATTGAAAAAACATAAAAAACATTTTTTATCTTGAAAGGGAATTTCAATATATGGGCACGGAGAATTGTTGCGTGCATGATATGCGGAATAATGACCGTTGGTTTGTTTGCTGTACCGGCATATCAGGGATGGCAGACGAAGACGTTAGCTGACGGGAGTCAGATAACGGTTCGTCAAGTGGGCGACGAGTTCTTCCATTATTGGGAGACGGAAGACGGCGTACTGTACAAACATGATGCCGTCAACGGCTGGCAGAAAATAGAAACTGCCACTATGAGCGAAGTGCAAAAGGCCAAGCAAGCTTCTCGCAAATACAACCGGCAAGATGATGCGTCTAAGCCTCGTTATGCGGCAGGAAAATTAAATCTGGCTCCGCGTGGGTTAGTGATCCTGGTGAACTTCTCGGACGTTAGTTTCTATAGCGGCAACACTCGTCAAGACATGGACAATTTGATGAACTCGGCGAACTATAATTATGATGGTGCGACGGGTTCTACACGTGAATATTACCGTGCACAGTCGAACGGACAGTACGTGCCTGATTTTGATGTAGTGGGTCCATACACATTGAGTTATAACCGTGCTCATTACGGAGGAAATGACGATAATGGCGATGATTTATTAGCGGGAGACATGGTTGTAGAAGCCTGCAAAGCGGCCGATGCTGACGGTGTGGATTTTACTCAATACAATAATGACGGCGACTCGTATATTGATTTCGTATATATCATCTATGCCGGTGCAGGCGAGGCTGATTCGGGCGTAGAGGACGCTATATGGCCGCACAACTGGGATTTGGCGAGTGCACGGTATTACAACAACTGTTCATATTCGCTGGCTCAATCAAAAGTTGATGGTTTGTATATCAACAACTACGCTTGTTCGGGAGAGTTAAATTACGGCGAGGAAGGAAGTCGTTGCGGCATAGGAACCGTTGCACACGAGTTCGGGCATGTATTGGGTCTGCCGGACTACTATGTCACCAGCAAGGATGCCTCTAATTACAACAAAAAATGCACGCCTGGTGCATGGACGATCATGGATTACGGCAGTTATAACAACGACGGAAAGACGCCGCCCAACTATTCGGTTTTCGACAAATATTATTTTGGTTGGGACACACCTGAACTGCTGGCAAAAGATGCCCAACGGGATGTAACATTGACGACAGCCTATTCGGATTCTTACCAAATCACCGGCAGCACAAGTCTGTTAGCAGCAAGAACGACTCAACGGGTATGGTACATAGAGAATCGTCAGAAAACAGGCTGGGATGCGTATCTGCCCGGGCATGGAATGATCGTTTGGGAAGTGACATACAATTCCAGTAATTGGACAAACAACAAACCTAATAATGAAACTGTCGGTTATACAATCGTTACAGCCGGCAACACAACACGCCCGTACACTCCGTATGCCTTTAATACCACGTCAACATCTACGTCCAGTACTCCATTCCCGGGTACAAGCAATGTGCGCAGTTATACACCGGCGACAGGTTGCGAGATGACGGAGATCACAGAGAGTGACGGAGTAATTACATTCAAGTATAACGGCGGCGACGTTGACTATTGGACATATGATATAGATGGAGAGAATTGTACCGTTCCACCAGCCGGAACCGTTGATAAAGGTGCGGCGTTGAACCTTACCATTACTCCCGATGCCGGCTATACGCTCGCTGATGCCGAATGTTGGGCTGTTGAGATGGGAGATGAATTGCTGGAGTACGGTACCGGATTTACCTATAACGAGAATACCGGTGCTTTTGCCATTACGAGTGTAACCGGCAATGTATATATATATGCGAAGGCAAATGAAAAAGCAATTCCTGTGACCCTTACATGGATGGCAAATGGAAGTGAGTTTGCAACGACGCAAAGTATCGGAAGTGTGGTACTGCCGACTACTAATCCGGCTAACTGCGAGAACGGTAAAGTATTTGTCGGCTGGTGCGCGACGGAGAATTACGAGAGCGAGAGTACTGCTCCTACGTTCGTGAAGAATGGCGATGCGGTAACAGAAGCAACGACGTTCTATGCGGTATTTGCAACGAAAGGCGGAGGGAGTGGAGAGCCGCAAGCGAACAAATATACCTTCACTACGAATAGTTGGACGGATGCCACGAGTTCATGGAGCAGCAATAAAAGTGGTTATGGCTATACCGGCGGACAAGGCGTACAAGTAACCACGGGAACCAACGGAGCGGGTGCAACGACTAAGTCGGCTGTTGAGAACGTCAGCAAAGTAACGGTTAACTATTGTACCAATGCAAAGAAAGGAACCGGTAGTATTGATATTACGGTAGGTGATACCAAAGTGTCCCATGATGTTAACAAAACAGGCGGTACATCGTTGCGTGACTTGGAGTTTGCCTTCGAGAATGTTTCCGGCACAGTATCCATCAAAGTGAACTGTTCAGAAAACTCCATCTACATCAATGCCATCACCATCACTTCCGGCGGCGGCAGCGGTACGACGTACAGCGATTATACGACCACTTGTTCGACGCCGACACCGGTATATTACACGATTCGGTTCTTCGACAACGGAGAACAAATAGGGGAAGACCAATTCGTCATTAAAGGTCAGCGGCCCGAAGTGCCGCTCAATCCGACACCCGCATGTAGTGCTTATTCTTTCGTAGGCTGGTGGACAACCACCTTGGCGGAAGACAACACGGAAACCAAGACGTGGATCACGGACTTTACTGCAAACAATGATCAAAACTACTACGCTATATTCAGCCGCACCGAAGCAGGCGAAAGCGGCGGTTCAACGCTAACAGAAGATCAATTGACCCGCGCAACAACAGGTGTTGCCAAGAATTCTACATCCTATTCAAATTGGAGCGGCAAGTCTGTTAATTCGGATGCGATCTATGCAGGTAATAGCTCCGGTGGCAATGATGCTATCCAGTTGCGTTCGAAGGGCAGCGACTCCGGTATTATTAGCACTGCTTCCGGTGGTAAGATCAAGAAGATAACGGTTGCATGGAATAGTGGCACTGCTGCCGAGCGGAAAATAGATATCTATGGTAAGAATACGGCTTATTCTGCCGCGTCGGATTTGTACAACAGCACTACGCAAGGAACCCAAATCGGATATATTATGATGGGTTCTTCGGAATTGGTCATCGAAGGTGACTACACGTATGTTGGCGTACGCTCTAATAGCGGAGCACTCTATTTGGACAAGATCACCTTCACATGGGAAACCGCAGCTGGTGGTTCGAGCAGCACGACGTATTATACTTCGTTCGAGAACTGCTCTGCAACCGATATTGAGTCTGTTGAGACCGCACAACCGGCGGCGATCAAGGCACTCCGTAACGGACAGATCGTCATCATCCGCGGAGAAGAGGTGTACTCTATAACGGGTTATAGGTTATAGGTTATAGGTTACAGGTTACAGGTTACGGGTTACGGGTTACAGATTATTGGCTAAAGTTAACACAAAATAAAATAATATTAAATCGTGAAACACAATTTCAATTCATGGGCACGGCGATTTTTCGCGTGCATGGTATGCGGCATATTTGCCGTGAGTGTAGTATGGGCTGACCAAATTTCAGTGGAGCAGGCAGCTGAGATAGCTGCGCGTTTTACCAATGAGCAGCCGCAGTTAAGTCGTATGCACAAAGCGCCACGCAAGGCATCTAACATGCGTTTGGCGCACAAAGCGCTGCAGAACAACTCTGCCGATGCCGCTTTCTATGTCTTCAATCAGGAGAGCGACAAGGGTTTCGTCATCGTCTCCGCGGATGACCGCACGGCAGACGAAGTGTTGTGCTATAGTGAGAAAGGCAGTTTTGATGCAGAGCACATCAACCCGAACTTCCAATGGTGGCTTAATCGCTATGCAGAAGAGATCACTGTACTGCAAACGATAGACGACAGCGAGTTCATCGATGAGCCTGCTACCCGCAAAGCCAAGCAAGTAACGGCTATCCCGAACTTGCTCGTTAACAAAGACGGCACAGAGATCACATGGGATCAGCTTACTCCCTACAACAACTTATGCCCGACTGATCAACGCGATAACACCAAATGTTATACCGGTTGTGTAGCTACTGCTGCTTCGCAGATTATGTACAAGTGGGCATGGCCGACCAAAGGTACGGGTACAGCCAGTTACACTTGGAAGAACTGCATGGACGATAACTGCAATAATTATAAAGAAAAAACACTTACGGTTAATCCTGGCAATACGACTTACGATTGGGATAACATGATTCCTGGGTATTCCGGAAAAAGTTACACTACCACACAAGCGACAGCCGTTGCCACGCTGATGTACCATGCAGGTGTTGCTACAGAAATGAGTTATGGCGGAGAGAAAAACGGCGGTTCCGGTGCTTGGACTGATCAGATGGCTTATGGATTAAAGACCTATTTCGGCTATAAGTTCGAAAAGTTCATTACGATGTATTCGAAAAGCAATTATGGAACAGCAGCTGTTTCACCGGCGGAGTATAGCGTTACGCGCGACCAATTTATTAATTATTTCAATGCAGACCTCGAAGCCGGTCGTCCTATTCTGATGGGCGGTGAAGATACCGGCGGTAACGGTGGACATGAGTTTGTATGTTGCGGTCGTGATGCCAACAACAAGTTCTATATCAACTGGGGATGGGAAGGAGATGGTAACTGCTATGTAGCGCTTTCGTCGCTCAAACCGTCCGGTTCAAGTTATAATTTTTCCAACAACCTTGATGCGCTCATTGGTTTGTGTCCGGACAAGAAGGACTTACCGAAAGTGACGGTAACTTGGTCAGTTGACGGCGTAGAGACTCCGGTGGAGTTCACGCAAGAAGATGCATTGGAATTGCCGACTAATCCTGCTAACTGCGAGAGCGGTAAGGTATTTGTCGGTTGGACTGCCAATAGTTCGGTCGATGGCAGCAAACCTGCTGACCTGTTCACCAGTGCAGGAAGTAAGACCGTAATGGAAGATATCACGTACTACGCTGTCTTCGCTGTTGCAGAAGGCGAAGGCGGAGGTGGAGAACCGGAAGAAAACAAATATACCTTCACTTCGAAGGCTTGGGCAGACGCCACAAATTCATGGAGCAGTGATAAAGACGGTGGACAATTAACCAGCGGACAAGGTGTGCAAGTAACTGCCGGGTATTCCGGAGCAGGTGCGACCACCAAGTCGGCCGTTGAGAACGTCAGCAAAGTAACGGTTAACTATTGCACCAATGCGACTAAAGGAGCCGGTAGTATTGACATTACGGTAGGCAGTACCAAAGTATCCCATGATGTAACAAAAGATGGCGGAACCACTCTCCGAGACTTGGATTTTGCCTTCAATAATGTTTCCGGCAAAGTATCCATTGTAGTGAACTGCACCACAAACTCTATCTACGTAAACTCTGTCACTATCACTTCCGGTAGCGGCAGCAGCACAACGTATAGCGACTATAGTTTGAATTGTGGAACTCCATGCGAAGGAACGTTGACAAGCATTACGTTGAACACAACGAACGTAAAGAAAACCTTCACAGAAGGTGATGAGTTTACCTATGCAGGATTAGTGGTTACGGCTAACTATGATGGTTGCGACAGCAAAACCGTTACGCCGACCAGTGTTTCGACACCGGATATGAGCACTGCAGGCAATAAAACAGTTACAGTCAGCTACACGGAGAATGAGATAACGAAACAGAAGACCTACGAGATCACCGTCAATGCGCTGCCGACTTACGCCATCCGTTTCTTCAACAACGGCGTACAGGTAGGCGAGACGCAAAATGTTAAGGAAGGTCAGAAAGCCACAAAGCCTGCTACCGATCCGACAGCTTGTGACGGTTATACGTTTGCAGGTTGGTGGACAGCGGAATTGGCAAAAACTAACACGGATGCCAAGACATGGATCACAGACTTCACTGCAACAAAAGATCAAGACTACTATGCGGCTTATAGCCACACTGAGGAAGGCGAAAGCGGTGGTAGTGAAACCATAGAGGATGAACTGACACGCGCAACAACAGGTGTTAGCGGCACAAGTTACTCAAACTGGAGTGGTAAAACTGTTACCTCGGATGCCGTCTATGCAGGTAATAGTGCAGGCGGTAATGATGCTATCCAACTGCGTTCTTCAAATAGCAACTCCGGTATTATCACCACTACTTCCGGCGGTAAATTAAAGAAAGTAGTTGTTACTTGGAATAGTAGTACTGCTTCAGGACGTAAAATAGATATTTATGGTAAGAACGCTGCTTATTCTGCTGCCACGGATTTATATAATAGTTCTACCCAAGGTACTAAACTTGGTTCTATCGCCGATACACAAACAGAATTGACGGTAAGCGGAGACTACACCTATGTAGGCGTACGTTCGAATAGCGGAGCACTCTATTTAGATGACATCACCTTCACTTGGGAAGCAGGTAGCGGTCCGAGTAGCACAACCTATTACACCACTGCGACGGATTGTACTTTGCCGACACAGGTGACGGTAACGTTCAATGCGAATGGCGGAACAGGTGAGATGAGTGCACAAGTGATTACTTATAACGAAGCAACGGCTTTGAACGCTTGTACGTTCACCCGCGAGGGTCATTCGTTTGCAGGTTGGGCAACCTCAGAAATGGGAAATGTTGTTTATGCGGACAAGGCAGAAGTAACCCTGACGAAGAACACGACGTTGTTTGCAAAATGGAATGTAAACATCTACACTATCAATCTGGCAACTGTTAGTCATGGAACGATTAGCACATCGCCGGCAGGAAACGCCAACTACGGAGCAACCGTTACCGTAACAGCAACACCGGACGACAACTACACGTTGGGTAGCATCACCGTGGTAGATGAAGACGAACAGGCTGTAGAAATGAGCGGTAACACCTTTACGATGCCGGCAAGCAATGTAACGGTGCGCGCAACGTTCAACGAGAAGCAGCAATACACGATCCGATTCTTCAACAACGGTTCACAGATCGGTGAAGACCAAAAAATCTATGAAGGCGAAACACCGGAAGTTCCCTCCAATCCGGAACCGGAATGTAAGGACTATAGTTTCGTAGGCTGGTGGACAGATTCACTGCCCAAGGATAATACGGAAGCCAAGACATGGATTACTGATTTTACGGTGACCAAAGATCAGAACTACTACGCTATCTTCAAAAAGACAGAAGAGAGCGAAGGAGGTCAAGCTGCAAGTGTCACATTCAAAGATGCCGACCAAGAAAGCAACATTGATGCTTCAAGCGAGGCAGGTAAAATTAGAAAAGACCTTGTAGAAGAAGAATCCGGCATTGCATCTTATAGCGGAAGCAAAGTGTATGCAAGTCAGTATGGAGCTAAATTAGGAAGTAGTAAGGCTAGCGGTAAATTGGATATTGAACTCAGCTCATCTGTCACTACAAAGACCATTACACTCAACGCTAAACAATATGGTTCGGACACCGGTTCATTGAGTGTTACGGTTAATGGCGGTACTGCGTTCGGATCCGCTCAAAAGCCATCTGTTGACGGAGGAAACTTGACGTTCACTGCTTCAAGCGAGGTAGAGATCAGTAGTGTCACTATTGCGACAAGCAGCAAACGTGCGTATGTCAAATCCGTAACAATTGGTACAAGTTCAAGCAGCACGACTTATTATTCTTCGTACGAATACTGCAAAGAATCCGATATTGAGTCTGTTGAGACCGCACAACCGGTGGCAATCAAGGCTCTCCGCAACGGACAGATCGTCATCATCCGCGGTGCAGAGGTTTATTCGATCACAGGCGCACGGATTAAATAAAGGTTACGGGTTACGGGTTACAGGTTACGGGATTGAAAATTGAAGATTGAAGATTTGAAAATGAAGAATATTGCATTTATCATTAATCCGATTTCGGGCAGTAAGGAAACGCAGAACGCCAAGCGGAAGTTGCCGAAGCTCATCATGCAGCTCCTGGATCACGAACAGTGGCTGCCGAACATCGCTTTTACCGAATACGCCGAACATGCCACCGAACTGGCGCATCAATACGCCCGCATGGGTTTTGATGCCGTGGTGGCCGTCGGCGGAGACGGGACAGTGAACGAAGTAGCACGGGGATTGGTTAAGGGAAACGGGTTACAGGTTACAGGTTACGGGGCACAGGTTACGGGGCACAAGACGGCTTTGGGAATCATCCCGATGGGTAGCGGTAACGGTTTTGCGCGTCACCTTAACATACCTATCCGGCCGAACAAAGCAATTGAGATGATCAACCGTTCCGAACCTATCTCTGTCGATTACGGTTTGGCTAACGGACGGTTGTTCGTCAGCACTTGCGGCACGGGATTTGATGCACTCATCGCAGATCATTTTGCAGGAAGTAACAAACGCGGTTTTGCTACTTACCTGCAGAACATCTTGCACGATGCCTTCAACTATACGCCGCAGACGTATCATATTGTAGGTGACGGTTTGGATGTCACGCACAAAGCGTTCCTCATCACGTTTGCCAATGCGAACCAGTGGGGGTACGAAGCGCTGATTGCACCCAAAGCGAGCGTGCAGGACGGTAAGATGGATATCATGCTTATGTCCAGCCACGCTATCTTGGGCAGTGCGTCATTGGCGCTCCGACTCTTCGCCGGCAGCATAGATGACAGCCATTTTATGAATACGTTGCGAGCACGCGAGGTCACTCTCGAGCGCGAGACAGCCGCTCCGTTCCATATAGACGGCGACCCCGTGGAGATGGAGAAAGATATACATATTAAAATCGTTCCCGACGGGATGAGAGTACTCGTCGAAAAACGATTTTAATTGACGATTGGACGATTGACGAGGTACGATTGATTGACGATTGAATAAAATTGACGATTTATGACTACAGACGAATTAAAAGAGCGGTTTAGAAAATTTTCCATCAAAGTCATTAAATTGGTAAATTTGATGCCAAATACTATTGCCGGCAATGCAATTGCCAAGCAAATCGTTCGCTCCGGCACTTCTCCGGCCGCCAACTATAGGGCTGCATGTTTAGCGAAATCTAACAAAGATTTTCTAAATAAATTAAAAATGGTGGAGGAGGAGATAGATGAGACGTCACATTGGTTAAGTGTCATCATGGATGCCGAAATTCTTCCATCATCCCAAGTCGAATCTCTGTACGACGAGAGTATAGAATTAAGAAGAATTATCGTTCGTTCTATCCTCACAACCAGACAGGTAATAGACGCCCAGGAACGTCAATCGTAAATAATCAAAACTCGTAAATAAATCGTAAATCGTAAATTTGTAAATCGTAAATGATACTGAAGATTATCAATAAGAGTACGAATCCGTTGCCGCGGTACGAGAGCGCGCAGGCGGCAGGGATGGATATACGGTGTAACATCAGTGAACCGATCACGCTGCAGCCGATGGAGCGGCGTCTGATTCCGACGGGTTTGTTCATCGAACTGCCCGCGGGGTACGAGGCGCAGATCCGTCCGCGTAGCGGTTTGGCGCTCAAACGCGGCCTGACGGTGCTCAACACACCGGGTACTATCGATGCCGACTACCGCGGAGAAGTAGGTGTTATCCTCATCAACCTCAGCGGCGAAGCACAGACCATCGAACCCGGCGAGCGTATATGCCAGATGGTCATCGCGCGGCACGAGAGTCCGGAAGTGGTGGAAGTGAATGAACTGACAGAGACCGAACGTGGCGCCGGAGGGTTCGGGCACTCGGGTCGGAAGTAAAGGTTACGGGTTATAGGTTACGGGTTATAGTTAAAATGGTTTTACTACGTAAAACGTTATATATTTTGCTTGTACTATTGTTGGCGATGCCTCTGCAAGCAAAAAAGTCAGTTGAGCCGGAGAGGCAGGCGGACAGTTTGAGTGTGGAGCAGCAACAGCAGTTCACTTATTACTGGTATGCAGCCAAGCAGGCGATTGAGCAGGAACGGTATCCGGATGCGTTGGCGCTGCTGGAGTTCTGCCGTATGATCAAACCCAACGACGGGCAAACGCTCACGTACCTCGGCATCATCTACAGCAGTACAGGACAAAAGGAGTTGGCGATACAGACATTCAAACAAGCATTCGAAGCCGATCCTCGTGATCAATGGTTCAAGTACGCCTTCGCTCTGTTGGAGCAACGTACTTTAGCCAGCGTCAAAGAGGCGCAAAACGTCATGGAACGGGCATTGGAGGCGCAGAAGGACAACGTGGACGAAGATCTGCTGGAGCAGTTACGCCGTCTCTATCTCTCTACCGCCCAATGCGCCAAAGCGATTGAGATGCAGGATCGGATTGATGCCATCCGAGGCTACGATGCCTATAGTGCCGTGAACCGCTACCGCACTTATGCTCTTTGGAACAAACCCAAGAAAGCCCTGGAGGCCATCGATAAATACCTGGAGCTGGAGCCCATGAACGTACAGTTTATGCTGTTCCGTCTGGAGATAATGGAACATATGGGCGTCAAGCAAAGCGAACTATATGCCATGTACGAACGGGTACTGAACCTCGATCCGGGCAACCTGATGGTGCTCAATAACTACGCATACCATCTCGCCACGCACAAAGGGGATCTCAAGAAAGCGGAACGGATGAGTGCTATCACTATCCACGAGCAGCCGCAGAACCCCGTTTATCTGGATACGTACGGCTGGATACTGCATCTTCAGGGGCAAGATGAACTGGCACTCTTCTTCCTTCAGCGCGCGCTGAGCAACACCACGGAAGAAGCCAAACCGGAGATAGAGAAACATATCAATGCGATCAAATAAGTACATACTACCCCTGTTGGCTGCGTTAGCGGTTCTTTTCTCCGGTTGCGGTGTCAAGCGATCGGTCATTCCTGCTCCGCAAGAAGCTGCGTGGCATACCTGTCTCATTCAGGGCGCACGGGCTACGGTCAACGCCGACGGACAGAGTTACTCGGCGGCAGTGATCATGCAGACGGTACGCGATTCGATGCTCGTCATCAGCGTCACGCCTATGCTCGGTATCGAGATGATGCGCATTGAAGCGACGCCCTTTGAGATCACGGGTATCAACAAGATGGACGGCACCTATGCTTCTGCCACTTTCGCCGATCTGAACCGCAAGCTGAGCCCTACCCTCAACTGGGATGTGTTGCAGCAAGTATGCTCTGCCGAACTGCCTACCGGCGCCGAACACGCACGACTCATTTACTCGCTTGGCGACAAGACAATGGAGATACTCATCGACTACCCCATACGCAAACTGGATGTGCCGGTAAAGGTTTTTAATATACCCACCACCAAATATACGAAAATCGATATTACAAGATGGCTATAATAGACCGCTACGCTTAAAGATTAAAGATCGCTACGCTTAAAGAATAAAGACAAAAATGAACCGATTTATAGTAATATGTCTATTGTCCGTTGTCCTGTGTCCATTATCCCTTTTTGGCGCAGATAGCGTCAAAGAGCTGCAGAACCAGCAGAAGAAACTGCAAGAGGAGATAGAGAACACCAACAAAATGCTCAAGCAGACCAAGAAAGACGAGAACGCGACGATGAACAAGTTGCAGCTTCTGGGACAGAACATCAAGACCCAGAAGAAACTCATCCGTACCCTGGACAACGAGATCGTGGCTTTGAACCGTGAGATGAACACCCTTACCTCCCGTCGAGACTCACTGCAGGTGCTTCTTGAGGGTTACAAAGCCGACTACGCGGAGATGATTCGTCAGACCCATTACGCCCGCATCCAACAGTCACCGCTACTGTTCCTGCTCAGCAGTGACAGTTTTCAGCAACTGGTGCGTCGCGCACGGTACATGCAGGAGTTTGCACATTTCCGTCAGGAGCAAGTGCGCCGCATTGAGAACACGCAAGCGGAGATAGACATCCAGAACGATCTGCTGCGCGCGAACAAGAACGACAAACAGAACGCACTCAGTTCGCGCAAACGCGAGCAGGAGAACCTCAAACGCGACGAACGCAAGCAGCAGAACATGCTCAACCAACTCAAATCGAAAGAGAAAGACCTCAGCAAACAGCTCAAACAGCAACAGAAAAAGGTCAATGAGTTGAACAAGAAGATCGACGAGATGATCCGCAAGCAGGCAGAAGCGGCGTCCAAGACGACCCTCACCAAAGAGCAGCAACTGATTGCAGGAGGTTTCGAAGCGAACAAAGGCCGGCTGCCGTGGCCTGTGGAGAAAGGAATGATCAGCGGACACTACGGCAAGCAGCAACATCCTGTCTATTCGCAAGTCACTATAGACAACAAAGGTATATACCTCCAAACCGTTGCCGGCAGCAAAGCACGCGCGGTATATAAAGGAGAAGTGACGAGCTGCTTTATGGTAGCCAACACCTACGCTGTCATCGTGCAGCACGGTAACTACCGCACCGTTTATTCGAACCTCAGCAAGCTGAACGTCAAGCAGGGAGACGTCGTGGAGACCAAGCAAACAATCGGTACTATCTTCACTGACCCCGAGCAAGACCAGAAAACAGAATTGTATTTTCAGATATATAAAGACAGAGACATTTTAAATCCCGAATTATGGATAGCACGATGATAAAGGTTAAAGGTTACAGGTTAAAGGTTATAGGAGCGTGCCTCGCGGCACTCTTATTAAGCAGCTGCAAGCAGAACAACTGGCTGGATTGGAAGTTGCAGAACGACATTTGGTTACAGAACAACAAGACGCAAGAAGGCGTACAGGAGACTACATCCGGTCTGCAATACAAGATTATTGCCGACCCGACGCCCCAAGACGCGCGTCCGAACGCAACGAGTACGGTCATATGCGACTATACGGTCAAACTCATCAACGGCTACCAGGTAAGCGGCGGTAACTACGTCACGCTATACCTGCCGAACACAATCCCGGGCTTTGCCGAGGGATGCCACAAAGTGCATAACAACGGAGATATCGAGCTCTATATACCTGCTTCGATCGGGTATGACTACGAGAAATACCAGGCAGGCAACGAATATGAAGCCGAAGGCTACGGTACGGAAGGGACGCAGAGTTACATTCCTCCCTACTCCACACTCATCTATACGATACATATATGCGGCGTTTCGGGCGATTAATAGGATTCGTGCTGTGTCTTGCACTCGGTGCGTGCGATAATTTTCAATCGAGCGTTCCGCGTGCACAGGTGAACATGATTGTAGATACCAACAGCGGTGCCTACGTGCATTTTGTGCCGACAGCGCTGGGGCAGTACGTTATTCTCGACAGGAACGGCTACCATTACAACGACTACTACGAAGCCCGCAAAGTGACTGATAAGTTCGGCTACGGAGGCGTCATCATTTATATACACATGTTCAGCGATTACGTAGCCTTCGACCTCGCATGCCCCTACTGCGCCGAACACGGAAGATGCATGCCTTGCGAGATGGACGGAATCTTCGCTGTCTGTCCGCATTGCGGAGAACAGTATGACCTCGGTTCCGGCACCGCCGTACCGCAGAAAGGAATATCCAAACAGAGCCTCTTAAAACTGCCCTTAAGCAATAGCGGAGGCGTATTAATAGTACGGCAATGATAACAAAAAACGAACTTATATCAATAGGGATTCTACGACGAACAAGCAATAAGAACTTGCCCGATTTTGTGTTTGTGCAGCGAGACGGACTGTTCGTGCCTTTCCGTTCCGAAGAGATTGCGTCGCTCATGGGCGAAGAGATTTGGGTGCGACGCTGCGACATACAAGAAGAGGATGATGGACAGCTTACTTGGCAGGATCTCGTGGGATACACGGTAATGGACGAAAGGGCGAATGGCGAATGGACACAAGTAGGCGTTATCGCACATATTGATGAATCCACCATCAACACGCTCGCTACGCTTGAAGACGGGCGAATGCTACCGCTCCACGAAGACTTCATCACCGACATTGACGAACAAGCACGGGTACTGCGCGTGCATTTACCTTTTGCGCTATGAGTAAAAAACTGACCACCGCCGAGATGGGGCGAATGAACGTTGACCAGTACCGTGAAGCGGATAAACTGCCGCTCGTCGTAGTGCTTGATAACGTGCGCAGCCAGCATAACGTAGGTGCCGTCTTCCGCACTGCGGATGCCATGCGTATCGAGCGCGTTGTGCTGTGCGGCATCTGCTGCTGTCCACCGAATCAGGAGATCCACAAGACGGCGCTCGGTGCCGAAGAGAGCGTCGAATGGAAGTATTATCAAGAGACCTTAGACGCCGTACGTGACTTGCAGGCAGAAGGATACACCGTCTATGCCGTCGAGCAGGCACATGATTCGGTCACTTTAGAAGAAGTAGCGGAACAAATAGTAAATGGTAAATGGACAAATGGTAAATGGGCTGTTGTATTAGGCCACGAAGTTTTCGGCGTACAACAGGAAGTAATTGATATCTGCAACCAATGCATAGAGATACCACAATATGGGACGAAGCACTCGATGAACGTCAGCGTAACGGCGGGCATCGTGATGTACCGCTTAGCCTCCTCGCTCCGGCGCGAGACAAAGAAGTAGCCAAAGCGGCTATTCAGGCAGGTGCGGATGCCGTGTATATCGGTGCGCCTGCGTATGGAGCACGGCAAGCGGCAGGCAATTCGCTGGAGGACTTAGCGGATGTGGTGCACTATGCCCATACCTACGGTGTACAAGTGCTCGTCACGCTCAATACTCTGCTCCGTGACGACGAGTACGCCGATGCCGTTGCGCTCGCGCACGCGCTATATGATATAGGTGTCGATGCTCTCATCATTCAGGATCTGCATCTGCTGGATTTCGACCTGCCGCCTATCCGTCTGCATGCTTCCACGCAGTGCGATAACCGTACACCGGAACAGGTGAAGCGCCTACGCGACTTAGGGTTCAAGCGCGTCGTGCTGGCACGCGAACTTTCCATCGACGAGATCCACGCCATCCACGAAGCGGTACCTGACATCGAACTCGAAGCCTTCGTACACGGTGCACTCTGCGTCAGTTATTCCGGACGGTGCTATATATCCGAAGTGCTGGCGAACCGAAGCGCCAACAGAGGAGCTTGTGCGCAGTTTTGCCGCATGGCATATGACCTGCTTGACAGTCAAATGAACGAGGTTCTCGATGACAACGGCAAACCGATTCATCAACGTTATCTGCTGTCTCTCCAAGACTTGGATCGCTCTGCTTTCCTTGCCGAACTCATCGATGCCGGCGTGACAACTTTCAAAATCGAAGGGCGACTCAAAGATGCGGATTATGTGACGAATATCACGGCGTATTATCGAGAGAAATTAGGTTACAACGGTTCTGTCTATACGCGTTCGTTTACGCCTGATCCCGAGAAGACTTTCCACCGTGGGGCAACGGATTATTTTCTCCACGGTCGTACGCCGCATATGGCGAACTGGGACACTCCGAAATCGACCGGCGAGTATATAGGCGAAGTATTGGAGGCACGCGGTAATACCCTGCGTGTGCGCCTTGAACCAGGCATCGTGCTCCATAACGGAGATGGTTTGACGATGGGTAGCGAAGGCTTTAGTGTCAACGGCATTGAAGGCAACCTCGTGAAGATCAATAAAACCTTAGAAAGTCGTTATACCGGTATCCCGTTATACCGTAATAACGATATTGAATTTTCAAAAAACCTTAAAAGCGAAAGAAAGATTCCTGTCGATATCTTCTTCCGCGAAACCGAGGACGGTTTTTGTCTGCGTATCGGCGATAAAGAGCAAACCTTTGACTTTGTCAAAGAACCCGCCAAAAACGAAGCCAAAGCCCTTGACACGATCCGCACGCAGCTGTCCAAATTAGGAGACACACCGTACATCGCTCGCGAGGTAACACTGGACACCAAACCCTATTTTATACCCATCAGCATTTTGAACGAATGGAGAAGGCAACTAATAAATCGTCAATCGTAAATCGTCAAATCGTAAATCATTTGATGACCTGCAAGTACTGCCTGCTGTTTGAACTCGGGCACTGTCGCAAGACGAATCCTTATCCGAAAGACAAGGAGCCGCGTTTCCTGCGCCTGCGTACCGGCAAAGTACTGCGCCTCTCCTTTGATTGTAAAACCTGCCAAATGACCATAGACGAATGATAGCTTTGATCTTCTTTCTGGTGCTTCATGTGCATAACGGCGAGCGTATCAACGATGCGCTGGATAGTGCGCGTGCGGTCTATGCGGCGCGGGGCGAACGGACAACGCTCCTCATCGAACCGGGCACTTATCAGGAAGAACTGACCATCGACATTCCGGGACTGACGCTCAAGAACGCGAGCCGCAAACCCTCGATTGCCTTGCACAATGCCGGCGTGGATGCCGATCCGCAAGCCGTACGGATCACCTGGTACTACGGGCATGGATACCAATACCGCAGTATGGGAAACACCGTCAACTACGGCGGTAGCCGCACACGACGATGGAACGCCTCCGTGCTCGTCACTGCACCGGACTTCCGAGCGGAGAACATCATCTTCGAGAACTCCTTCAACCTCTATATCTCCGAACGCGAAGCCGCGGACACTCTCGTTGACATCAGTCAATCCGATATGCCGTGGACGGAGAAAGAGCGCCCCAAGAAAGTGATGCCCGAACGTCCCAAGACGATCGGTTCGACAGAAGTGCAACGCAAAGAGTACCGCGAACGCGCAGCCGCCATCTCGTTCACCGAGACGGCTACGAACGCACGGCTGTACAACTGCCGCGCTGTCGGACGACAAGACGTGCTCTACGGCGACCAAGGCGCTTCGATCTATTGGAAAGGAGGTATCCTGCAAGGCGGCGTGGATTTCATCTTCGGCGCCATGACAATGGCAGTGGACAGAGCAACTATCGTAGCCAATATCAACGGAGAGAAAGGCGACAAGTGTTACATCGCTGCCGGGCGTTCCGGTGGCGACCAGGAGTGTATCTCTCACACGCGCGGGCTGCTCTTCTACCACTGCCACATCCGTCTCGCCACCGAAGACGAACTGTCAATTTTCAATCGTCAATCGTCAATCGTCAATCGTCAATTGGTATGGCTCTCCCGCCCCTGGAGATATTGGGGAGAAACCGTCTGGGCATACACCACTTGGGATGAAGGCATCCTGCATCCCGAAGCGTGGAACACCGGACTAACCAAAGGGCAAGAGTGTCCGAATAGTTACGAATATAAATCACAAGATCAGTCTGTTGACCGTCCTGCGTGGGTACAGGTATTAGTCAAGCCCCGCTTACCGGACGGCACCTGGTTAAAACCTAAAAAATGGTTATGAGTGCAAAAACTACTTTTTCATCCAAAGTGGGTCTGATTATGGCGGCGGCAGGTAGTGCTGTCGGCTTGGGCAACATATGGAAATTCCCTTACATTGCCGGCGAGAATGGCGGCAGTGCGTTTCTTATCGTTTATCTGATTTGCGTCCTACTCTTCGGTATGCCGCTGATTATGACCGAGTTCCTCATTGGTAAGCGTTCCGGCAAGAGTGCCTTTGGCGCTTTCAGTGCCCTCAACGGCAACAATAAATGGCAGTGGCTTAGCTGGCTCTGTATGCTCACATCCATCTGCATCATGGGCTTCTATTTCGTGGTCACCGGTTGGTGTTTCAGTTATCTTGCAGAAGCCATCACCAATGTGTTCACGAACATGAACATGGAGCGACTGACTGCCCATTTTGAGCAGGTGGTGAACAATAAGCCCCGCATGCTCCTGTTCTGCTTCCTGCCTGTTATCCTCACCGCTGCCGTCCTTTGGTTCGATGTCAACAAAGGTATCGAGCGCTTGAGCAAGATCCTGATGCCTATGCTCCTGCTGATGATGGTGCTGATGGCAGGGCGCGTGCTGATGCTCGACGGCAGTAACATCGGTATGCAGTTCTTCTTCCAAGCCGATTTTACGAAGATCACGCCGAAAGTGATCATGGAAGCTATGGGACAGTGCTTTTTTAGCCTCTCCATCGGTATGGGTGCTCTCATCACCTACGGTGCGTATATGCCTTCCACGCAGAACGTCACCGCCACTTCCGTGCAGGTCATTGTCCTCGATACGCTCGTCGCACTCCTCGCAGGACTCATCATCTTCCCTGCCGTCTTCGCCTTCGGTTTCAACCCTGCCGAAGGACCCGAATTGGTCTTTGTCGTACTGCCGGCTATCTTCGAGAAGATGTCATTTACGTGGCTCAGCGCCGTGCTCTTCTTCGGACTGCTCTGTATAGCCGCTATCACCTCCACGATCTCGCTCATGGAAGTGTCCGTCGCATTCCTTTGCGAAGCAACCGAGAAGAAACGCCACCCGCTCAGCAGACACCATAGTGTCCTGATCGTCATGGCTATCGTCCTCGTGCTTATCACCGCTTGCGTCTTCTACAAAGAGCTGTTCGATGTCTTCGACACAATGACCGCCTGCATCATGATGCCGCTCGGCGCGCTCGGTATGTCTTTCTTCGTCGGATGGAATCTGCCCAAGGAAGGAGGGAAAGGAGTACTCAATGCCGACAAAGGCATCAAACGCTGGTTCGGGAAGATATATATATTTATCCTGCGGTTCATCGTGCCTGCCGCTATTCTCATCATTTTCCTTAACAGTCTCGGTATTTTGTGACAAAACATATACCAATCTTGTCTGAAAAATATACCAATCTTGTCTTTCTATTGTAAGATTGCAAAATTTTTCGTACCTTTGCAGCCGATTTGAGATTAGAATTATGAAACAGGGCTTATGTCTTATCCTTTTGTGGATAGCAACTATGATGATCAGCTGTACTGGTTATAACCGTGCAGGAAACGAACCGGCTGCGCGAGATACCGTTTATACCCAGCAGGCGGCGATGAGCATCTATGCGTATCAACCTCTCCGTGCGCTGGAGATCATTGACTCAGCAGTTATCGTGGGCAACATGAGCGAATGGAGAGCCGACATGAATCGCGCGCGAGTGTATAGTGCGACGCAGATAAAAGACCTTGTTCGGTTGGACACCGCGGAGACTATCTGCAAGCGCTTGTTGCAGCATGACTCCGTGTTAGCGAATCCGAAACGGCAGCAGGATGTGCTGGAGATCCTGACATATACCGAACGCATGCAGAACGATACCGTGGGGTGGTTGAAGTATTCGTACGAGTTGGTGGAAGTATGCCGTCAAGTCGGTTCGCTTGCCTTCTATGACGGCCTGCGCACGGAAGCGGAGATCGGTGCGGCGCTATGCGCGTTAGGGCAGATGGAACAAGGGATGCTAAAGTTGGACAGTGTGATAACCGCGTTGAATGACGTGAATACGTTTGCGGCACTCGATGCTTTTATTATTGCTTCGAAGCGCAAGATCATCATCCTCGGTTCACATAACCGATATGCCGAGACGCTGCCGGTAGCACGGCGGATCATCAAGCGGCTGGATGACTTCGAGGCGAATCCGGAAGTATATCACGACGGCAGTCACCGTGAACCCAAAACAGATGAGAAACGCGCCGGTTACATCCGTTTCTACCGCAATCAGACGCAAAACTATATCACCGCTGCATACACTGCGTTGAGCGAAAGCAGCAGCATGCTTGCTACATTCAGCCAAATAGAAAACGGCGCACGAGAAGCTACCGCACGGGAACACATCGCCCGATACAAGGCTTTGGAAAAACAAATGGAAGTCGAGCGACAGAAAACAAAAGCCGACGAAGCAACACTCATTGCATTCGGTATCGGCATCATGGCTTTTTTAGCCGTCCTGTTCTCCGTCATCGTCATTCGCAAGAACAGCGCCATCAGCCGCAAGAACAAGATTCTCGCGCAGCAAATCGCCGAATCGTTGAACTACAAAGAATTGTACTTGCAGCAAAAAGACAAACAGGAGCCGGAGAACATAGACAACGACCTCAACGCAATGACTGATGAGCAGTTATTTCACTACATAAACGATATCATCATAAAAGAAAAACTGTTCCTCGATTCTTCCTTCGGACGCCAAACCGTCATGGAGCGCTTCAATTTGTCAAAGGAACGCGTCGGAACTATCTTCGCCAAAAGAAGCGAGTACCACAAGATGACCAGTTATATCCTGCAACTCCGATTGGAGTATGCCGCCAAACTGCTGGTCGAGCAACCGGAAATGAGCATCATGCAGATTGCAGAAACATCCGGATTCGGCAGTCATAAATATTTCAGTAACTGCTTCCATCAGCATTTCAGTATGACGCCGTCCGAGTTCCGGGAAGCAAAACAGAATACACTCGTTTGAACACATTGGGCTTATACACGATAATTAATTAACATTATTAACAAAATTTTAACATCTATGAAAAAGTTATTTACTTTTTTCTGTGCTGCGCTGATGAGCGTTTGCTTGTTCGGTAAAACCGTTCAGGATGACATCTCTATCTATTATGAGAACTGGGGCTGGGGTTACAACAGTCAGGTCGTTAACGACGGCGATCTGTTGAAGACCACCCTTACCGGAGAATGGGGTGCTGTCTCCACCGGTTGGGAGCCCTCTTTCGACCTCTCCGGATGGGACAAGATCATCATTCTCGTGGAGAACATGAGCGGTTGTGACGGCGAGTGGTTCAAACTGAAAGCTTATCTGCGTGACGACACGGAGAGCGAAGCCAACCAGATGGAAGGTCTGCTCGGTTTGGATGCACCGGACAATCAACAGAACTATCTGGTGATCGACCTGCATCAGGACAAAGCCTGCGACCTCACCAAGGCACGTATCTTGGCTATCCAATGCCAACCGAACGGCGCTGTATTCAAGATCAGCCGCGTTTATCTGGAGAAAGAGGTAGAAGATGAAGCGGAGTACTTCCTCGCTGGTTCGATGAACGAATGGCAGCCAGACGAGAACTACCAATTCGAAGCTAACCCCGAAGCTGAAGGCGAGTTCATGCTCGCTGCTACGCTCACAGAGGGCGATGAGTTCAAAGTGATTGGTGTGCTTGCAAATGACACTACATGGTATCCGGAAGGTATGGATAACAACTACGTAGTGGATGCTGAGCACGCAGGTGATGTTACAATCTACTTCCGTCCGGATGGACAAGGCGGTGAGGATTGGTACAATGGATTCTTCTATGTAGCTGTTCCGATGCCGCAACCCGAAAAGGTGAAAGTAGGTGCTAACTTCCCGACAGAGAACAGACCTGAGGACAGCAACATCGAGATCGCAGGTACGTTTGTGGACGGTACGCATCCGATGGAAAAAATCGAAGCAACAGGTTGGTTCGTTAGCTATGAATTCGTCAATGCGTTCGCAGACAACGTATTCAAGTTCCGCGACAAGACCAATCCGAACCTTGTATTGTGCGAGTACATCCCTGCTAACGGCGAAGGCGAAGGCAAATATGTACAAGCTATCTTCACGTTCGGCGATTACTGGTCTGATGATAGTTGGAAAGGTGAAGACTGCAAGCTCATTGAAGTAGATCTCAGCAATGATGAGCTGTACGCTTGGGTGGAGAACGCACCCGAACCCGATCCGGAAGTCTTCTTCCTCGCTGGTTCGATGAACGGATGGAAGGCTGACATAAACTACCAATTCGAGGCAAACCCCGAAGCGGAAGGCGAGTTCATGCTCGCTACTACGCTCGCAGAGGGCGATGAGATCAAAGTGATCGGTAACAACGGTCTCTCTACAATCTGGTATCCGGCTGGCATGGGTAATAACTATGTTGTTGACGCTGACCATGCAGGTGATGTAACGATCTACTTCCGTCCGGACGGACAAGGTGGTGAAGGCTGGTACGAAGGATTCTTCTTTGTTGAGGTTGCTGCACCGCAAGCTATCGACGAAATCGTAAATCGTAAATCGTCCAATCGTAAATTCATCAACGATGGCATGTTGCTCATCGAGCGTGACGGCAAGACCTATAACGTGCTTGGTACAATGGTACGTTAAATCGTAAATGATTAAATGAAAACAATCAGGGCGACTCATTGAGCCGCCCTGATTTCTTACCTCTTACCTCTTACCTTTTACCTCATTTCGCTTCTTGTCCTGTAACAGTATATACCTTATCCCCGCGGAGGATGAGGATTTGACCGTTGCGGAGGATTTTATGGGTTACGGATGAGGGGTTACCGGTTACAATGTCAATGCCGGATAAGCTACTCTGGTGCTCAAATGTAGCATTCGTACGGCTTAACTCTCTCCAGTTGGCATCATATACATACAAGATATAATGATAGATTCCTTCCACAGTCAATACGTTTGTAACAAAGGAGGTCTCATAGAATCCCCATGCTTGACCAACATCATACCACTCGGGATCTAATACGATGATACCATACATTACGCCTTCCAAGTCAACAGGATCCCAACTGATTGTATAACTATCATCTCCATTAGGCGTTACTTGTAAGTTCTTCGGGTGATATGGAGACGGCTCAACGGTAAACTCTTCGCCATATACAAGGTCACTAATCATACTTTCTGGCACGTAGCTTGCCGATTGTACAGACCAAGTGAAAGTCATAGCCGAGTCATTGGCAAGAGTGATAGTCACGCTTCTATTAGGCTCCGTGCAACTCGTAGAAGTCCATTCTTCGCCATTGTGATACAGAGTGACGTAATACCGATATGCTGCATCAAGCACATCCCAACTCAGCGTAACAGTACCGGCACCCGGTTCTGCATGCAGATTGAATGGCGTGTAATCCAGAAGATGCGCATCACAATCTACATAATATAAGCCATGTGTATATTCAAAACAAATGCTATTGAGTACACTAAATTCTTCCGTTATAATATACTTTTCTCCATATTGACATAAACCGAATGACACACCCGGACTTGTGGTGGTGTAGGTGTAATTATACCAACCTTTTCCCTCATCATTTGCCATTACGGTGTCTATTTGATCTGATTCGCAGTTGTAAGAGCCAAACCAAACGCCATTACTGGTATCATATCCGCCATCCGGTCGAACCAATACGCGAATAGTGATATCATGTCTCTCTACTTGGTCAATGGTAAATTGTGCCCATGCTAGTCCTAAATAAGAAGAAGCATCCGGATATGTCTTGTCTTTACTATATGTATATACCATAAATGCGTAAGAGCCTGCAAATGGAAGAACCTTTGTAACAAACGATGTGCCCTCTGTTATCCATCCTTCTGATATACCATATGCAGAATAAATAAAACCTGTTGGTGATATACTCCATCCCGGTCTAAGTACACGCACTTCGTAGTTAAATGTATCTCCTACAGGGGCATCCCATGTAATGGTATATGTGCCATCTCCGTTAGGTGTTGCATTGAGATTCGTTGGAGTGTACGAAGATGGTGCTACAGTAAATGTTTCGCCATATACTTCATTTGACAAAACAAACCCATCAGCATCATAAGGAAGTATAGACCATGTGAAAGTCATCTCTTCAGAATTGCCGATTACAAATGTTGTTTCTCTTGCGCTACCATTACACCATTGAGTGCGATATCGATACCTACTCCCTTCTTCCTCAATTTGATAAATGACAACGTTGTATTCATATGGCTCATCAACCACATCCCAACTTAGCGTTACTTCGCCAGCACCCGATTCTGCGTGCAGGTTATACGGACGATAATTTTCTTCTGCCACATGCGCATCACAATCTACATAGTGCAGATCAGTCAAATACTCAAGACATGTGTCCTTGCTGATGGTTACATAATTCCAATAACTGTTTTCATTAAGCGTGACAAGCAAACCCGGATCAGTTGTCGTGTGCGTATAACTATACCATCCTTCCCCTTCATCGGTTGCATCTACGGCGCTGTTTGTTTCATGTTGCTTTTCGGCAATATACAACTTCACACCATTGCTTGTGTCATATCCACTGCTCGGCTGAATCAGTACGCGGGTAGTAATGGAATGCTCCTCTACCGGATCGACAGTGAAATAGTAATCGGCGCCCCCCAACCAATTGTTATCCGCGTCACGAATATACAAATAGAATCCATACTGCGTTGCCCAAGGTAAGAAAGGAGTTACCACGGTAGTTTCCGTATGATTCTCCGAACGGAATGCTCTGCCGAAAGCAGTGATGGAAAAATTCATATGGTCATATGCATCGCCCGTAATCGGATCCCAACTGATGGTGTATGTCCCGTCTCCGTTAGGTACGGCTTGAATATTCTTGGGCATATACGGATTGCAATTTTCGTATCGGTATTGCTCATTGTCCGAATAATCGAGAGTGATAGTCGTATCTTCCACTATCACAACAGGAAGTTCATATTCTGCTCGCCGCCATTCGCCGTCTTCGTAATGTTGAATAGAATACCACTGATTATAATTTGCTTCGGCGACAGCATCGCAGAAAGACAGAATTTCTCCTTCCAGTGTGTACTCCAGCACATGCGTATAAACCGTTCGTCCGTGCTCTTCTTCTTCATCAAAGACATAGCCATTGATGTTACTCATCGGCTTCATGCCTTCCTCACATGCCTCCGGCGCATACAAACGAACTGTATAGTTATGCCGAGTATAGTGATAAAGCGCTGTCACTACCATATCTTCCGTGACGTTGCATAAATCCTTGTCCCAGCCTATAAATTCCGCTTCATATGAATCGGAACACCCCGGATCTTCCGCGCAACCGCCTTTTTCTACCACTTGCATAGAAAGCATTTTACCTTCATCATCAACAAACGTAACAGTAAATGCACTGCCTATCGCGTAAATGGCTTTGAAATCCTTCCACCATGACTTATTGGAATAGGTTTGCACACTGCTTTCCGGCACAAACAGAAAGCAATCTGTATTCGGTATTCCGCAATCACTATTACAAGTCGGAGGATATGTCGCTTTGCAAATAACTTTATTCAAAAAACAGCCTATAAATGCACGATTTTTTATAGAGCCCACATTGCTGCCTATTTCCAGTGTTTTCAAAGAGTTACAATAACTGAAAGCACCATATTCTATAGATCTTACGTTTTCACCAATAATTAATGATTCAAAGCCACAATTAGAGAAAGCATCTTCATCAATTTTTGTAACACTATTAGGTAGATCCAATGACTTTAGTTCCCAACATGAAACAAAGGCATATTTGCCAATAACTGTTACGGTTTCAGGTATAACCAAGTCTGTTATCTCCGTATCATCTAAATAAAGATGATGGGCACATGCTAAAGGATTGGAATAATATTCGGCAAAACTGATTGAGCACCACGCTGCCAAATCGCTAATATGCACTTCCTGCAAATTACTGCAACCATCAAAAGCTTTCCCTTCAATATTTGTGACACTATTGCCAATCGTTACAGAGGTCAAGTTCTCACAATTATAAAAAGCATAACTTCCAATACTTGTGACGCTGTTGGGGATCTCAATGGTAGTCAAACCAGTACAACCATAAAAAGCATTCCCTCCAATGCTTGTCACACTATTGCCAAGTATTATAGAGGTCAAACTGCTGCAATGAGCGAATGTCAGTCTTTCTATGTTTGTGACACCGTTGCCAATAACCACAGAGGTCAAGTTATTGCAGTTTCTAAAAGCATCATTCTCAATACTTGTGACAGAATTAGGAATAACCACTGAGGTCATGTCATAATTACATTTTATAACCTTCGTTTTTGATGCATCAGAATATAATAACCCGTCTTCCTCATAAGCATTGATGTATCTCGCTCCCCATGGTGAACCTGTTGCACTTCCGGTATAATGGACATTTAAAATGTTATTAAATGCATTATCTCCTATTGCCAATACCGTGTTAGGGACATCCAAGGTAATAATCTTTGTGCAATTGGAAAATGCACCGCCACCAATAGCTACAACACTACTTGGAATCGTTATGGAAGCGAAACCGCTACCTCCGGAAAAGGTGTTATCCTTCACCATTTTTATTCCAGTCGGAATAACCAAATCTGTTATTTCCGTATCATCTAAATAAAGATGATGGGCATATTCCAGAGGATTGGAACTGAAAGTAATTTTGCACCATGCTTCCAGATCGCTGATATGCACTTCTTTCAAACCCTTGCAATCATAGAAAGCCAAATATTCAATACTTGCGAGACTGTTTGGAATAGTCACAGAGGTCAAGCTGGTGCAACCTTGGAAAGTCCTCTCCTCAATACTTGTGACACCATTGGGAATTTCGATAGATGTTAAACTTGTGCATTCTTTGAAAGCATACTCTCCAATACTTGTGACGCTATTAGGAATTTCAATAGAGGTCAAGCTGGTGCAACCATAGAATGCGTCCGCTCCAATACTAGTGACACTATTAGGAATTTCAATAGAGGTCAAACTGGTGCATCCACTGAAAGCGTGCACTCCAATACTTGTGACACTGTTTCCAATAATTGCAGAGGTCAAGCTGGTGCAATGTTCGAATGCCATATCTCCAATGCTTGTGACGCTGTTTGGTATGTCAATAGAGGTCAAACTTGTGCATTCTTTGAAAGCCTCACGTCCTATATTAGCGACGCTACTAGGAATTTCAATAGAGGTCAAACTTGTGCATCCTCTGAAAGCCTCACTTTCAATGCTTGTAACGCTATTTGGAATTTCTATAGAAGTCAAACCAGTACATCCTCTAAAAGCCTCACTTCCAATGCTTGTAACGCTATTTGGAATTTCTATAGAAGTCAAACCGCAAGCATAGAAAGTCTTACTCTCTATTCTTTTAAGACTATTTGGTATAGTTACAGAAGTCAAAACACTGCACTCTTGAAAAGCAGAACTTCCAATGTATGTAACGCTATTTGGAATTGTCACAGAAGTCAAGTTTTTACAACCAGAAAAAGCATAATTTCCAATGTATGTAACACTATTAGGAATTGTCACAGAAGTCAGATAAATGCAATTGTTGAATGCTTGATAGTCAATGGAGATGACAGTGTAGTAGTTGTTGTTATACCGCACCTTTTCAGGAATATCAATCGCGCCTAAATAACCGTATGTCTCAGTAGAGGATGTTACGGTTGCTGTTAATTGAGATTCATCGAAATAGTACCAAATCTCGCCGACCTGTATGCCTTCGGCTCGCATCATTCCTACGCTTGCCATTATGGCAAACAATAAAGTAAAGATTTTGTGTTTCATATCATTAAAATTTTTAAATTAATTATGTACAAAAATTTATTCAATTACCTCCCAATGACCGCCTTTGTCCGGCCCGACATGACGGATAAGATGGGACATCTTTTCTATATCACGACGAATAGTCATCAACGACACATTCAATTTTTGAGCCATCAATGTGGTAGTTGTAAATGGATACTCAGCAACCATTTTTACAATCTGCCGCTGTCTATCGGATAGTTTTTCTGTAACATTTTCTGTAACATTTATTGCTTTTTCTGTAACATTTTCTGTAACATCACCAGCATCCTTTCTTGGTTGTTCGGGATATTCTGCTGGTGGATTGATAATCAAATAACGGCTCTTCAACTCCCATTGTTCACCCAAAAGCAGATTCCGAAAGAAACGCTCCAGATATATCGGCTCATAATTTATTCCTTGTATAGCATTTTTATAGTTCGCGCGTACAAGCGCATTGCGGAAATACCACGAATGAGCTGCAAACGAATCATTATTTACCTTATAACCAATAGATCGCAGGTATTGAATTGCGAAAACAGCAGTAGTACGTGTGTTTCCCTCACCAAAAGCATGTATCTGCCATATCCCCGAAACAAACTGCGCTATATGACTAATCACTTCGTCTTGTGATAAGCTCTTGTAATCAAACTGCTTCTCTTGCGCAATCTCATAATCCAAAGCCCGACGCAGATCTTCATGGTTTAAGTAATTTACCGTTCCTCCGCGCAACACAAACTCTTTCTTTGTTATGTCGTAATCCCGTATTTGCCCGGCTCGTTTGAATACTCCGTTAAAAATGCGGCGATGCAACGAAACATAACCGTTTGTGCTAAAGTCTAATGTTTGAGTTGAAAGAATCTTAGTGATATTACCGGCAACTTTATCTGCTTCTTCCTTCTCTTCGTCATCAGGTTCGCGCTTTGATTTGCTTACATAATAAGCCTTGGTGAGCTTTTGAACTTCATCTAACGACAACTCTCCCTCAATATTCTTCTTGGCAAGTTCTCGCAGATATTCAGAGGTCTCCAAGCCATCTACCTGCTGCAAGCCGATAGCGGTGCGCCAAATCTGCGCACGCTCTTTTTTGTCGGGTTCTCCTTGACGGATGTACTCCTCAAAATCCGGGGTATATGTCGGTAACTCTTTCATAAAACCTTTGCGGCTGCAAAGGTACGAAAAAAATTTGACATATGCAAATAAAATCCGTTTAATCTGTAAAATCTGTGGGTAATACACAAAAAACGCTGCGAAATAGAGGGAAACGCCATGAGTCACAAAGATGCAAAAATGTGTCTAGACAGGTTAAGACCTGCATCCGATATGCTTTAGACCTGCTTCCAACCCTTACTCAAAAGAGTTAGATCACATATCTGGTTGGAGCAAACCATGGACGAATTAGAGACATTCCGTAACAATCAAAACAGAAACCGCAGTGGTAAAGGTTTTAGGTTATAGGTTATGGGAAAGCAGTTCTTCGGGGCTGCTTTTTGCGTATAGGAACTACCAATTTTGTCTAAAATACTACCAATCTTGTCTTGGGTATTGCATATGTCAAAAAAAAATTGTAATTTTGTGGCCGAATTTATGCGTATTTACGCAGAGGCGCACAAACCGTTAAATTGTTAAATCGTTAAAATTAAAATAGTATGAGAAAATTCTTCTTTATCGCCCTGTTATGCGCAGCGGCACAGTTGACATGGGCAGCAGAAATGTCCAATGACAACGGATTGGCAGGCGGAAAATGTGGTGAAGACCTGACATGGAAGTTTGATGGCGGGTCGGGTATCTTGACTATTGAGGGTTCGGGTGCAATGTACGATTACGCCCTCAATACCGACAGCCGTCCAAAGTGGTACGACTATGTCACGTCTTTCAACGCAATCATCCTGCCGGAAGGATTGACACACATCGGTAATTACGCCTTCTACAACAGTAGCGATACCGAGAGTCCGAACATTACTTCGATCACCATCCCTTCAACCGTCACTTCTATTGGTAGAAATGCGTTCGATCAACATCGAAAACTCGCTGCCATCACCATTCCGGAGGGTGTCACCTCTATTGGGGAAAGTGCTTTCGAGGAATGCGCAGCGCTCGGCTCGCTCACGCTTCCGAGTACCCTGAACAACCTTGGGAATTACGCTTTTGCGTATTGCAGCGGGTTGAAGATCATTTGGTGCTATGTGCGTACGCCGTTGCCTATTAACAAT